>Ga0209839_10001112_pt1 | contig 13865 bp, 12 predicted proteins | sample OrgsoiDNA2013050_FD_185800 | JGI IMG/M metagenome (GOLD analysis project Ga0209839, IMG submission 185800) | Permafrost soil microbial communities from the Arctic, to analyse light accelerated degradation of dissolved organic matter (DOM) -... | ecosystem: Environmental > Terrestrial > Soil >... | reverse complement strand
CCCAGCCCGGGGACACGGTGATGGGGATGGCGCTGCCGATGGGGGGCCACCTCACCCACGGCTGGCCGGTGTCGGCGACGGGCAAGTGGTTCCGGCCGGTGCAGTACGGGGTCCGGCCTGACACCGGCCGGGTCGACCTGGATGAGGTGCGCGACCTGGCGCTCAGGGAGCGGCCTAAGATCATCTTCTGCGGCGGTACGGCGATCCCGCGGATCATCGACTTCGCGGCGTTCGCCGCGATCGCCGCGGAGGCGGGCGCGCTGCTTGTCGCCGACGTCGCGCACATTTCCGGGCTGATCGCGGGCGGCGCGCATCCTTCGCCTGCCGGGCACGCCGGGGTGATCACCACGACGACGCACAAGACGCTGCGGGGCCCGCGCGGCGCGATGATCATGTCCGACGCCGAGCATGCGTCCGCCGTGGACCGGGCTGTGTTCCCGGGCCTGCAGGGCGGCCCGCATAACCACACCACGGCCGCGATCGCGGTGGCGCTGCACGAGGCCGCCCAGCCGGGGTTCCGTGATTACGCCCGTCAGGTGGTGGCTAACGCCCGGGCGCTGGCCGGCGCGCTGCTGGCCCGCGGTTATGACCTGGTCTCGGGCGGGACGGATAACCACCTGATCCTGATGGACCTTACCTCCAGGGGCATCGGAGGCAAGCCGGCGGCCAGGGCGCTGGACCGGGCGGGGATCGAGACGAACTACAACACGGTGCCGTTCGACCAGCGCAAGCCGTTCGATCCCTCCGGCATCAGGCTCGGCACGCCGGCGGTCACCACCCGGGGCCTGCGCGAGGAGCACATGGAGCCGATCGCGGCCTGGATGGACGAGGCGATCACCGCCGCGGCCAAGGACGACGAGGCGGCCCTCGAGCGCATCGCCGCCGAGGTCCGCGACCTGCTGACGTCCTACCCCATCCCCGGCTGGGACGGCCGGGACCCACGGGGCCCACGGGACCCGCGGGACCCGTAATCCCCGGGCCCGCCTCCGGCCGCCGGTTACCCGACCCGGATCCGGCGTGCGGGCGGTTTCCGGCTGCCCAGCACGGGCTGCCCGCCGCGCACGCCCTGGTATTCGCGGTCCCAGGGCCAGCGCCCGCGTTTATCCGCGTGCACCAGCTGCAGGCCCTGGATACGCCGGCCGTAGATCTCGACGGCCACGTTCAGGTGGGCCCAGGGCGCGTCGACCCTGACGACCTCGACGATCGGGCCGTCGACCAGGGTGGCCTGCGTTCCCGGGGCGGGCACGTCGGCGTGCAGCAGGTGCCCGGCCACGATGTTGAGGACCTCGGTGGCCCGGGTCAGGCCCAGGCCGGTGATGACGAGCTCGGGCCGCCGGTGCCGGGTGAGCCCGACGGTGTAGGCCCAGGGCGGATGCAGGCCTTCACGTTCGACGCCCTGCACGGCCCAGCCGTAGGTGCGGATCAGCTGCCGCATGTGGTCCAGGTAGTCGCGCTCCGTGGCGCCCGGACGGTCACACATCCAGCACATAGTTGCCTCCTCGGGATGGCCGGACTGATCCCACTATGCCCGGTGGCACTGACATTTCTGGGCAGTATCAGGTCAGCTGAAAAACTTTATTTGCATACTTGTTCGAGGGAACTTATATTCGGGTATGCACCGAGCACCTCACGCAGCGGCACCTCACGCGGCGACAGGAGGGCGGTACGGCATGGACAGGGTGTACGGCGAGCCGGTCAACGTTCAGGCCAGGGAGGACGGCAGGCCCGCCAGGTTCGTGCGGCGAGACCGGCTGTACACCGTGCGCGCGATCCTTGAGCACTGGGTCGTTAACCGGGAATGGTGGCGCGACCCCCAGGCCGAGCCGGGTGAACGGGGCCAGTCCGAGCTCGAGTTCTGGCGGGTCGAGGCGGCCTCGGGACCGGGCCTGACGGCCGGGGTGTACGAGCTGCGCCGGGACGCCGCCACCGATCGATGGACCCTGCGCCGCGGCTTGGCCTGAGGACCCGATGATCAGCACGCCGCCCGCCTTGGCGGCATACCTCTGTCTGGCGCTACGATGCCGGGGCGCCCGCGAACACGATCCGGAACCGGTCTACCGATGCCGCAACCGACTTGCTCGCCGTTTCCGGCTGGTCGCCGGCGCCGATCATCATGGCGGTTATCTGCGATTCGAAGCAACGGTCGGCATCGTAGGGATCGATCAGGTAGGCCCCGAGCTCAAGCGAGACGGTTCCGTGTACGCCGAGCCACATCTGGTGCGCCACCAGTCCGGGATCATCGGGACGGAACCGGCCGGCCTCGATGCAGCGCGCCGCGCACTCGACCAACTTGGTCAGGGTAAAGCGGCCGTACTGCCGGTCCTCCTCGTTGAGGGCGAAGCCCCCCAGGGATGACCCGCCGAACATTACCCCGAAAATCTGCCGGTGGGTGACTGCGTTGTGCCGGTACGACCGGCCAAGCAGCACCATGTCGGCGACCGGGTCGTCGGTCAGCTCGACCAGGCTGAACGCCTGCTCCAGACGGGCGAACCCGTCGTGGACGATCTCGCGGACGAGCTCGCTCATGCTGCCGAAGTAGGTGTACACGGCCATCGTGGACGTGCCGGCTTCGGTGGCGAGCCGGCGGGTGGACAGGGCCGCCGGGCCGCCCTCGGTGATCAGCCGGGCGGCGGCCTCGATGAGGGCGGCGCGGACGTTCGGGTCAAGGCGGCGGGGACTCATCCTGACAGTGTTGCATAACGCCGTATTAACAGCGTTGCATAACGGCGCTATGCTAGGTAATGCAACAACGTTATACAACCCAGGAACCCGGCCGCGCGCTAGCCGTGCCCTAGGCACGTTACAGCAATAATCGAGCTGCCTGGTGCATTGTTTCCTTAACGCGGTTTGCAACGCGAAACGGAAATGTTCGCTCAGTCGCCGTCCGACTGTTACAGCGGGGTCCGTCGGAATTGTAACTAAATTCTGCGATCTGGCTTGCCCTGGCAGCCTGCGCGGAAGCTACGCGCTGTTTCCGGGAAAGGGAAGCTGATGAACAGCGCGATAGAGCGTTCGATAGAGTTTATCTGGGAACGATACGATGAGCCGTTGTCACTCACCGATATCGCGTGCAGCGCCATACTTAGCCGTTTCCATTTCTGTCGCATATTCAAAGAAGCTACCGGCGTCTCGCCCGGCCGGTTCCTGTCCGCCGTGCGGATTTACCAGGCCAAGCGCATGCTGCTGAACACCCACCTGAAGGTGACGGACATCTCGTTCGCGGTGGGTTACAACAGCGTGGGCCCGTTCACCAACCACTTCACCGCCAGCGTCGGCGTCTCGCCCGGCCGGTTCCGGCGCCTGTCGGGAAAGGTGGCCTTCGAGCAGCCGGTCCGGCCGCTGGCCAGCTCCGGGCTTGACGGCAACCCGGCCGGACAGCGCTGACGCTGAGATGGCCGAGATCGTCACCGCGCAGGCCGCTTCCGGCATCGTGTTATCCAGGACCGGGGCCGGCAAAGCCCTAAACGGCCGTGCCCCGCAGGTGCTCGATGTAGCGCGAAGCCGAGCGCTGAACCGTGTCCCAGGCTCCCGAACGCAGCACCGGAGTCCACCACCCGCCGTAGATCCGGTCGAACCGATAAGGCCGCACGGCGTCCCGGACCCCCGCGACGGCCGCCTCGGACAGCGGCAGCCGGTTCGGCGCCGACCAGACGAACGTCACCCGGTCCTCGCCCGGCGTCACGAAGATCGTGTCCCCGCTGAGCAGCACCCCGCGCCCGTCCGCGCCGTCGGCCCAGTGCAGCACCGCGCTGCCGGGGAAGTGCCCGCCGCACTGGACGAGCGTCACAGAAGGCAGCACGCCCAGGGTCCCCGACCAGGTCCGCACCCGCTGCCCCGGATCCGCCCGCAGCCACTCCCCGTCCGCCTCGGGCACCAGGATCTCCACGCCGAACTCGCGGCTCCACCAGGCGATCGCGCCGTAAAAGTGCGGGTGGCTGGCGGTCACGAAGCTTAGCCCGCCCGCCTCGCGGACCGCTGCCACCGCTGCAGCGTCGATGAACCCCGACGGGTCCCACAGCATGTTGCCCCCGGCCGTGCGCACCAGCAGCGAACGCTGCCCGATGGCGAACGGCGGGTCCGCGCCGATCCCGGTCAGCCCGGGCTCGACCGCCCGCACGTCTGACCGGTGCCCGGCCGCCGTAAGTTCAGCCAGCGTGGTCCACCGCTGGCCGTCCGGCGGCAGCCACTGCCGCTCGTCCGCACACACCACGCATACCTCGGGCCGCGGGCCAGGAAAGTGGTTCCCGCAGGTGGCGCAAATCGACGTTGACATGCGAACCTCCTGCCGATCTGCCGGCTGCTGTAGCACCACTGCCCGTTCGGAATAAAAAGACCTTTTTTACCGAACGGGCAGTGGTATCACTGGTCCGGGTAGCTGCATGCGGTGCTACCCGGTCGGCTCGCGCCACTTCACCGTGGGCCGCAGCGCCTCCAGCCGGACCCGGTGGGCGTACCGCTTGGTGATCTCGAACAGCGACTCGATCAGCGTGTCCGAGAGCAGGTGCGGCTCAAGGCCGAGATCGACCAGCTTGGTGTGCTTGACGTTGTAGTAGTGCTCGGGCAGCTCGACCCGCGGGTTGTCCAGGTGCTCGATCGTGACGTCTTCTGGGCTGGCGGCCTGGACCGTCTCGGCGATTTCCTTGACCGACATGGACTCGGTCATCTGGTTGAACACCCGGAACTCGCCCCGGTTGGCCGGGCTCTCACACGCCAGCTGGACACAGCGGACGGTGTCCCTGATGTCGATGATGCCGCGGGTCTGGTTGCCGCCGCCGTACACCGTCAGCGGGTGACCGATGACCGACTGGATGGTGAACCGGTTCAGCACCGTGCCGAACACCGCGTCGTAGTCGAACCTCGTCGCCAGCCGCTCGTCCCGGGCCGTCTCCTTGGTGGACTGGCCGTAGACCACGCCCTGGTTCAGGTCGGTGGCCCGCAGGTCCCAGATCCGGCAGGCGAACTCGATGTTGTGGCTGTCGTGCACCTTGGACAGGTGGTAGAACGAGCCCGGCCGCTTGGGGAACAGCACCCGGTCGGTCCGGCCGTTGTGCTCCAGGTCCAGCCAGCCCTCTTCGATGTCGATGTTCGGCGTGCCGTACTCGCCCATCGTGCCCAGCTTGACCAGGTGGATGTCCGGGTTGGTCTCGGCGATCGCGAACAGCAGGTTGAGGTTGCCCACCACGTTGTTCTGCTGGGTGTACACCGCGTGCGCCCGGTCAATCATCGAGTACGGCGCGGCCCGCTGCTCGGCGAAGTGGACCACCGCTTGGGGCTCGAAGTCCCGGATGATGTGATAGGTGAAGATCGGATCGGTCAGGTCGCCGACGTACATGCCGATCTTCTTGCCGGTCAGCTCCTGCCACACCGCGATACGCGTCTGCAGCGGCTCGATCGGCACCAGGGACTCGACGCCGAGTTCGTTGTCGTAGTGCCTGCGGACGAAGTTGTCGGCCACGGCCACGTCATGGCCCGCCTCCGACAGGTGCAGCGCTGTGGGCCACCCGAGGTACCCGTCCCCGCCCAACACCAAGATTTTCATTCTGCGGCTCCTACCGTGTCCGTCTGTGAGGTTGGTTTGACTTTTCCTGCCGTTGTGCAGGTTTCCGCACGGGGCGGTAACGTGCTCTGAGTGCGGAGGCTGATACATCCTCCTCGCAAGGTCGCGATCGGGCGGCTTCGCCGGAGTAACTTAACCGGCCTGCGGTTTCCGCGCTGTATATCTGCACCTGGTACTCCGTTCATGGTCGGCTAGCTAACCTAGGACATCAATGGCTCTGGTATCCAATCGGCACAGCAGCCTGCTGACGCGCAAGGCCCGCGGCAAGCTCGGCGCCCGCTTTGGCCGGTTCGCGATCGCGGCGGTCACGGCGTTCGCCACGACCGAGGTCGTGCTCACCATCTGCGTGGGGCCGCTCAACCTGACCTCCACCTGGGCCGGCCTGATCAGCTGGTTCTCCGGCGCCCTGGTGAGCTACGTCCTCAGCCGCTGGGCGTGGAAGCGGAAGGGCCGCCCCAGCGTGCTGCGGGAGACCCTGCCGTTCTGGGTCGTCTCCGCGATGGTGGTCGTGATCCTGACGCTGGCCACTAAGTTCGGCTACCACTCCTCGGGCTGGCTGCACCTGCGCGGCGTGGAGCGCGTCCTGTACGTGGACGCGATTTACGGCGTGGCTAACGTCGGCACGTTCCTGCTGCGGTTCCTGTTCTTCCACTATGTCCTCTTCGCCGGCTCGGCCGGCAAGCCCGCGCCCGCGGCCGCGGAAGAGGCGCTCGCCTCGACCGACCCCGGGCCCGAGCCGTTCGCCCGGACCGCGGACTCGACCGGGCCGATGCGCTCGGTCCCGGACGCAGCAGGACCGCCCGACCCCGACCCCGACCCCGAGGACCTCGAGCGCTGACGCTCGCGCCACCAGGTGCCGTAGGCCACCCGCGCGAAGCGCAGCCCGTAGAACAGGTTGTTCACACCGGGCAGGTGCAGCTGGTAGAGCGGGTTCTGGCCCTTCTTGCTCTCACCCACCCGTCGCCGGTGAATGGTCGCGGGCACCTCGGCCACCTTGTACCCGTGGGTGATGACCCCGATCAGCAGCTCGGACGCCTGGTACTGCGGCTGTTCCAGCTGGACGGCACCGGTCACCTCGGCGCGCATGGCGCGCAGCCCGAAGGTCGTGTCGCTGATCTTCTGCCCGGTCAGCATGCTGATCGTGCCGGCGAAGAACCGGACGCCGGTCCGGCGGATCATGTCCTTGGTCTCCTGGCTGCCGAGCCGCCGGGAGCCCGTCACGAAGTCCGCCTGGCCGGCCACGACCGGGGCCAGCACGCGCCCGATCTCGGCCGGGTTGTACTGGCCGTCCGCGTCGGTGGTGACGATGTAATCGGCCCCGCCCTCGCGGGCCAGCCGGTAGCCAAGCCGCAGCGCGGCGCCCTGGCCTCGGTTGACCGGCACGTCGCAGACCATGGCGCCGCCCGCCTCCGCTTCGGCGGCGGTGCCGTCGGCGCAGCCGTCGGCGACCACGATGGGCGCCGTAGCCAGCCCGCAGACCTCGGCTGGCAGCGCCTCGGCGACCGGGCCGATGGCGCCTTCCTCGTTGTAGGCGGCGATCACGATCGCGACCGGCGGCAGCCGGGTGGCGCGCTCGCCGTAGGCCTGCGCGAACGCCGTGACGGCGGCGTCGTCGATCACCTGGTCCCTGGGGTGGCCGTATCTCATGCCCGGGTCACCTCGCCCGCCAGCAGCGTCGTGGCGTCGAGCGGGTTCGCCGGGTCGAATTCGGGCCAGACCGTGGCCAGGCCCGATTTGAGGTCGTAGCCGGGCTGGTAGCCCAGTGCCTTCGCCGCGGAGATGTCGATCACGATGGCGGGCATCTCGCCGTTTACGACCGGCACGTTCTCGGCCGGGATGGGTTTTCCTGTCACCCGGCGGGCCGTGTCCACCATGTCGTTCACCGACACCGAATGGCCCGCGCCGAGGATCAGCGGTCCGGCGTGCCCGCTCTGCCAGGCCGCGAAGATGCCCTGCACGATGTCGTCCACGTGCACCACGTCGCGCAGCATCGTCCCGTCCCCGCGGACCTGGACGCCTTCGCCGTCCCGGGCCGCGCGCATCAGCCGGGGGATGAAGCTGTCCTTCTCGGCCATCCCCGGCCCGTAGACGTTGGAGAAGCGCAGCGACGCGCCGGTGATGCCGTAGCAGTTGGCGTAGCTGCCGATCAGCATCTCGGCCGCCGCCTTGGTGGCGCCGTAGGGGGTGAGCGGGCGGAGCACGGCCCGCTCGGTGATGACCTCCCCGACGCCGCTGCCGCCGCCGACGACCGCGTTCGTCGAGGCGAACAGGAAGCTCCCGACCTCGTTCTCCCTGGCCAGTTCGAGCAGCCGGGCGGTCGCGTCCACGTTGAGGCGGTGGGTGCTGACCGGATCGGCCACCGAGGCCAGCACCGAGGTGACCGCGGCCAGGTGGATGATCACGTCGGTTCCCGGGCTGACGGCCCGGGCCGGCCCGTCGGGGTCACACAGGTCCCCGACCACCGAGCGCACCGCAGGGTCAGGGAACACTCGCAGGTCAGCCACGGTAACCTCGTGTCCCTGGGCCAGCAGAGCGCGGACCACCCGGCGGCCGATGAAGCCGGCGCCGCCGGTCACCAGGACGCGGGAACGCTTCACCATGCGTGCTCCGTTCGGCATCTAGAAGTCTCTGTCGGTTACAAGTCAGGTCGGTTACATGTCAGACTGTGCGCAACCATGCCAGGCTGCGGTACTTGGCACAGTGCGTCCGCCTGCTCGCAGACGGCTTGATTCGCCATCTGGTTTTACCGGTTCCGGCACCCTCACGCTACCCGGACGCGCTGAGAGTTCGCTGGTGAATGGCTGGCAACGCCCGGCCAGAAGGCAGAACCCTGGCCAGTTTACCCGGCGCTTAGCTGAGGCTGTCCTTCGTCCCGCCGCGCTGGTGTGCCATGCTTTGCTCAGGTAGCAACGCGGAGGAACGCCGGTGCGAGCCCGGGGCTGTCCCGCAACTGTAACCGGGGTGTAACGCACAGAAGGTCACCGTCTGTGCCCGGAAGCCAGAGACTCCGGCTGCCTTATGTTCCGGACGTCGGGCGAGGAAACCCGGGAAGGACTGGCTGGCATGGCGACGACCGGGGACAGGATCTACCCGTTCACCGGCATCGTGGGGATGGCGGACCTGAAGCTGGCGCTGCTGCTCAACGCGGTGTCGCCGGCCATCGGCGGCGTCCTGGTCCGGGGCGAGAAGGGCACCGCCAAGTCGACCATGGTCCGCGGCCTGGCCGCGCTGCTGCCCCCGGTGCCGGTGGTCCCGGGCTGCCCGTACTCCTGCGATCCGGCCGCGCCTGACCCGTCGTGTCCGGCCGGACCCCACCCCGGTGACCTCCCGCACCCCGGTGACCTTGGTGCGGCCGCCGAGCTCCGCCACGTCACGCTGGCCGAACTGCCGGTCGGCGCCACCGAGGACCGGCTGATCGGCTCGCTCGACATCGAGCGGGTGCTGACCGCGGGCACGACCGCCTTCTCACCTGGCCTGCTCGCCGCGGCTCACCGCGGGGTGCTGTACGTCGACGAGGTCAACCTGCTGCATGACCACCTGGTGGACCTGCTGCTCGACGCCGCCGCGCTGGGCGTCAACTACGTCGAGCGCGAAGGCGTCTCGGTCCGCCATGCGTCGCGTTTCCTGCTCGTCGGCACCATGAACCCGGAAGAAGGCGAGCTGCGGCCGCAGCTCCTTGACCGGTTCGGACTGACCGTCCAGGTCACGGCCAGCCATGATCCCGCCGAACGAGCCGAGGTGGTCCGCCGCAGGCTCGCCTTCGAGGCCGACCCGGCCGCGTTCGCGGACCGCTTCGCCGCCGACACGGTCGCGCTCGCCGAGCGGGTGGCCGTGGCCAGGGCCCGGCTGGCTCAGGTCGAGCTGCCCGACGCCGCCCTCCGCCTGATCTGCGCCGTCTGCGGCGCGTTCGGGGTGGACGGGATGCGCGCCGACCTGGTCACCGCCCGGACGGCGATCGCCCTAGCCGCCTGGAGCGGCCGTGACGTGGTGACCGAGGAAGACGTCCGGGCCGCCGCCCGGCTCGCCCTGCCGCACCGCCGCCGCCGCGATCCCTTCGACGCCCCCGGCCTGGACGAGCAGGCCCTAGACGACGCCCTCCGCGAGGCCTCCCAGGACGCTCAGCCCGAAGGCCCGCCCAACCCCGACCGCCCCGACGACCCCAGTGGGCCCACAAACCTCGAGGGTCCCAGCAGCCCCACAAGTCCCGAGGGTCCCGACGACGACCCCGACCCCAGCGGACCCAATGGCCCCGGCGGGATCAGCAACACCGGCGGGATCAGCAACACCGGCGGGATCAGCAACACCGGTGCTGATTCGCCATCCCGGTCCTCCGGCCCGGCTATGGCCCCGCCGGCCAGCCCGCCAATCGCACCCGCGGCACCGTTCCGGGCCCGCCTGCTGACCGTGCCCGGCACCGGCGAGGGCGCCCTCGGCCGCCGCTCCGCCGCCCGCGGCCCGTTCGGCCGCACCGTCGAAGCCCGCGTGCCCGTGGACCGCCCGTTCGCCCTGCACCTCCCCGCCACCGTCCGCGCGGCCACCGTCCGCGCCGCCGTCCTGCGGCGACCCGAACCGGCCGGGCGAGTGCGCTTGGCCCCCGCCGACCTGCGCGAGGCGGTACGCGAGGGTAAGGAGGGGAACCTGGTGCTATTCGCTGTGGACGCCAGCGGGTCGATGGCGGCCCGGCAGCGGATGCGGATGGTCAAGGGCGCGGTCCTTTCCCTGCTCCTGGACGCCTACCAGCGCCGGGACAAGGTGGGCCTGATCACGTTCCGGGGCACCGGAGCCGACCTGGCGTTGCCGCCCACGTCCTCGGTGGAGGCGGCGGCGCGCCGCCTGACCAGCCTGGCCACAGGCGGCCGGACCCCGCTCGCCGCGGGCCTGGCGAAATCCGCCCGCGTCCTGGCGGCCGAACGCCTCCGCGACCCCCGCCGCCGTCCCCTGCTCATCGTCGTCACCGACGGCCGGGCCACCAGCGGCAGCGACGCTGACTTGACCAGGGCCGCGGCCATGCTGGCCGGCGTGGCCAGCGTGGTGGTGGATTGCGAGGCGTCAGTGCTCCGGCTGGGCCTGGCCGAACGCCTCGCGATCCGGCTCGGCGGGAGCCTGTTCCGCCTCGACGAGCTCGCGGCGGGAACCGCCGGTTCGGATCTGGCGGCGGTGGCGCGCCAGCTGACCAGGGGGAGGGTGGCCTGATGCCGCAGGGAACGCCGGCCCAGGTTCCGGATGACGGCCTGACCACGCGGCAGCGGCGGAACCGTCCGCTGGTCATCGTGCACACCGGCCCGGGCAAGGGCAAGTCCACCGCCGCGTTCGGCTTGGCCCTGCGCGCCTGGAATCAGGGCTGGCCGGTCGGGGTGTTCCAGTTCGTCAAGTCGGCGAAATGGCACGTGGGTGAAGAGCGTGCCCTGCGGGTCCTCGGTGAGACCGGTCAAGGCGGCCCGGTCAGCTGGCACAAGATGGGCGAGGGCTGGTCCTGGATCCAGCGCGAGGCCGGCACTCAGGCCGAACAAGCCGCCGAGGGCTGGGCCCAGATCACCCGGGACCTGGCCGCGCAGACCCACCGCCTCTACGTGCTTGACGAATTCACCTACCCGATGAAGTGGGGCTGGGTGGACGTCGACGAGGTGATCCGGGTGCTGGCCGAGCGTCCGGGCGACCAGCATGTGGTGATCACCGGCCGGGACGCGGACCCCAAGCTGATCGGCTGCGCTGACCTGGTGACGGAGATGACCAAGGTCAAGCACCCCATGGATGCCGGCCAGAAGGGGCAGAAGGGCATCGAATGGTAGCCATCGCGCGCCTGGTCATCGCGGCCCCCGCGTCTGGCTCAGGCAAGACCACCGTGGCCTGCGGGCTGATGGCGGCGCTGCGGGCCCGCGGGCTGGCCGTCTCCGGGCACAAGGTCGGCCCGGACTACATCGACCCCGGCTATCACGCGCTGGCCACCGGCAGGGCGCCGCGGAACCTAGACCCGTTCCTGTGCGGTGAGGACCTGATCGCGCCGCTGTTCCGGCACGGCGCCGCCGGGGCCCAGGTCGCCGTCGTCGAAGGCGTGATGGGCCTGTTCGACGGGGCCGACCCGGCCACGGTCCCCGGCCGCGACGCTGACTTCGGTTCGACCGCGCACGTGGCCCGGCTGCTCGGCGCGCCCGTGCTGCTCGTGGTGGACGCGGCGCGGGCGGGACGGTCGGTAGCCGCGCTCGCGGCCGGCTTCGCCGCCTTTGACCCGCGGACCCCGGTAGCCGGCGTGATCTTGAACCGGGTCGGCTCTGACCGGCACGAGCGGCTGCTGCGGGAGGCCCTGGAGGCGTCCGGGATCGTGGTCTACGGCGCCATCAGGCGGACCGACGGGATCCTGACGCCGTCCCGGCACCTCGGCCTGATTCCCGCCGCGGAACGCGAGTCGGTCGCCGCTGCCGCGGTCGCCCGGATGGGCGACCTGATCGCCCGTTCCTGTGACCTGGACGCCCTGCTGACCCTGGCCCGGCACGCCCCCGACCTCCCGGCCCCGCCGTGGGACCCGGCCGAGGCGCTCGCCCCCTTTTCCCCGGCCCCTTTCGACTGGGCCCCTTTCGACTGGGCCCCTTTCGACTGGGCCCCTTTCGACTGGGCCCCTTTCGCCCCAGCCCCGGTCGTGGCAGTCGCCGGCGGGGCGGCCTTCACGTTCGGCTACACCGAGCAGTGCGAGCTGCTTGAGGCGGCCGGGTCGCGGGTGGTGTCGTTCGATCCGCTGCGGGACGAGGACCTGCCCGCGGGGACGAGCGGCCTGATCCTGGGCGGCGGATTCCCCGAAGTGCACGCGGCTGAGCTATCCGCCAACGAGCGGCTGCGCCGGCAGGTAACCGCGCTCGCGAGCCGGGCCGCACCGCTGGCCGCCGAATGCGCGGGCCTGCTCTACCTGGCCCGAACGCTGGACGGACTGCCCATGTGCGGCGTCCTTGACGTGCAGGCCACGATGACCCCGAAGCTGACCCTCGGCTACCGCGACGCCGTGGCCATGACCGACTCGGTCCTGGCCCGGGCGGGGGACCGGGTGCGCGGCCATGAGTTCCATCGCACCGCGGCCACCCCGCCGAGCGGAGCCCGGGCCGCCTGGCGGTTCGGCTCAGGTGAGCTCGAGGGTCATGTCACCGGATCCGGGGTCGCCTCCTACCTGCACACGCACTGGGCGGGTCACCCGGCCGCGGCGTCCCGGTTCGCGTCCGCCTGCGCCGCGGCCCGCCCAGCCGTCGGCCCAGCCGCCGGCCCAGCCGCCGGTGCGGAGTCGGCCCGATGAAGCGGCTGATCGGCGTGGGGGTCGGACCGGGCGATCCGGAGCTGGTCACGATCAAGGCCGTCCGGGTGCTGCGCCAATCCGACGTGGTCCTGGTGCCTGTGCTGGCTGGACCGGACCCTGAACCGGGACGGGCGGAGACGATCATCCGCGGCTACGTCGATGCGGACAAGATCAAGCGCCTGGAGTTCGCGCTGAACGACACCGGCGGCGTCACGCCGCGCCGCGCCGCCGCGTGGCGGACCGCGGCCGCCGCGGTGGCCAGGGAGTTCGCCGCGGGCGCCAGCACGATCGCGTTCGGTACCCTGGGCGACCCCAACCTGTACTCGACGTTCAGCTACCTGGCGCAAACGGTCCGCGACCTGGTCCCCGGCGTGGACGTGCAGACCATGCCCGGCATCACGGCCATGCAGGACCTGGCGTCCCGGGCCGGCATCTCGCTCGCCGAAGGCACCGAATCAGTCACCCTCGTCCCCCTCAACGGCGGCGTCAGCGCGCTCGACCAAGCGCTGTCCAGCGGCGGCACCGTCGTCGGCTACAAGGTAGGCGCCGCGGCCAGCCCCGCCCCGGCCACCCTGCGCGATCGCCTGCACGCCGCCGGCCGCCTAGAAGGCGCCGTGATCGGCGCCCGCCTAGGCCTCCAAGGCGAACTCATCGCCCCCGCCGCCCACTTCCTCACCCCCACGTCCACCCCAGCCTCCTCGCTCGCCCCGGTCCCCGCCCCCAGTCCCATCTCGCCCATTAACGACATTCCGGATATTCCGTATTTGTCGACCCTTATCGTTCCCGTACGTCGCCCCAGCCGGGGCTCGTCGCTGGGCCAGGAGCTCTCCGCCCGGGAATCGGGCCGGGGGAAGCAGGCCCCGGGCCGGGGGAAGCAGGCCCCGGGCCGGGGGAAGCAGGCCCCGGGCCGGGGGAAGCAGGCCCGGAGCCGGCCCAAACAAGCGCGCAGCCAACCGGAGCCAGCGAGCAACCGGCCTGCGGCCGGGCCCGGGGCCGGGCCCGGGGCCGGGTGTCGTTCGTGGGGGCCGGTCC
>Ga0209839_10001110_pt1 | contig 13879 bp, 13 predicted proteins | sample OrgsoiDNA2013050_FD_185800 | JGI IMG/M metagenome (GOLD analysis project Ga0209839, IMG submission 185800) | Permafrost soil microbial communities from the Arctic, to analyse light accelerated degradation of dissolved organic matter (DOM) -... | ecosystem: Environmental > Terrestrial > Soil >... | reverse complement strand
CCCAACCGAGCCATTGCGCGGCTTCCATCCGATGGCCGGCGGTGTGCGCGAGAGCGCGCAGGATGAGCGTGCGCTCGAATTCCTTTTCCAGCCGATCGCCGACGCCGCGCTCGCCGCGCGCGAGCGCAAGGGCCAGCTCGCGATCGAGCGCCTGCTGCCAGTTGCTTTCCTCTTCGCGCGATCCGCTCGCGCCTCCTGTGCGCAACTCCGGAGGCAGGTCCGCGGCCTCGATGCGTTGTCCCGGACCCATCACCGTCAGCCAGTGGCATATGTTTTCGAGTTGACGCACGTTGCCGGGAAACGCAAACCCCGCCAGCGCCTTGAGGGCGGCGTCGGAGAGCTGTTTGGGATCCACCGCGAGGTCGCGCGCGCTCTTAAGTAGAAAATGGCGGGTCAGCGGCGCGATGTCGTCGACGCGCTCGCGCAACGGCGGCAGGCGCAGGCGGACGACGTTGAGCCGATGCAGCAGATCTTCGCGGAACAGGCCCTGTCGAACGCGCTCTTCCAGGTTCTGATGTGTGGCGGCGATGATTCGAACGTTCGAGCGCAGCGGCGCGTGGCCGCCTACGCGATAGTATTCACCGTCGGCCAGCACGCGCAGAAGCCGGACCTGCAGGTCCGGCGGCATGTCGCCGATTTCGTCCAGGAAAAGCGTGCCACCGTCGGCCTGCTCGAAGCGTCCGCGGCGCGAGCTCTGCGCCCCGGTGAATGCACCGCGCTCGTGTCCGAAGAGCTCCGATTCCAGGAGGTCCTTCGGTATCGCCGCGGTATTGATCGCCACGAACGGCTGCGCGGCGCGAACGCTGTGCCGGTGCAGGGCGCGCGCGACCAGCTCCTTGCCGGTGCCTGATTCGCCGGTGATCAAAACGGTGACGTGCGATTGCGACAAGCGGCCGATGGCCCGGAAAACCTCCTGCATCGCCGGCGCCTGGCCGAGCATCTCCGGCGTCGTCACCGCTGAGGACGCCACGGCCGAGGGCGCGGGTACCTCGGCGCTGGCACGACGGATCAGCGCCAGTGCGTGATCGACGTCGAATGGCTTGGGCAGGTATTCGAACGCTCCGCCCTGGAACGCGGCGACTGCGCTGTCGAGATCGGAATACGCGGTCATGATGATCACGCGCACGGTGGGATGGCGCTCCTTGAGCTTGCCGAGCAACGAGAGACCGGATTCGCCGGGCATGCGTATGTCGGTCACGATGACCTGCGGCTCGCCGTGCAGCAAAGCCTGCGTGACCTCGTACACCGACGCAAACGACTTGTGCGCTATGCCCTCGCGCGCGAGCGCTTTTTCGAGCACCCAGCGAATCGAGCGGTCGTCGTCAACGATCCAGACCGCATTCATCGCCTCGGCCTGGGGGAAATCGCGATCGTCATACGCATGCATGGTTATACCCGGAAATTAGGCGGTTACGGTTCACTAGGCGACTGGCCGGTTGAGTTCCAACGGCAGCAGCACCGTGAAAATCGTGTGGCCGGGGACGCTCTCGCATTCGATTGCGCCGTTGTGTTGCGCGATAAATGTCTGTGCGATGGTGAGGCCGAGGCCGCTACCGCCCTCGCGTCCCGACACCAGCGGAAAAAAAATCTTGTCGCGAATGGCTTCCGGAACGCCGGGGCCGTTGTCCTCGACCGAAAGCGCCAGCGCGAGCCGGTGCCGGCGCTTGGCCAGCGTGATGCCGCGGGCCACGCGCGTCTTGAGACGGATCTCGCGGGTGCCCGAAATTCCTTCCAGCGCCTGCGCGGCATTTCTCACGATGTTGAAAATCGCCTGCGTCAGCTGTTCGGGATCGGCCTCGAGCTCGGGCAGGCTGATGTCGAAATCCGAGTGAATCAGAATCCGCGGAAACTCGGCCTGGATGACGCTGCCGACCCGCACCACGAGCTCATGGATGTTCGTTCGCCGGTATTTCGGCAGGCGGTGCGGCGTCAGGAGCCGGTCGACGAGCGTCTGCAGCCGGTCCGCCTCGCCAATGATCACCTGGGTGTATTCGATCAATGGAGGACGATCGAGCTCGTGCTCGAGCAGCTGCGCCGCGCCGCGGATGCCGCCCAGCGGATTCTTGATTTCGTGCGCGAGGCTGCGTATCAAGTCCCGGTTTGCTTGCTGCTGCTCCATCAGCCGTTCCTCGCGCGCGATCTTGAGCTGCTGGTCGATGTGGCGAAATTCCAGGAGCAAGGTCGCTAGCGGCGTATCGACGACCGACACGGTGCATGAAAGATGCAGCTTGATCTTGCCGGCGACCCCAAGCTCGAGCTCCTGCTCGGTGTAGGTCGCGCCATTGGCAAGCGCCTTGTCGATGGCTTGAAACATCGCCGGCGCTTCACCGAAAACCGATCCGGCGGAATGGCCGACCAGCTGGCGCCTGGAAAGCTCGAACAGATTTTCGGCGGCCGGGTTTGCATAGCAGATGTTGCGCTCGTCAGTCAGCAATACGACCGCGGTGGCCAGCAGCTCCAGGCCCGGATACGCGGCAGCATTCGTTTCGACGGTGGAGTTTTGCGTTTGAGGAAACATCGCGTGCCACCGAAGCGGTGCGATGATAGTAGCAAGTTCCGCGCCCGGTCAGCTTCGCATCGGAATCGAGTCCGCGCCGAAGCCGAATCGTGCAGCCCCGGCGAAGAGCGCTCTGGATTCCCGCCTGCTGCCGACCGCGGGCAGGTCGCTACGTCAACTCGCGCGCCAAGTTCTGGCGTTACTTCAGCGCCGCGAGCTCCTTGCGCAGTGCTTCGATGTTCTTTTCGTGAAGGCTGACGGCCTGCCTCAACTTGGCGAGACGGTTGGCGTATTTCTGGGCGTCCTTTTGCTCGTCAGGCAGCGGCGCCGCTGCGCCATCGCCATATGCGGCGCGTGCATCGACCAGCAATTTTTCCTCGGTATCGAGCTCGTCGGTCAAAACTTTTCGCCGCAGCCCGTCGCGCCCACGCTGCGTGTCGGCGTCGACTTTCGGAAATCCGGCCGGCGTCGGCGAGGCTTTGGCGGACCGATCGCCGCGCGCGTCATCCCCGACTCCGCACGACAGCTTTTTCCAGCCTTTCTCCGGGGCGACGTTGGTGTAGTGCATGTTGCCGTCGGAGTCGACGTACTTGCAGATTTCGGCGAGCGCGCACGGCGCGAACAAAAGCGGCGTGCACCAGCAAATGGCACGGGTGCACAGGATGAGCGCGCGGCCGGCCTGAGAGAGGACCATAGCGCCCCAGTGTATCAAACACGGCCTGGGCAAGCGCCGCCGCAGACGTAAAAAGGGGGCGGATCGTGGCGATCCACCCCCGCTTCCCGACCTGGCGCCGGCTACATGCTGTAATACATGTCGAACTCGACCGGATGCGTCGTCATGCGGAAACGCGTGACCTCTTCCATCTTGAGGTCGATGTAGGCAGAGATCATGTCGTCGGAAAAGACCCCGCCGCGGGTCAGAAACTCGTGATCCTTTTCGAGGTTCTCCAGCGCTTCGTCGAGCGACGCGCACGGGTGCGGGACCTTGGCGGCGATTTCAGGAGGCAAGTCGTACAGGTTCTTGTCGATCGGATCGCCGGGGTGGATCTTGTTCTGCACGCCGTCGAGCCCCGCCATCAGCAGCGCGGCAAAACACAGGTACGGATTTGCGGTCGGATCCGGAAAACGAACCTCGACACGCCTTCCCTTGGGGCTGCTGACGTAGGGAATCCGGCAAGCTGCCGAACGGTTGCGCGCCGAATACGCGAGATTGATCGGCGCCTCGAAGCCCGGCACCAGTCGCTTGTACGAATTGGTGCCCGGGTTGGTAATGGCGTTCAGAGCCTTGGCATGCTTGATCACGCCGCCAATGTAAAACAGCGCGAACTCGGACAGACCGGCATAACCGTCGCCCGCGAAAAGATTCTGGCCGCCTTTCCACACCGACTGATGCACGTGCATGCCCGACCCATTGTCGCCGACGATCGGTTTCGGCATGAAGGTCGCGGTCTTGCCGTAGGAGTGCGCAACCATGTGCACGGTGTATTTCAGGATCTGGCTCCAGTCGGCGCGCTTGACCAGGCTGTTGAACCGGGTGCCGATCTCGCATTGCCCGGCCGACGCGACTTCGTGGTGAAAGACCTCGACCTCCACGCCCTGCTCTTCGAGCGCAAGCGACATCGCGTTGCGAATGTCCTGCAGCGAGTCCATCGGCGGCACCGGAAAATAGCCGCCCTTGACCGGCGCGCGATGCGCCATGTTGCCGCCTTCGAATTCCTTGCCGGTGGACCACGACGCTTCCTCGGATTCGATCTTGACCGAGCAGCCCGACATGCCCACGTTCCAGGTCACCGAGTCGAAGATGAAAAACTCGGGCTCGGGTCCGAAGTACGCTACGTCGCCGAGGCCGGTCGACTTCAGGTACGCCTCGGCACGCTTGGCCAGCGAGCGCGGGTCGCGGTCGTAACCCTTGCCGTCGGAAGGCTCGACCACGTCGCAAGTGATGTTGAGCGTCGTCTCGTCGGTGAAGGGATCGATGCGCGCCGAATCCGCGTCGGGAATCAGCAGCATGTCGGAAGCTTCGATGCCTTTCCAGCCGGCGATCGACGAACCGTCGAACGCATGACCGTTGTCGAACTTGTCTTGCGTGAACTGCTTCGCCGGGACCTGAACGTGCTGTTCCTTGCCTCGCGTGTCAGTAAAGCGAAGGTCGACGAATTTGACCTCCTTGTCCTTGAGCGTCTTGAGAACATCGGCGGGTGCAGCCATGCGTTTCTCCTGTTCGGGCGTAGAAGTAGGTCAAGAAAACGGGACGAAAACCAGTGCGGAAGGAGTGTTTTTGCAGAGCAACGAAAAGCAGAAACTATGCCATAAGCAGACGCTTGTGGCACGGGGGTGGCAGGGCTTTTAGACCGACTTGCGGTGTCCGCTTGCACCGTAAATGGGCAACGACGCATACCCCTGCTTCGCGGTGGTGCAGCATGATCGCGTCCCGCGTGGGAGTCGCGCCTATCCGAGCTATACTTTGCACCTCCGGCTTTGGCGTGACACCGCGCCGGGTATGGCCTTCGAGCCTGCAGGGTCCGCCGCCAGGCCGCCGACCTGCGACGCGAGATACGGAAGAATCAGACGATGGAAGAATCGGTCGAAGGCATCTTTGTTGCGGCGCACGAACGCGCCCGGGACGCCCACCTGACCTATTTCGGTGCTGTCGTACCGAGCGACGCTTTTGCCATTCTCAAGGCGGACCCGGACGCACATTTGATCGACGTTCGCACCCGTGCGGAATGGGATTACGTCGGCCATGTTCCGGGTAGCGCTCTCCTCGAATGGAACGTCTATCCGGACGGAACGCGCAACCCCGAATTTCTCGCCCAGCTGCAAGTCGCGGCTCCGGATCGCGACGCGCCGGTGCTCTTCCTCTGCCGCAGTGGTCAACGTTCCGACGGCGCGGCGCGCATGGCCGCGGCAGCAGGCTATTCAAAGGCGTTCAACATCCTCGAAGGCTTCGAGGGCGACAAGGATGCGCAGGGACAGCGCGGCAAGCTAGGCGGTTGGCGCAAGGCCGGCTTGCCGTGGGTTCAGGGATAGAACAAATACACCTGATAGCCTGCCTGCGTCGTCGCGCTGGCATCGATAAAGAGCTTCACCGGCAGCTCGGTGTTGCCGGAGATACCGGTTTCCGGGTCCGCGGCGCCGCTTAAGTATTCGCCCGGCGCAAACGCGCGCCGCACCACCGGCTGATCCTGCGCATCGGACAGTGTCAGCTCGATATACGGATACGCCAGCGGATAAGGAGCGCGATTTCGTATCGTCGCCGACAGGATCAGCAGGCCCTTGTGCGCGGGATCGGCTTGAAGATCCGAGGCCTCGATCGAAAGCGCGGCAACGTCGCGCAATGCACGCACCTGGCACCCGGCGGCCGCGCACAAGCTGATCAGCGCAGGCTTGGTGTTCGGCCAGTGCGCGGCGATCGCGTCGCGAAAATGAAACAGCGCCTGCCCGGCGAACAGCAGCACCAGCACCGGAACCGACATGCCGAAGATCCAGCCGGGCACACGACGCCGCTCGCGCTTTTCCTGCCATGAAAAACGCGACGCGTAGTCGTTTTCGGCCTCGTCGGCATCGATTTCCTTGCGTATGGGCGCAAGGATGGCCGGTTCGACGCGCTCGTCGATATCCGGCGCCGGCTCGAGCGCCTGCGCGCTGCGCAGCGTAACGGTCGGCGGGCCCAGCGCAGGGTCGTCGAAATCGGGATCCTTGCGCTGCACGCGAAGCTCAGGTGCCAGCGACACAAGCGCGGCGACTCCGTTGAAGACCGTGTGGCAATGGCCGCAGCGGACCTGGCCGGCGCGCAGCGCGAGCTGCGGCGGAGTGACGCGGAAGATCGTGCTGCAGCCGGGGCAGCGGGTGAATTTTTCCTCAGCCATTGTCGATGATGCGGCTGCCCGCGAGCGCCACCCATCCTTCTTCGCTGTTCCAGACGTCGATAGTAAACCATCGCCGATACGCTTCCATCACCGCCGAGGCCTGCGCCTCCAGTATTCCCGACAGAACGATGTGTCCGCCTGCGCGTACCCGCGCCGCAAGCAGCGGCGCCAGCAGCTGCAGGGGATTGGCCAGGATATTCGCCACCACGACGTCGTACGTTCCCGCGTTGAACGCATCGGGCGCATCGAAGCGCGCAGTGACGCCGTTGAGATTCGCATTGTCCCGGCTGGCGGCGATCGCCTGCGCGTCGACATCGGTGCCGGAAACTTCGGCCGCGCCCAGCTTGGCGGCGGCAATCGCCAGAATCCCCGACCCACAGCCGTAGTCGAGTACCGTCTCGCCACGTCTAAGCTGTGACGCCAGCCAGCGCAAACACATGCTCGTCGTGGGGTGGCTGCCGGTGCCGAACGCGAGGCCGGGGTCGAGTCTCAGATTGATCGCCTTCGCATCGACCGGCTCGCACCAGCTGGGAACGATCCATAAACCGGGCGCTGCGCAAATCGGCTGGAACTGCTGCTCAGTCTTGCGCACCCAGTCGTCATCGGCAACCGCCGCGATGGTGTGCGCGGGCACCGGCGTGCCCAACATCGCGCTCACGCGAGCCAGTGCGTCACCGGCGTCGGTGCCGTGCGCGAAAAGCGCGGACAGACGGCACACGGGCCACAGCTCTATCGCGGTGCGAGCGACGTCGGGCTCGTCGTATCGCGCAATCTCGCCCTCCGAGCCGGCGTGCGGATCCGCGGTGTCGATCGCCAGCGCGCCGGCGTCGAGGAGCGCGTCTGCCCACCGCTCCGCATCCGCCGCGTCGGCATCGAACTCGAGCGCAACAAAGCTCATTGCAGCTACGCCAGGCGATCTGCCCTGCGCTTGGCCATCCGCTGCTCGAGGTAATGGATCGTCGTTCCTCCGCGCAGGAACGATTCGTCGTGCAACAACTCCAGATGCAGCGGAATGTTGGTCTTGATTCCCTCGATGACCATTTCCGACAGCGCGATGCGCATTCGGCATATCGCCTGCTCCCGCGTGTCGCCGTACGCGATGACCTTGCCGAGCAACGAGTCGTAGTTGGGCGGGACAAAATAGTTGTGATAAATGTGGGAATCGACCCGGATGCCGGGGCCGCCGGGCTGGTGATACGACGTGATGCGCCCAGGCGAAGGCACGAAAGTGTCCGGATCCTCGGCGTTGATCCGGCATTCGATCGCGTGGCCACGGCGGGCCACGTCGCGCTGGCGAAAAGCGAGGCGCTGCCCCGCGGCGACCCGGATCTGCTGCTGCACGATGTCGATGCCGGTGATCATCTCGGTCACCGGGTGCTCGACCTGCACCCGCGTGTTCATCTCGATGAAAAAAAACTCGTCGTCCTGGTACAGGAACTCGAACGTGCCCGCGCCGCGATAACCTATCTTGCGGCATGCGTCGGCGCAGCGCTCACCGATCCGGGTCAGCGCGCGAAGAGGTACTCCCGGCGCGGGAGCCTCCTCGATGATCTTCTGATGGCGCCGCTGCATCGAGCAGTCGCGCTCGAAAAGATAGACCGCGTTCTTGTGCGCGTCGGCGAGGACCTGGATCTCGATGTGGCGAGGCTTGTCGAGATATTTCTCGAGATAGACGGTCGAGTTGCCGAATGCGGCACCGGCTTCCGCGCGCGTCAGGCTGACGGCCGAAAGCAGCGCGGCTTCGGTATGCACGACGCGCATGCCGCGCCCGCCACCGCCGCCGGCGGCCTTGATGATCACGGGGTACTTGATCGCCCGCGCGCTCTTGATGATCTCCTTGGGGTCCTCGGGCAATGCACCCTCGGAGCCGGGAACGCACGGCACTCCGGCCTTGGTCATCGCCACCTTGGCGCTGACCTTGTCGCCCATGAGGCGGATGGTGTCCGGACGCGGCCCGATGAATACGAAGCCGCTCTTTTCGACCTTTTCCGCAAAATCGGCGTTTTCGGAAAGGAAGCCGTAGCCCGGATGAATCGCCTGGGCGTCCGTGACTTCGGCGGCGCTGATGATGGCGGGAATGTTGAGGTAGCTTTGTTCCGACGGCGGCGGCCCGATGCACACCGACTCGTCCGCGAGGCGGACGTACTTGGCCTCGGCATCGGCTTCGGAATGAACGACCACGGTCTTGATGCCGAGCTCGCGGCAGGCGCGCTGGATGCGCAAGGCGATCTCGCCCCGATTGGCGATCAAAACCTTGTCGAACAACTGGCCGGCGGTTTTGGCAGGCACCCTGGCCTCACACCGACGAAAATCTCACGCCGGCCGCGCAACGCCGGAACCCGGTTCGCAGACTCATGCGTCAACCGATGATGACAAGGGGCTGGCCGTATTCGACGGCTTGCCCGTTCTCGACCAGGATCGCCTTGACCACTCCCGCCTGATCGGCCTCGATCTCGTTCATCAGCTTCATTGCCTCGATAATGCATAGCGGGTCGCCCGCCTGAACGGCGTCGCCAACCTCGACAAACGAGGCGGAACCGGGCGCGGCGGCCCGGTAGAAGGTGCCGACCATCGGCGCCTTGACCACGTGGCCTTCGGTCGCTGGCGCCGCGAGCGGCGGCTCCGCGCCGCCGGTCGACGCCGCGGCGCCTGCACCGTGGACGCTGGTCACCGGCGCCATGGTGTGATGGCCGGCAGGCAGCGAGCGGGTAATTCGTACCCGCTCCTCTCCCTCCGAAACTTCGAGTTCGGCTATGCCCGAGCTCTCGACAAGCTCAATCAATGTTTTCAGCTTGCGTAAATCCATGGAACAATCCCCCCGGATTGGAGTTACGCCGTTACGACGGCTATGCCGCTACGCGTTGAGAGACGACCGGCCTGCGGGCGGATGACACCCGCGGCGCTAGGAGAAACTCTTGGTCGCGCCCGATATCGCTATTTTCCCGCTTTTACCGACAATTGTCTACGGTTAGCAGACGATATGCGAGGTGCATAACAATACGGGGTGAGCCATGGTAATCGCGACGCCCCATCCGGCAATTCAGTGGGAAATTCTCTGGGCGCCCGGAGGCAAGATGTGGCAAATTAGACGGAATTAGAGCAGGCTATCTATTGTTGCGCGAAGTTTACCTGGCTTGAAGGGCCCCAACTGGGTCGCCGCAACCGCGCCTTTGCGGTCGATGACGATCGTAAACGGCAGCGCGCTCAGTTGATTGCCGAGCGTTTTCGAGAGCTCGACCGCACCATAACCGCCGATCAATGCAGGATAATTGAGGTCGAGTTCCTTGGCAAACTGCTCGACCTTATCCGGCTGGTCCACGGCAATGCCGACAAACTGCAAGCCCCGCGCACCGAGCTCGCGCTGATCGCGCACGAACCCCGGCATCTCTTCCCGGCACGGCGCGCACCAGGTCGCCCAGAAATTCACCACTACCACTTTGCCTTTCCATTGGGCAAGCGATTGCTGCTGTCCTGAGGTGTCGGGCAGGGAGAGCGACATGAGCGGGCCCGCGTCCCGCGGCGTCTGATCCCAGACCGCGAGCGCGGCGCCGCCGGCAAGGGCGAGCATCCCGGCGGCCGTTATCCATATCCAGTTCTTGTTTCGCACGGCTAGGCTCGAACTGCGAGTAAACACTTACATATCATTGAAACCACTGTTTCCTTGGAATCTCGTCAGGTCGCGTCGGCGCGCTGCCGGCGGCGGGGAGCGGAACGGTAACACGCTGGATATTCGGCGGATAGCAAATTCCAAGATCCGCACAGCCCTGCGATTCGGCCTGAACGATGACCTTTTGGCCGGGTGCCGTTCCCGGGAGCTGAAGATTGACGATGACATTCCCGCGGTAGGTCTCGACGCGGCCAAAAAACGGGTCTTCCTTGATCCTGCCGCTGGGGAGCGACGGCACGGCGAGGCCCGACGCCGCCGGCTCGACCGTGAAGCGCAGCTTGTCTCGATACAGGTAGTAACCGTCGGCGATGCTGAACCGCGCCTCGACGGTGTGGGGATCCAGCGCCCGGGCGCTAAAGCGGAACGCCTTTTCAGGCGGCAGCGGGCTGACCTGAGCCGAAGCCGCGCCCGCGAACACAAATAGGATCGCGCCCAGCGCGGCGACCAGCCAGCGCCTACTCCGCATCGCCGGCAGTCTCGGCGGCGATCCAATCGAGGTATCGGGGTAAGGCATCGGAGATGGGGACAGCAATGATTTCGGGAAGTTCGTACGGGTGGCTCGCAAGAATTGCCGCTTGCACCCTCGGATAGAGCGCAACCCGGGTCTTGATCGCGAGCGGCGTTTCGTCGGCCATTTCGATTTGACCGCGCCAGTGATAGAGTGAACGCACCGGCGCACCCACGTGGACGCAAGCGGCCAGGCGCGCGGCGAGAAGCTCTCTCGCCAACGCCTCCGCCGCAGCCCGCTCAGGCATCGTAGTCAGGACCAGCAATGCCGGCGGTGTCGTGCGCTGTGGCAAGGAGTCACCATGCGTTTTCTCGTGCTATTGATTGTACTGGCTTTCCCCGTCATCGACGTGCTGGCGACGTTACGCTTCGCGCGCTTGACCGGCGTGCCCGCGTTGGCGTGGATGCTCGCGTCGACCGCGGCGGGACTCCTGTTGCTGCGACACGAACGGCTCGGTTTCAGAACCAGGACGCTGGCCGCGCTTCGTGGTGATCGACCGCTGATGCGCGGACTCTTCGACAGCGGCCGCAAAGTTCTCGCTGCGCTATTTCTGATTCTTCCAGGCGTACTCTCCGACGTCATCGCGCTGCTGCTGCTCGCGCTGCCGATCAACGTCGGCGCGAAGTTCGGGCCTCAGACCGTGGGCGCCGGATTCAACGTTCGTCATCGCAACGCGCTCGACGGCGATTACCGGCGCCTGGATTGAACGCGGCGCGCTCAGGCGCCGAAGATGGTCGGCTGAGCCTTACCCGCGCGCCAATACGCGTGGAGCATCATCAGCACGCCGATGACGACCATCGGCAGAGAAAGCCACTGCCCCATCGACATGCCCATCGCCAGCACGCCTAAAAAGCTGTCCGGCTCGCGCGCATACTCGATCAGAAAACGAAAGCTCCCGTACCCGATCAGGAACAGGCCGGAAACAGCGCCGAGCGGTCGCCGGCGGCGCGCAAAGATCCAGAGCAGCGCGAACAGGACGAAGCCCTCCAAGAGCGACTCGTACAGTTGCGATGGATGGCGCGGCAGCATCCCGACGCGCTCGTAAATCGCCACCAGCCCGCGCGCCGCGGCTTCCTGCGGAAAAGTGGTGATCCATGCCTTGTCTTCTGCGGCAGCCTGAGGAAAGTACACCGCCCAGGGCAAGCTTGCATTGCTGACGCGGCCCCAAAGCTCGCCGTTGATGAAGTTGCCGATCCGTCCCGCCGCAAGGCCCAGCGGAACCAGCGGCGCGATGAAATCCGTGACCTCGAGCCAGCGTTTGTTTCGATTGCGGGCATAGAGCCAAAGACCGATCAGCACGCCGAGAAATCCGCCGTGGAAGCTCATTCCCCCCTGCCAGATCGCGAGCACTTCGGCCGGGTGCGCGAAATAGTAGAACGGCTTGTAGAACAGCACGTAGCCGAGCCTGCCGCCGAGTATCGTTCCGATGACGCCGAAGAAAAGCATGTCGTCGACGTCGCGCGGATGCCAGCCCGTCAGCAGGTTCTGGCGCGCGCGGAATTTGCCGAGGATCACGATCTGCATGAATGCGAGCAGGTACATGAGCCCATACCAGCGCACCGCAAGCGGTCCCAGTTGAATGGCGACGGGATCGAACTGAGGATGAACGAACATTGGGAGCGCGGGGCGGCAAATTGCGGCCGAGTCTATCGCCGCCCGCTTTGTTAGAATTTGGTAACGATAAGATTATACGAGAGAGGTGAGCCCAGTGCCGAACAACCGCCGCAGCCGTATCATCACCCAGGGCTTTGCCCGGTCGCCGAATCGGGCCATGTTGCGCGCGGTCGGCTTCGGCGACGCGGATTTCGACAAGCCGATCGTCGGTGTGGCCAACGGCCACAGCACCATGAATCCATGCAACGCCGGCATCCAGCCGCTGGTCGATCGCGCGATGGCGGCGCTGACATCCGCGAATGCCAAGCCCCAGGTTTTCGGCTTCCCGACGGTGACCGACGGCATAGGCATGGGCACCGAGGGAATGAAGTATTCGCTGGTGTCGCGCGAAGTCATCGCTGATGCGATCGAAGTCGCGGTGATGGGCCAGTGCATGGACGGCGTGCTGTGCGTCGGCGGCTGCGACAAGAACATGCCCGGCGCGATGATGGCGCTGGCGCGCATGAACGTTCCGGGCATCTTCGTCTACGCCGGCACCATCAAGCCGGGAATGTGGAAAGGACAGACGCTCACCATCGTGAGCCCGTTCGAGGCGGTCGGCGCATTCGCGGCCGGCAAGATGTCGCAGGAAGACTTCGATGGCATCGAAAAAAACGCCTGCCCGACCGTCGGCGCGTGCGGCGGCCAGTACACCGCCAACACCATGTCGTCGTCGTTCGAGGCGCTCGGCATGAGCCTCCTCGGCAGCTCGCAGCTCGCCTCGCCCGATCCCGAAAAAGCCGACTCCTCCGCGGCGTCGGCACAAGCCCTGGTCAACGCGATCAGGATCGACCTGAAGCCGCGCGACATCATCACCCGCAAGTCGATCGAGAACGCCATCGCGGTCGTCATGGCGACCGGTGGATCGACCAACGCCGTGCTGCACTATCTCGCGATCGCTGCCGCGGCGGAGGTCGAATGGACCATCGACGACTTCGAGCGCATGCGCCAGCGCGTGCCGGTGCTGTGCGACCTGAAGCCGTCAGGCCGCTTCGTCGCCGTCGATCTGAATCGCGCCGGCGGCATTCCGCAAGTGCTCAAGATGCTGCTCGCGCACGATTTGCTTCACGGCGAGTGCATGACCATTACCGGCAGGACCCTCGGCGAGGAGCTCGCCGGCATCGACGAGAACCCGCGTGCCGATCAGGAGGTCATACGGCCATGGAACAACCCGATGTACCCACAAGGCCATCTCGCGATTCTCAAAGGCAATCTCTCGCCCGAGGGTTGCGTGGCCAAGATCACGGGGCTGAAGAACCCGTCGATCACCGGCCCGGCGCGCGTGTTCGATTCCGAGCCGGCCGCGCTCGATGCGATCATGGCCCGGAACATCAAGGCCGGTGACGTGATGGTGATCCGCTACGAAGGGCCGAAAGGCGGCCCGGGAATGCAGGAAATGCTGGCGCCGACATCGGCGCTGATCGGCCAGGGTCTGGGCGAGAGCGTCGGCCTCATCACCGACGGCCGCTTTTCCGGCGCAACCTGGGGAATGGTCGTCGGTCACGTGTCGCCCGAGGCGTACGTCGGCGGCGTGATCGCGCTGGTGCACGAAGGGGACTCGATCACGGTCGATGCGCACAAGAGGCTCATCCAGCTCAACGTCGACGACAGCGAGCTCGCACGGCGGCGCGCGCAATGGAAGGCTCCCGCGCCTCGCTACACGCGCGGACTGCTCGCCAAGTACA
>Ga0209839_10001109_pt1 | contig 13882 bp, 9 predicted proteins | sample OrgsoiDNA2013050_FD_185800 | JGI IMG/M metagenome (GOLD analysis project Ga0209839, IMG submission 185800) | Permafrost soil microbial communities from the Arctic, to analyse light accelerated degradation of dissolved organic matter (DOM) -... | ecosystem: Environmental > Terrestrial > Soil >... | reverse complement strand
GAGGTGGCGCCGTGAACCTCGCCGGCGCGTCGTTACGTCCTCGGATCGGCAGCGTGGGACCGGCGACGGACTTCGGCTGGCTGGCGGCGGCGCTCACGTGCCCGCAGTCCCACATCACGTAGATCGGCTTGGAAACGCTCAAGCGCTGATCGCAGACTCTGTACGTGCAGCATCAACGGCTCCACCACGAGGCGCTCGACCAGTTGGATCGAGGGCCGCGGGACCCCGACGTCGTTTAGCTGCTCCCACAGCAGGTCGGACAGCTCGTGGCGATGCTTGGCCGGACGGTGAACACGAGCCCGCGACCCAAGGGCGCTATAAACCGCGCCTATGTCCGAAAGCTTGGGCCCGGGCTCGACCTTCGCGGGATGTCGACTGGAGACCGTCGCGGGGCGTGGAGGGATGGGGGTGGTCTTCCGAGCGACGCAGATCGCGCTTCAACGGCCCGTGGCGTTGAAGGCGATCGCCCCCGAGCTCGCCGCAGACAGGGATTACCGCGAGCGCTTCCAGCGCGAGTCGCATCTCGCCGCGTCGATCGATCACCCCAACATAATTCCGGTCTACGAGGCCGGTGAGCTCGACGGGACGCTGTACTTGATGATGCGCTGGGTCGAGGGAACGGACCTGCGGACGTTGATCACGACCTCCGGGCGTTTGTCGCCAGGCCGCGCGATTCGGCTGCTGCGGCCCGTTGCATCGGCGTTGGCGGCCGCGCACAGGCGCGGCCTGGTCCACCGTGACGTCAAGCCGGCCAACGTCCTGGTCGCGCATGGCGACGAGGAAGACGACGACGACGACCACGTCTACCTGACCGACTTCGGGATCGCCCGCCGGACCGACGGCGAGTCGGTCACCCGCACGGGCGTGTTCGTCGGCACGGTCGACTACACGGCGCCCGAGCGGTTCCAAGGCGGCAAGGGCGACGCTGCGTCTGACATCTACTCGTTCGGCTGTGTGCTGTTCGAAGTGCTGACCGGGCATGTGCCATACGAGCGGCCAACGGGCGTCTCGAAGATGTACGCGCACGTCGCCGACCCGATCCCGTCAGCGCGCGACGAGGTCCCGGAGGTTCCCGAGCAGTTGGACGCGATCATCGCCAAAGCGATGGCCAAGCGCCCCGAAGATCGTTTTGGGTCCGCGGGCGAGCTCACAGTTGCGCTGGGGCAGGCGCTCCTGGAGGGCGAGACCGCCGAGCAGGTCGACGCCGCGCCCGAGCCAGGGCCGGGCGTCACAGACCATTTGGTGCCCACGGTCGAGACCGGGGATGCCGTGACACGCATCAAGCCTGCCGCGATCGCGAACGAGCCGGTGACTACACGGATCGAGCCGGCAGCGACCGTGAACGAGCCCGCGGCGACGGTGACCAAGCCCACGGTGGCGAGCCCGCCCCCGGAGAGCCGTGTCGAAGCGCGCTCGCGTTCAGCGCCGAGCTCACGCCGCTCCCCGTTTCTCTGGTTGGCGCCGATCGTCCTGCTCTCCTTCGCGGGAGTGCTCATCGCGACGCTCTCCGATAATCGGACTCCTCCCGGCAAGAGCGGCGTGACGTCTACGCCGACAACTGGCTCAGCAGCCACCCAGATCAAGCTCCACGGTGGCGGCCTGACGGCAGGACGGACGATCGGCGTCTCGAGTCTGCCCGGCTCGGTCTCGCTCGGGCGCCGGAACGTCTGGATCTCGCTGCCCAACCCCGGCGAGCTCGTCCGCTCCAACCAGAAATCGGGGACTCGGCGCATCTTCCCGGCAGCCGGTCGTCCGACCGCGCTCGCGGCTGGCTCTCGCGCTCTTTGGGTGGCCCAAGCGGCGTCCCGGTCGCTGGCCGAGTTCGATGGCGATAGCGGCGCGCAGGTCGCCGCCGCCAGGCTCCCGGGCAGTCCGGTCGCAATCGCGCTCGATCAGCACGACAGCTCCGCCTGGGTCGCGGACTCGAGCGGCGCCATCAGTCACGTGGCGGTCGGGGGTGCGGTGATCGGAACGCCGGCGCACAGCGACCCCCCCGCCAAGAGCATCGCCTCGGGGGAGGGCTGGTTATGGGCGGCAAACGGGGCCGCCGATGGCCTCGTTCGGATGAGCCTCGGCACCGGCGGAGCGAGCGCGATCTACTCAGCCGGTCAGCACCCGATTGCCGTAACTCTCGACCAAGGTGTGTGGATCGCGAATTCGAACGGACACGTGACGCGATTCGATCCTCGCCCCGGGCAACTCCGTGTCAACGCCGACATCGCCGTTGCACCGGAGCTCGACGCGATCGCCGCCACCGACCCCGGCCCGTTCATCTGGGCGATCAGCATGAGCCAGAAAACGGTTTACAGGGTCACGAACACGAGCAAACCCGCCGTGACGGGAACGATCGTGTTCAACAGCCGGCCGGTCGCGCTCGCCGTCAACCCAAACTCGCTCTGGGTCGCGACGCAGGACCGGAAGGTCATCCAGATCCGATTCTGACCCGTGCGCCGGCATGTCCGCGGTAACTGGCCAGCGGTGCGGAGGAGTGCGTTGTCAAGCCGTCGACGCCACGGTGCCATTGCACTCGGTCGTGCCGTGCTGCTCGGCAGGGGCGAGCGCGTCTCCCGTCCCGACCAGATCCTGAACCGACGCATGTCCAGCGGCGCTCACCATCTGTGCGAGGTCGCGGTTAATCCGCTTCGCGATTGCGGGCCCCGCGTAGACCAAGCCGGTGTAGACCTGGACCAGCGTAGCCCCGGCGATGATGCGCTCCCATGCGTCATCGGCGCTATCCACGCCCCCGACCGAGATCAGCACGAGCCGGTCGCCGACAATCGCGCGGAGGCGTCGCAGCACCTCGTTAGCCTGAGCTCGAAGCGGTCGACCGGAGACTCCGCCTCCTTCGAAAGGAGCAGTTGGGTCGGCGGAATGCGTGAGCCCGTCGCGATGAACGGTGGTGTTCACCGCAACGATCCCGTCGATCTCCAGCTCGATGGCGAGAGTCGCGATGGCGTCTAGTTGATCTTCGGTCAAGTCGGGGCTGATCTTGATCAGGATCGGCACCATGATGCCCGTGGCCGCAAGCTCACTCTTGACGTCGCCGACGAGCGGGCGGAGCAGCTCGACCGCCTGCATTTCACGAAGCCCCGGCGTGTTGGGCGAGCTGACGTTGATGACCACGTAGTCCGAGAACGGCGCGAGTTCTCGCACGGAGGCACAGTAATCATCGCCCGCGGCTTCCAGTGCGGCTAGCTTGGACTTGCCGATATTCACGCCGACCACCGTGTCCCCGGTTCGGCGGCTGAGCCGTGCGGCGGCCGTCTGAGCACCGGGGTTGGGGAATCCCATCCGGTTGAGGATCGCGCCATCGCGCACCAATCTCGCAACCCGAGGTCGGGGATTCCCCTCCTGCCGCAAGGCCGTGATGGTCCCGACCTCGACAAAGGCAAAGCCGAGCGCGCCCAGGTCCTCAAACGAGGTGGCGTCCTTGTCGACTCCCGCGGCTACGCCCACCGGGCTCGGGAACCTCAGCCCGAGTGCCCGAATCTCAAGGCTGCTGTCAGTCGGACCCACAAGCCACCGGACGAGCGCGCGTCCAGCCGCGGTGGCTCGCAGGATGCGCAATGCGCGCGATGCGAGCGCGTGCGCGCGCTCGGCATCAATGTGTTGCAGGACAAGGTTGAAAAAGACGCGATACATCACTTGAGACCCGCACACAAAGTTAGCTTGCTCCACGGACGCGGGTGCGACGTGCGAACGGGCATCGGGCCAAGTCAAGCGTCCGCAAGGAGTGAGTGCCAATCGCCCGCGCGGCGGCTTGACAGCCGTAACGACGCGTGAGCGTCGTTACGGCTGCAGCAGCGCGGCTAGTCGGGGCAGATTTCTGACAGAGTTCGCGCCGTGGCGCTCCTCCGCAATGCCGCGATTTTGTCTTCCTGGTCAGTTGTTCGACCTGACTAGCGTGACCGCGGATTTACCCAGCCTCGCGGGTCTCTAAACGCGCCTCACCGCGGCATGGTTCCAGACGCCCGGGTAACGCTCCGCATAAGGTTGCGAGCTTGCTGACGATCGCGGAGCAACTCGAGTTCAAGGAGCAGCGATGATGACGATCGATGTCTGGATGCAGCACCCGACCCTGCGTTTCCTCGGGCATGACATGTTCGATTCGCTGCGCCGCTGGACCGGCCAGGCCGTCCCCCTGGATGAGATCCCGATTGACGCCACGATCCGAGCGATGGACCACGGCGAGGTCGATTTCGGGTTGTTGAGCGCGTGGTGGGCGCCGCGGGAGGGCACGCTGATCTCAAACGATGAGGTGGCCGGCTGGGTGCGGGGGCGCCCGGATCGCTTCGCCGGTCTGGCAGCGGTGAATCTGGATCAGCCGATGCAAGCCGTCCGCGAGCTGCGTCGGTGCGTGACTGAGCTTCGGTTCAAGGGGCTGCGGGTCGTGCCGTGGCTCTGGGATGCCCCACCCACCGACCGCCGCTATTACCCCCTGTACGCGGCGTGTGTCGATCTGGGAGTTCCATTCTGCACCCAGGTCGGGCACACCGGGCCGCTGCGCCCGTCAGAGACCGGCCGGCCGATCCCGTACATCGATCAGGTCGCGCTGGACTTCCCCGAGCTGGTGATCGTCGGCGGACACATCGGCTATCCGTGGACGGAGGAGATGGTTGCCGTAGCGCGCAAGCACGAGAATGTCTATATCGACACGTCGGCTTACACCAGCAAGCGGCTGCCGATCGAGCTGGTCAGCTACATGAAGACCCGTGGCGGCCGGCGCAAGGTCCTATTCGGCACCAACTATCCGATGATCCTCCACCACAAGGCCCTCGAGAGCCTCGACGAACTCGAGCTTGACGACGAGACGCGAGAGCTGTACCTGGCAGGCAACGCTCAACGGGTCTTCGACCTCCCGACCGCTACCTGAGCGCTGGCACGGCGAGCGCGCCTGTCCTCGTCCACCAGTCCTCTGTCGCGGAGCGCCGCGCACCATGGTTAGATTGACTTGACTAGCGTCACAGGGTGGAGATGCCCATCAGCGCGGCGACCATACCCACGGCGACGATCGCGAGGGCCGCGAGCGCGATGCCCCAGCGGAGCGCGTCGCCTCGACCGCTTGCGCGGCTCGAGGTTGCGACTGCCGGGGACTCGGCGCCCTCGGGCGCCGGTGGCCCAAGCGTGGCGCCCAGCGCATGCGGAGCAACCTCGTCGGTCGTGACGGGAGCCGCCTCGCCGGTGGCGACGACGGACCAGGGACTCGCCCGCCGCAGCCCGCCGGCGGCTACCAGCGCCGCTTGCCCGAGGTCACCAGCCGACGGATAGCGCTCGCTTGGATCTATTGCCATCGCCCGGCGCACCACGTCGTCGAACTCGCGAGGCAGATCGGGGCACAGCTCGACGGGCGAGGGCCGCGGGGCATCGAGGTGGGCCAACGCCGCCGGGCCTTTCTCCCACCTGGCGAACGGCGCCTCCCCGGTCAGGGCTTCAAACAGCAGGCACCCCAGCGCGTAGATGTCAGCGCGTGCGTCGACGCGTTCGTTCAGGATCTGCTCGGGCGCTACGTACTCGACCCGCGCGACGATCGACCCCTGCCGCGTCAGTCCGTCGACTGCGTCGACACGCTTGGCCAGCCCGAAGTCACTGAGGTACACGTGGTCGGCACGGGCGAGCAGGACGTTGGGAGGCTTGACGTCACGGTGCAGCATCCCACGGGCGTGGGCCGCGTCGAGCGCGGCGCCGACTTGTCGGACGATGCGCGCGGCCCGTAGCGGCTCGATGCGCCCTTCCGCAGCGATCAGCGCCCGCAGGTCGGTGCCCTCCACGAGGCGCATCGTGATGTACAGAACGCCGTCCTGGTCACCCGCATCGAAGATCGGAATCACGTTCGGGTGATCGATCGCGGCCGCGACCATCGACTCGCGCCGAAAGCGTTCGCGGAAGCGTTTCTCCCGCGAATACTCGGGGAGGATGAGCTTGAGGGCCACGCGGCGCTGGAGCGCCAACTCCTCCGCTCGGTAGACGACCCCCATGTCTCCGTGACTGATGACCTCCTCCACTCGGCACCCCGCGAAGACCGTGCCCAGCGGGAGCTCGGAGGTCAGCGTCCCCTTGTCGGCGCGACCGGCCGGGGTCCGGCCCCGCGGCGTGGGCGGAGCTGCCCGCGGCGTCGGCGGGGCGGCCCGCGGTGTGGGCGGGGTCGCCCGGATCGGGGGGGCGGGGGCTCGCCCGACATCGGTCAGCCGCAGCGTCGTGGAGCCAACCCGCACCGAGTCGCCCACCTTGAGCACCTGGCGGCCGCGCACGCGCTCGTCGTTCACGAATGTCCCGTTCGCGGACCCAAGATCCTCGACCGTCAGCTGGCCGCTTGCATCGCGGGCAACACGGGCGTGGCGCCGCGAGAGGTCGGGATCGTCGCTGAGCCTCCCCTCTCCACTCACGCCGCGTCCGATGACAAGCTCGTCCCTCAGGGTGAGCCTGAGCCCCGGGGCCGTCCCGGCGGTGATCACCAGCGCCGCGTCCCCCTCGGCGGCCACACGGGCGGGCTCGACCGCGGGGGCCTCCTTCAGGGGCCGCGGTTTCCCCGGCACGTCACCGGAGCGGTCGGTCACCTGCAGGACTGTCTGGCCGACCTTGACGAGGTCACCGAGCTCGAGCGTGCGTGGCGCGTCGATGCGCTCGCCGTTCACGAACGTCCCGTTCGCCGACCCAAGATCCTCGATCGTGAGCTGTCCGTCGGCGCCGCGCGAGACCCGTGCGTGGCGGCGTGAGATCTCGGGATCGTCGCCGAGCCTGCCGTCGACCTCGGGGACCACGCGCCCGATCTCCAAGTCGGTCTCGACGCTCAGTCGCTTGCCGAGTTCCTTGCCTTCGCTCACCCGCAGCTGCTCGCCGGCCATCGGCCTCGAACCCTACGCCTCTTCTGCAGGATCCGCCAGCGCGGCGCGACTCCGGTCGAGTCCTAGATAATGGGCGTCGTGTCCGCGAATCCTCCCGTCGACGCCCGGTTCGTCTCCGACTTGAAGGCTCGCCTGGAGGCTGAGCGCGCAGGCCGGCCATTCCTCCTCTACAGGGACGGCGAGGACCTTCAGCAGCTGTTCGTCTTCGGGCCCGGCTCGGCGGCTGCCTCCGTCGGGCGCCTCCCGCCCTCGGATCTCCTGCTCCACTGGGACGATCAGGTCTCGCGCCTCCACGCCCGGTTCGAGCGGGTGCAGGACGATTGGGTGCTCGTCGACGATGGCCTCTCACGCAACGGCACGTTCGTCAACGAGGAGCGCCTGATCGGCGGGCGCCGCCTGTGCGATGGCGACACGCTGCGATTCGGGGCCACCACGCTCGCCTTCCGCTCGCCCGAGCGAGAGCAATCGGGTGGGCCGGACGCAGCCGTAGCCCCGGCCGCCCGCGGTCTCTCGACTACCCAGCGTCGCGTCCTGGTGGCCTTGTGCCGACCGTACACAGGGGCAAGCGGATTCGCCAGCCCAGCAGCCACTGACCAGCAGATCGCCGAGGAGCTCTTCCTGTCCGTCGGTGCGGTGCAGACCCATCTCAGGGTGCTGTGCGCGAAGCTCGGCGTCGAGGAGCTGCCGCGGAACGAGACGCGAGTTCGCCTGGTCGAGCGGGCCGTCTCCACCGGCCTGATCTCCGAGCGCGACTTCTAGGCCAGTGCTCGCTCCGGGCTCCACATTTGCCGGATACGAGGTCGAGAGCGTCGTCGGCTCCGGCGGGATCGGGATCCTCTACCACGCCCGCCAGGTGCGGCTCGATCGGCCCGTCGCGCTCAAGCTGGTCGAGCCCGACGTGGCGCGCGACCCCGTGATCCGGGAGCGTTTGCGACGCGAGGCCAGGATGGTGGCGTCGCTCGATCACCCCAACGTCGTTCCGTTGTATGAGGCAGGCGAGGAGGGCGGAACCGTCTATATCGTCACGCGGTGGGTGGAGGGGACCGAGCTCGGCAATCTGATCCTGAGCGAGGGCTTCTTGGAGCCTGGGCGGGCGGCGCGGACCGCGGCTCAGATCGCTGCGGCGCTCGAGGTGGCCCACGAGAAGGGGCTCGTTCACCGGGACGTCAAGCCGTCCAACGTGATCCTGACCTCCGAAGACCACGTCTACCTCACGGACTTCGGACTGACCAAGCGGGCTGGAACGGCCCCTGGCCTGACCGGCGTGGACCAGATGCTGGGAACGGTCGACTACGTGGCGCCGGAGCAGATCGAGGGCAGCGAGCCCGACGCGCCCGGCGACGTCTACGGCCTCGGCTGCGTCCTGTTCGAGATGCTTACGGGCGAGCCGCCGTTCGCGGGCCAGCAGGGTGGGATGGCCAAGATGTGGGCCCATGTCAACGCCGACCCGGCCTCGGTGCGCGAACGCCGGCCCGACGTGCCCGTTGCGCTCGAGGAGGTGATCCGGCGCGCGATGGCCAAGGCGCCTGAAGCCCGTCCCACGGCAGCGGCGTTCCGGGCGGCGGTGCTCGCGGCCGTTGGCGAGTCACCCTGAGCGACACGTACGCCTACGAGCAGGCGTTGAGGAGCTTCGTGGTGAGCATGATCCGGCCAAGTGCGACCCAGGCAGCCCCATAGTAGGTCGGAAACCGTGCGTCGAGAGCCTCGGCCTCGTCCAGCAGACCATCTCGAGCAGCCGGTTGTCCGGCGGCATCGGCTGCTCCCGCCGCCGCCACCAGCACGACGGGATTCAGGGTGTCACCGATCGGCCGTCCGGAGAGGGTGTGATTGACGGGCAGCTTGGTCGGGTCCGCCGCCCTGAACACCGGCCATGCTCGGGCGGCGATCTGGCGTCCGGCCGGGTTCGGATCCTCGGCCAACCGGATGAGCGTGCGCACCGCGTCGAAGCCGAACTGCGGGGTGGTCTGCGGGGCGCTCGGCGAGCCGATCGCCACAGGCTTGCCATTCTCGATCCTGGCCCAATCCGGCGGCAGCCGCGACGGGGGGGTCATCAAGGTGCTGGTTATCGAGCGTGAGCTCGCCGCCAAACTGCCCCAGCGGGGGTCGCCCGACGCGGCCTGTAGCCCCGCGAACGTGGCGGGCGAGAAGTAGCTGGGATCGATCGTGATCGGCGGGATAACTGCCCAGGGGCCAGCCGTCAGCACCGGGACACCTCCGACCGTGGTGACCTCGACCCGCATGATGGCCCTTCCCAACTGAAGTGCCTCCTGTCGCAGGGCCGGGGTGTGGAAGCGACACGACGCGAGTAGCAGCGCGCGGCTGGCGTCCAGGTCAGCATCAGTGGCCGCCTGCGGGTCCACCACGCGACCCTTGAGCCACCGGAAGGAGAGCAGCCCGTCAGGGCGCCGGAGATTGTTCTTCGTCCACGTCCAAATGGCATTGAAGCGCTTGGAGTCGCCGATGGCGGCCGCAATCAACATGCCGTAGGCCTGTCCCTCGCCGACCGTGTCGCCCCCCTGGTCGAGCCGCACCACGCGTCCGTCGGGCTCGACGTAGCGGTTCAGGAAGTGTTGGGAAGAGGCCACGGCCCGGTCCTGGGGCGAGGCCTGCGACGTCGAGCTCTGCGTTGAGCTGGACCCCCCGCCGCAGCCGCTGAGGCCGAGCAGCGCGATCCCGCCCAGCGCCAGGGCGGCGACGACTGCGCCTCGCATCTGCCCGCTCAAGCGACGGCCTCGGCTGGCACGAGCGCCCCGGAGGCGGGAGCGGGGGGTTTCTGGAGCGCCGCCCAGCATCCGGTCATCAGGATCGACACGTGAACCAGGGCGAAGGAAACGTTGTTGATCGTGGCCGCGTCTGGATTGCGAGCCAGGCCGTAGATGCTGGCCGCGACCAGTATCCCGACGGCTACCAGCGCGGGCATCACCGCAGCCGGCTGGCGAGCCCCCGCGCCCTTCTTCGGGGTCACGACGAACGAGCCCTTCTTTCCCAGCACCGTGTAGATCGTCGACAGCACGTGGATCCAGAAGTTGGCGGCTGAAAGCGCAAACGCGGCGAACGTATACGTGCCCGCGCCGGCGATCGCTGCCATCGTCAGCGCCACAGCGTAATAGGGCACGAAATGCAGCAGGAAGACCGGCGCGTCGATGCCGCCGATCGGCTGGCCACCGCCGAGCAGACGGACCACGGGGAAGCACATGTAGATCAGCACGGTCCACCCTGAGAGGAAGTACAGGCCGGAGAGCAGATACTGCGCCTTCAGTCGCAGGGGCAGCCGTGCTCGCAGCGCGCGCGGGAGGCCAGATAGACAGCCTCGCGCCCAGCGCTGCTGCTGGGAGACGTAGGCGGCGGTGTCCTCGGGACCGAGGCCGCGCGCCAGCACGTCCGGCAGGTACGCCGAGCTCCAGCCCCGTTCGTGGAGGTGGATCGAGAGCTCGAAGTCCTCGGTGAGCGAGTTCGTCGGGAACCCGCCTACGCTCTCGAACGCCTCCCGCCGGAACAACACGTTGGTGCCGCAGCAGAACACGGCGTTGAGCCCGTCCTTGCCGCGACAGATCGCCCCGAAGAACAGCGCCTGCTGGGCCCAGGACGCCGCCGCGATGCGATTGTGCTCCGTGTTGGCGTAGTACTGCGGCGTCTGCACGAACGCGATCTTGGGGTCATCCATCCACCCGAGGGTGGCCTCGAGGAAGTCCGGGTCCGCCACATGGTCGGAGTCGAACACGGCAATGAACGGGGCGTCGGTCCTGGTCAGGGCATGGTTGATATTGCCTGCCTTGGCGCCGGTGTGCTCCGGGCGCCGGATGTAGCCGACGCCGTAGCGCGCGGCGAGGTCGCGCATGGCATCGTCGTTGCCGTCGTCCAGCACGTGGACCCGTACCTCCGCGCCGCGCAGGCCGACGGCGGCGGCCACCGTCAGGTCGACGATGTCCGGCGGCTCCTTGTAGACGGGGATGAAGATGTCGACGGCCAGCCGTCGGCTCGGTGCTCGCCTCTCGCGCACCCGTTCGTTGGCGACGGTCCACCAGAAGCCGAGCGCCTGCATCAGATTGAACAGCTCCGCAGCGATCAGGATGCCGTACAGGTAGGGGGTGCCGACGCGATCCGGGTTGAGCAGCCAGCCGAAGTACCACACGGCACAGGGCACCCCGAGGACGATCAGCACACGCACCCGCCGGCGCACGCTCCAGTTGCTCGGCACGGGCTGCCAGGTGACCCGACGAAGACGGACGTCCCACGGGGTGGTGCTCATCGAAACTCCCAGACGAGCGTTTGGGGTGTCTTGACGCGGCGCACAAGCGTTCGGAAAAAGGTGAGCTGTCCGACTACTTTGTTCGTTTTATTGAAGAAGTCCCGGTTGCTCTGGAACGAGGCGAGGACGAACACGGGGCTCCCCTCCCTGCCTGCGGACACTGCCTGGGATAGCGGCTGACTCCGAAGCTCGGGCGCATAGTACTCGAGCACGTAACGCATATCGGACGGCTCGTAGAGGACCAGACTGTTCGGCCCGGCATCGGCCTTGATGTCGGCAATCGCGCCGCGGAAGTCGAACAGTCGGGGATTGCCCTTGTTCAGCTGCTGATCGGCGAGGCCGACGAGCAATGTCAGGGCAACGCCGCCGGCGACCAGCAGTCGCGCCGACGGTTTGCGTATCCAACCGGTGATCAGCCGCGCGATGAGGAGGAGCACCAGCGGGACGAGGATCAGGAAGTTGCGCACTTCGAACAACGAGCGGTCGAACGCGGACACGACGATCAACAGCACGACGAGGGTGAGAGCGGCGGCGGCGAGGCCCATCGTCTGGCGCGATCCGCCGCGGCCGAGCAGGACCAACGAGCCGAGCAGGAACAACGGCCACATCGCCGCCAGGAGGACGGTCGTCGCATTCGGCTGGTAGCCCCACAGCGCCCAGGCCATGTTCGCGAGGACGGAGTAGAAGGACAGTAGGTCGTAGGTCCCGCTCGGAGAGCCGGCCGCACCGGACGTGACCTGGTATTGGTGATGGGCGAACACAAGCAGGGGCACGAGCTGCATGACGAGCACTGCGGCCGAATACGCAAAGCCCAATGCCAGTGCCTTTACCGGCTGGCGATTTCGCTTCCGATGGACGAGGGCGGCGACGAAGATGAGCTGCTGCACCGCGATCAAGATCAGGCCGAAGTAGTGCGACCATAGGAGGGCGGCGGTGGCGAGCATGTAGCCAGCCCAGTTGAGCATCGTGCCGTTGCGGATCGCCCGCAGCTGCATCAACAGAGCGAGCAGGCCGAACAGCGCGACGAACTCGTACATCCGCACCTCCTGCGAGTACCAGATCAGCACCGGCGAGACTGCGGCGAACGCAGCCGCGACGAGGCCGGTACGTCGGTCGTACAGCTCCCGCCCGAGCTCGTAGAGCACTGGGATAACCAGCGTCCCTGCGATCAGCGAGGGGAGGCGGACGGCAAACTCGCCGTGCCCGAACGCGCGGATGGTCAACCACAGGACCAGGTCGTGGAGGGGCGGCTGGCGGTCACCGTTGTACAGCGTGCGGAACAGATCGTTCAGCGGAAGGCGCGCCTGGTGGATGCTAATCGCCTCGTCGAGCCAGATCCCGCGCGTCACCGCCAAGCGCAGCCCCAATCCCGCGAGGACGAGCGCGGCGAGGACGAGCGCGGCGGTCCTGCGGTTCGTGTCCGGCTCACCCCGTCGCGGGAGGCGGCCGCGCGCGCCAAACAGCTCTGCCTCGTGGGCACCGCGCAGGCGCCGAAAGGCCGTTCGCATTGAGTTCGCTTTTGGCGGCTTGAGCGTCTGCACGGGACCGGTGCCTCTCGACGCGACTGAGTGCTCGGCCACTCTAACCGAGGTCAGGCGATCCTGGGCGGCGCTGTTCTCTTGGCTAGCCGGTCACGGCCGCGAGAGATGGCGACGTCGCGCGGCGTGTCCGTCCTGCCAACGCGATGGGCGCGAGTGGCGCTCAAGCCAGGCCACCGGCCGGCGCTGCAGCGGTTCCTCGCAGCACGCTTGCCGGCACGTGGCACAACAGCCAGGCCGCCTCGGCCGCCTGGTCACTCGGCGAAGGACGGTACGGCGTCAGCGAGGCAGCCAGGATCGTGCCGTGTCGGCCCGGTTTGCTCGCCGTGGCTTGGCTTGGAGCCAGGTGACCGCAGAGTGCCGGCGCGGTGGAGTCACCCGTGAACTGGCTCGCCAAATCGCTTGGGCCGAGAACCTCGTCATAGGTCCCGGAACCGTCATAGTCGATGCCGTGGACGACGATCACACCGTTACCCTGACGGATCAAGCTCGCGATCGAGGGAGTGACAGTCACAGTACGCTTGTACGTGATTGCCCCGACGGACGGAAAACGGGGAAACGCGAGGTTACTCCTTGCACTGGTGTCTCCCCTCAACGTCAGCGACACCAGTGGCGGACCGTAGAACTTGATTCCGTTACCAGTGCTGATGGCAAGGTGGCCGTTGTGCAGCCGCGCTGCCGACGCGGGTGGGCAGATCCCTTCGCCACCGGCGTGAATGTGGATCAGATGCGGCCAGCCGTTCAGTAGCCCCACGGTGGTGAGGCTGACGGTGGCGACATCTCCGTTTAGTACCAGAGTTGCACTGCCGCTCCCGGTGACACGATTCTTCGGCACAGGGCTTGCCACCGCCGCCAAGCGCTGGCCAACTGGTGTGCTGGTGGAGGACGCTGACTTGCTGGGGGAGGAACCTGAAGCAAGCACGATCACCGCCGCGACGCCGGCTCCGATGAGCGCCACGAGAGCAACTGCCAGCCACCGGTACCGCTTGACCCCGGTTGCCGGAGGATGAGGCGGTCCGCCGGTTTTGACGACCTTCTCCGGAGGATGAGGCTCTTCGCCCGCGACCGAACCCGTTGGCGGCTCCGGCGGCGGTGCCCCGGCTCCGCTCGAGGCAATCCGGGTCGGCGCACCCAACGGCGCAGCCTGCTCCGTACTCCGGGTGGCTGCGATGACCTCGGGCACGGCGGGTTGCGAAGCGTCGGGGCGCGTCGGCGCACCGGGCTCCTCGCCGTGGGTCACCTGAGGCTCGGGG
>Ga0209839_10001108_pt1 | contig 13884 bp, 9 predicted proteins | sample OrgsoiDNA2013050_FD_185800 | JGI IMG/M metagenome (GOLD analysis project Ga0209839, IMG submission 185800) | Permafrost soil microbial communities from the Arctic, to analyse light accelerated degradation of dissolved organic matter (DOM) -... | ecosystem: Environmental > Terrestrial > Soil >... | reverse complement strand
AAGCGGCCCCGGCCCCGTGCGAGCCAGCCGGGGATGAGCTCACGCGAGGCCCGCACGTGCGCCATCACGTTGACGTCCCACGAGCGCTGCCACACCTCTTCGGTGCTGTCCTCGCCCGTTCCGGCGGCGACACCCGCGTTGGAGCAGTAGATGTCGATCTCCCCAACGTGCTCCCGGGCGGCGGCGATCAGGTCCCCGATGCCGTTGCCGGTCGAGACGTCAGCCGGGGCCGCCCAGCCTCCGATCTCGTCGGCCACGGCCGCGGCCGCGGCCGGATCCAGGTCATTGACCACCACACGCGCTCCGGCGGCCGCCAGCCTCCGCGCGAGGGCCCGGCCGATTCCGTTGCCACCGCCGGTCACCACGGCACCCGAACCGCGCACGTTCACGATGTCTCCTCCACCAGGGATCCCGGCCCGATTCCGAGCGTCTGCAGGTAAAGGCGGACCAGGTACTGCATGATCTGCGGCCGGTCAGCCGGGCTGGCTGCGATCAACGGCGCGAACCGGACGGCCATGCCCGACGCCGCGGTGGCCACCAACTCCGGCGGCGCGACCGGGTGGGCCACGCCCTCCCGCACAAGGTGACGGACGAACCGGGTCATTCTCCTCAGTAGCCGCTCCCGGATGCCCTGCCACATCGCACGCAGCTGTTCGTCGGTCAGCGCCTGATGTTCGAGCACCGTGATGAAGGCCAGGTTCATTGCGTATACGTCGACGAAACGTGTGACCGATGCGGCGGCCACCGCGATCTGGTCGTCCGGGTCGGCCCCGTGCGCCTCCTGCGCCTCGAGGAACGCATCCCGTAGCTGCTCGGTCAGCACGCGGAAGACATCAGCCTTGGAGGCGAAGTAGACGTAGAACGTCGCGCGGGAGACGTCGGCCCGCTCCGAGATGTCAGCGACGGTGGTGCGCGCGTACCCAAGCTCGGAGAACGTGGCCTTCGCGGCCGCGACCAGCGCGGCCCGGGTCTGGCTGTCGAGCCGGTCCCGGCCGGTCCGCACCGACCACAGTGTCGCGGGCATGGCGACCATTCTCCCAGCATTGACATTGACGTCAATGCCAGCCCTGGTCCCGCCGGGCAGGAACTCCGCAGTTCGCTGCGTTACGTATCAGACCGTAAGCAATTGGTTATACCGGTTGATATGTGAGACGGTGGTGTGCTGAGCTGAGCCAAACTAGCCGCAATGCCTCCTTGCGGTGGTGGGGGTAGCAAGTATGCGCAAACACGACGATGGCGTGGCGCCGGACGGCGGCATCCTCGTAGACGACGCGGCCGGAGCCGCATCGGGGGAAGCCGTGCGCCCGCAGCCAGCCGCGTCAGGAGAGGCAGCGCCAGGTTCCCCAGCCGAGGCAGGCAACGCCGGCGTGACACCCTCCGGGGATACGGCGGAACCGGCACCCGGCTCCGCGCCCGGTGGTGGACCCGGGAAGCTCCCAGCCGGACCGGCGGCGACCAGACCCCAGCCCGTCGCGCCAGCGGAAGCGGCCAACCCGCCGTTGGCCGCCGACACCCGGCCTCAACCCGTACTTCCGGCCAATACGGCCACACCCCCCGGTGCACCCACCGGCGCCAGCCCCGAGTCGGCCGTATCGACGGGAGCGGCCAGGCCCCCGGACTCACCGGCCGGCGGAAAAGCCCAGCCGGAGTCGGCCGGCTCACCCATCGAGGCGACCGGCATCTCGGCGCCGCGGGCACAGCCCGGATCGCACCCGGAGAAGTACCCGGACGAGAACAACGCCGAGCGTGCGCCTATTGCGGTCAGGACCTCCGGTGCCGTAGCGCGCCCGGTCATGGAAACACCCGAACCTTCGCTGGCCCGGGTGCTGGCCACAACGATCAAGCTGTGGACCAGCCGGCGCCTGCGCAAGATCGGCATCGGCCGGCGCCGCCCGCCCAGCGCCGGCGCCGGCGCCTCCTACCATGACCCGGCGGGACGCACCCGGCCGCGCAGCGCCCGGCGCTGGCGGCTGGCCGCGATCGTGCTGGCCGTGGCCATCCTGGCGCTGGGCGCCCTGCAGCTTTCCGGCGTGCTCAGCAAGTCCGGCTCCGCCGGGGGAACGGCGGCTAGCCGCGGCGACGGCGACGCGTCGTTGTCGGCGGCGGCCGCGGCGCGAAATCAGGCGGCGGCGTGGGTCGCGCAGCAGGTGGGAAGCAACAACATCATCGCGTGTGACCCGGTGGTGTGCTCGGCACTGCTGGGGCGCGGCATCCCGGCCGGCCGGCTGCTTCCGCTGCAATCGGCCGGGGCGAACCCCTTCGGCGCCGACGTGATCGTGGCCTCCCCCTCGATCCGCAGCGAGTACGGCAGCCAGCTCACGAACGTGTACGCGCCCGGGCTGATCGCGAGCTTCGGCGCGGGGACCACCCGTGTCGACGTCCGGGCCATCGCCGCCCAGGGCGGCACCGCCTACCGGGCGGCCGAGCAGCCGGACCTGAACGCACGGCTGGCGGCGGGGGCGCAACTCCTGCACAACCGGCGCTTCCAGGCCACCGCTCAGGCCGCCCGCCAGATGACGGCAGGCCAGGTGGACGCGCGCCTGCTGGTCACGCTGGCCTCGCTGGTCTCCCAGCGCGCCGTCAGCGTGGTCTCCTTCAGTGACACCGGACCCGGCGCACCCGTGCAGTTCCGGCAGGTCACCATCACCAGCCCCGGCGGCCAGGGCTCTCCCCTCGCCGCCGATCTTGACCAGGTACGGACGCAACGCACGCCGTATCTGCCCGAAAGTGCGACCATCGTCCATCCGGGGGGGCGGGCCGTACTGCGCATCGAATATGGTGCGCCGAGTCTGCAGGGACTGCTGACCGGCGGAAACTCCTCCTTATTAACAGCGCTCCGCGGTGAACGAGGTCACCGCTACGAGCGTCTCTCCTCGGGGCGGGCATTTTATGACAAATGAGAGGTGAGTAACTGTGAGACCGTTTTTCCGATTTTTCAGGCTTCCTGCACTGCTGACGTTGCTCGGGGGGGCCCTCGCCATCTTTGCCGCGATCTCCCCCGCCGCTTCCGCGTCCACCAGCGCGGCCGCGGCCACTCAGGTCGGCTGGGTCCGCTGCGCGCACCTGTCGCCGAACACTCCGGCCGTTGACGTGTACATGTATCCATTCGGCAATGACAGCAACCCGACCGTTCTGAAGCACGTCTCCTACGGCAATGTCTCCGACTACATGGCCATCGCTCCCGGCCAGTACACGGTCGCGATGCGCCAGGCCGGCGCTCCCGTGTCCAGCCCCCCGGTGCTGTCGACGAGCTTTACGGTCAACGCCGGGGATTCCTACACCGTGGCCGGAGTCGGGCCCGCGTCCGGGCTGAAACTGCAGGTCCTGAAGGACGACCTGACCGCTCCGGCGGGCAAGACGCTCGTCCGGGTGATCCAGGCGTCGCTCAAGGACCATCTGGTCACGGTCAGCTATGGTTCGGACGTCCTGGCGAACGAGCTTGCCTTCGGCTCGGCCACGACCTACTCGGCCATCACGCCGGGAATGGGAACGGTGAAATTCAGCGCGTCGAACGGCGGCGCTTCCACGCCGGTGACCCTGGCTGCCGACACGGTCCACACGATCGTCGTCCTGGACGGTTCCGCCGGCCTCAAGGTGGACAACCTGACCGACGCCGCGGGCAGCAAGACGATGCCAATGGGCGGTGCCGCCACTGGTTTCGGCGGGATGGCGCGCAGTACCGGATCCGGTTCCGCGCCGTGGCTGATCACGCTGGCGGGAGGATCACTGATGGCCCTCGTGGGCTTCGCCGGACTGCGCCGGTCCCGGAGCGTCCGCGCCGGAGCTCATCAGTGAGGAAGCCGCGTCGGCGGCTGCTGCCCGTCGCGGCGCTCACGGCCGGCTTGCTGGCCGTGAGCGCCGGGGTGGCCGGCCTTATCACCTCAGGTCACCATCGCCCTGCGGTGCTGCACCTGGCCGGACAGCCGTCGATCGTGCCGGTTCCGCACCAGACGGCGGAGGCGCCGGGCGACCTATCGGTCGCCCGGCCGCCGGCTGACCCGGCCGAGCTGACCATTCCGGTCATCGGGGTGCATGCCCCGATGGTGCATCTCGGCCTGGAGCCGAACGGATCGCTCCAGGTCCCATCAAGCATCGCCGTGGCCGGCTGGTACACCGGCAGCCCGCGGCCCGGCGCAGTCGGATCGTCGGTCATCGTCGGCCACGTCGACTCTCTGAGCGGCCCGGGCGTCTTCTACCGGCTGGGCGCGCTGCGTCCCGGCGACCGCGTGTACGTGAGCCGGGCCGACGGCACGATGGCGGTCTTCAGCGTCACCAAAGTGCTGACGTACGAGAAGGACGCCTTCCCCACGGCCGAGGTCTACGGGCCGGCTCCCGACCCCGAATTGCGCCTCATCACGTGCGGAGGAAACTACGATCCGGCGACGGGCCACTACCTCAGCAACGTTGTGGCCTATGCGGCCCTTGTCCGGTAGCGGCAAATCGGTGCGTGGCGGATGCCATCAGGTGGGTTTCGGCCCGTATGTAGGGTAGACGTTTCATGTGCCAGAGGATGAGGATGGCCTGAGCCCGGCCCCGCCGCCCAAGCGGCACCGGCTGTGGCGTCGGCGTGCCGGGGAAACGCCGGCCGAACGGCCGCCGGGCTGGCGCGGCTGGCTGCCCGTGATCGCGCGGCCGCTGCGCCGCGGCGTCCTCATCTTCGTCGTCATCCTGATCATCGAGTACCTGGTGATCCCGGAACTGACCGGGGCCAGCAAGGACCTGAACCTGCTCGGCCAGCTGAACCCCTACTGGCTGGCGGCCGGGGTGATCCTCGAGGGCCTGTCGCTGTTCTGCTACGGCCTGCTGACCAGGGCCCTGCTGCCTCCCGCGGGCAGGCCCAGCCTGTCCCGGCTGTTCCGCATCGACCTGGCCGCCGCGGCTGTCGCGCACGTCATCCCGGCCGGGACGCTGGGCAGCGCGGGCATCGGCTACCGGCTGTTCACGGCCGAAGGAATACCGGGCGTCGACGCCGGCGTGATGATGGCCGCGAAGGGCATCGGGTCAACGGTCGTGCTCAACGTGCTGCTGTGGATATCGCTGGTCATCTCCGTCCCGCTGGCCGGTTTTCACCCCATTTACGTGACCGTCGCCGTCATCGGCGCGGTCGTCCTGCTGGCGGTGGGGCTGTTGGTCCTCGGCGTGACCCGCGGCACCGACCGGGCCCTGCGCGTCATGCGGGCGATCGGGCGGCGGTTCCCGAAGGTGGGCGACCGCCTCGAACACGTCATCCGGGACGCGACCGCCAACCTGTCCGCGCTCGCCCGTGACCGCCGGGTGATGGCCGAATCGCTCACCTGGGCGTCGCTGAACTGGATTCTGGACGCTGCCTCGCTTTGGTGCTTTGTGGCGGCGTTCGGGCGGTTTGTCAATCCAGTCGAGCTTTTCGCCGCCTACGGCATAGCCAACGTGGCCGGCGCCCTTCCGGTGACCCCGGCCGGGCTGGGCGTCGTCGACTCCGTCACGCCACTGCTGCTGGTGAGCTTCGGGGTAACCCGCAACGTGGCGACGCTCGGCGTCCTGGGCTGGCGTCTGGTCAACTTCTGGATGCCGATCCCGGCCGGCGCCATCGCCTACGCCACGCTCAAGGTTCCGCGCGGCGCGGGCCTGCGGGCGATGCGGCAGGCCGTGTCGGGCATGATGAGCCGTGGCGACGTGACCGGCCGGCCGCCGCCGTCGCCAGGCGCTGACGGCACGTCCCCGGAGCCCGGCGGAATCTCCGTAAGCCCACCGGGCCAACCGGACGGCTCTGCCGCGCAAGCGGAGCCAGACAACGACACGGCCGGCGGACCGGCCAGGGGAGATTCCGTGTTGGGTGATGCACCATGAGCGCGGACGGGCCTGACCGCGCCGGCCACACCCGGGTAGGCGACGACCCGGCCGCCGGCACGCGGGCCGCCGAGCAGGAGGCCGCGGATCTGGGGAAGTCGGCGGCCGGCGAGGGGAACACGCCGGGTACGGCGACCGATGATGCCGAGAGCCGCGTCCAGGAGGCCGTCGACGCCGCCAACGCCGTGGCGGAGGAAACCGGCGGAATGGGCGAGCCTGGCCGGCCCATGAACAAGCGTTCGCCCTTCTATATCGGGCTGACCGCCGCGGCCGGAGTCGCCGTGACCTACGGGCTGGTGGAACTGCTGGCCCGGTCGCGGTCGGTGCTGATCATCATCGGTCTCGGCCTGTTCATCGCCGTCGGCCTGGACCCGGTGGTCAGCGCGCTGACCCGCCGGGGCGTGCCGCGCTGGGCTGCGGTGCTCGTCGTCCTGGTCGGGCTGGTCGGCGTGATCGGGATCTTCCTTGCCACCGCCATCCCGCCGCTCACCTCGCAGACGACGGCGCTGGCCAAGCAGGTTCCCACCTACCTGCACCAGCTTCAAGATCACAACTCCGCGCTGGGGAAGCTGAACCAGAAGTACCAGATTCAGCAGAAGCTGACGAGCCTGCTCACCAGCAAGGGCTCATCGCTCATCGGCGGGGTACTCGGCGCCGGCGCCCTGGTCATCACCACCTTCTCATCGATCCTCGCCGTTCTCGTGCTGACGATCTATTTCCTGGCCGGGCTGCCCAGCATCAAGCTGTTCGCCTACAAGCTGATCCCGCACTCCCGCCGCCCTCGCGTCATCCTGATCACGGACCAGATCTTCGTCAAGGTCGGCGGGTACGTGCTGGGCAACGTCCTGACATCGCTGATCGCCGGGCTCGGGACGTTCGTCTGGATGCTGGCCTTCCACATCCCCTACCCGCTCCTGCTGGGCCTGCTGATCGCTATCCTCGACCTCATTCCCGTCATCGGGTCCACGGTCGGCGGGTTCATCGTCACCCTCGTGGCCCTGACCGTCTCGCTGCCCGCGGCGGTGGCCACGCTTGCCTTCTACATCGCATACCGCCTGGCCGAGGACTACCTGATCGTGCCGCGCATCATGGGCCGCACGGTCGAGGTGCCTGCCGTCGTCAGCCTGGTGGCGGTGCTGATCGGCGGCGTGCTGCTGGGGATCGTCGGTGCGCTCATCGCCATCCCGGTGGCGGCGGCGATCCGGCTGATCCTCAACGAGGTCATGTTCCCGCGGCTGGACAAGAGCTAGGGACAAGAGGCGGACCGCGCGCCGGTCCGCCGTCACGACGACGCCCTGTGTCAGCGCGTTCAGTTCCAGCCTAGCCGCCCGGTCGAACGAGTGTTCGTCTATCATGGACCTACGACATTCTGATTGAGGTTTAGTCGTACGTGTGTTCTAATTATCTCCATGGTGGAGGCGAAACGCATGAAGGATCCGAGGTCAGAGGGCATCTCCTGCACCGCGGCCGTCGCGGCGCGCGGCGGGCGGGGCGCGTCCCTGGCTGCTATCTCGGGCCGGTTCGTTCCTTCCCTCAGTATCCCCGCGGCCACGTGCGCTGTCCTTTCCTCATTCCGCCCGGACCGGGAAACATACTGTCCCTTCGCATCACCCACCGCACCCCCGAGGCGGTCTCTATGAAGCGCATCAAGGAACTGGAACGCCGGCTGGCCGAATCGGTGCTGGCGCGGGACGCTGCCCCGCGAGCCTATGACGGCACCTGGCCGCCGGCCCTGGATGACCTGGACCGGATACCCGCCGCCGACCGCACGGCCGCGTTCTGCGCGGTGCCGGAACACGCCATCCCCGGCCGGCGATACGGCAGCCGTGCCGTCGGATCTGGCGATGAACCGACTGGTGACGACGCACGGGGCGGGGAGGCCGCAGCTCCGGACCGTACCTCACGGCTCATTAACCAGGGCCGGGGCAGTAGCTACCACCCGGGGGTCGTCCGGCGGCACCGGGTCGCGTTCAGCGCCGGTGGCACGGCGCTAGTGCTGATCATCGCGCTGATCGCGCTGCTGCTCAGCGGGGGGGCGTCGTGGCCCGCCAGCGTTCCGGCCATGCAGGCCGAGATCACCACGGCCTGCCAGAACCCGGACGTGATCTCCGAGCCGGGACAGGTCAACTTCGCGTGCGGCAAGGAAACCCAGCAGATTCTGTGGGTGTTCGCACTGCTGGCCAGCTCGGGTGATCCGCACTTCGCCGACAAGAGGACCGGCCGGATGGGGCTGGAGCCCATCGCCCCCGCTCAGGGGGCCGAGGTGGCCTGGTCGCTGAACCTCCATCATCCCTACAGCCCGATGAACCCGATCGACAGCCTGGAGGTCGCCGCGCGGGCCATCAACAACATCATCGGCGGCGCGTCGGTCATCGGGGCCACTGGCAGTCCGTCGGTCCAGCCGGGACTGGAGGGCTATCCGGACAACTGTGCCCGCTACACCGGCTCGGCCGCGATTACCTCGCGGCAGGGATTCCCGAGCGTCTGCTCCAGCCCGGTCACGACCCCCGACCAGGAGGCGGCACTCGTCGCCGATATCTACAAGAAATGGGCCGTGGGCGCGACGCCCGAGGCGGCCCAGGACGCGGCCGTGCTGTTCGCCAATGCGGGGAACCCGGGAAACCCGCAGGTGCAGGCGATCCTCGAGCATCTGTCGCGGACGAATCTGTGAGGCAGTTCCACAGCCGTTAGTCCACCGTCTACCGTGCCCATCCCTCCAGCTCAATCGCGCCCTCCAGTTCAATCGCGGAAGAAGGTGATTCTGTGGACTCCCCTCGCAAACCTTGGTGGCAGCAGGCGACCGCGCTCGTCAGCCTGAGCGCGGGCGGGGCGATAACAGGCTTCGCCTTCGCCCCGGGCACGGCGGATCAGGTCGCATCGCCAGCCAGCATCCCGGTGACGCTAACGGCGCTGGATCACGCCACCCGGCCAGCGGCGCCGGACGACTCGGCCGTTCGCTCGGCCATCGTCAGCGTGGCGAACTACTACCTGCGCATGGCCCAGAGCAAGGCCCCGGCCGAGATGGAGGCGCTGATCTGGCAGCGGGACAGCACGGACGGGGCGGACCATGGCGAATCCTGCGCGGCCTTTGCCAGCATGACCCTGGCGCTCGCGGCTCAGATGGTGGGCCGGCAGAGCTGGGTAACCGGGGGCTCCACCTATCCGTGGCCGCTTCAGGACTGGGCCGACGTGCGCGTCGACCCGAACCCGGCATCGCCCGGCATCACCTCGATTCTCCAGGACGCGCAGGCGCATCAGCGCTGGCACCCGCTGGGCGACGGCTATCAGCCTCTCCCCGGCGACTGGGTCCTGTTCAACGGCCACGTGGAGGTTGTGACGAAGTATTCCGCCGGCGTCCTGTCCACCGTGGGCGGCGACTCGCTGCCGAACTTCTCGGTCAACGCGCACGAATACCCGGGCCCGCTGGCCGCCCAGGGCGTGGCCGGATTCGTCAGCAACGGAAATCTCCCGTCCGCGGCAAGTTCTGCGGCTTCCGGTTCCACGGCGGCCGGCTCAACGACGAGCACCCCCGCGGGGTCCAGCTCGCCAGCGCCGGCCGGGGCCGCCACCGGCAGCCCCACGGCGGCCCGGAGCAGCACAGGCTCGCCTGCCACGCAGCAGGCCGACGAGCAGCCGGCGGGAGCGCTGGCGGCCGTGCCCGGCACGGTCGCGGTGGCCGGGGACACCAGCGCGGCCGTACAGGCGGACGGCGCGACCATTCCGGGAGTCCCGCAGGCTGCGCCCGCCGCCGCCGGGCACCGGCACGCCGCCCGGCCGGCGGCTCCGCACCAGGTGGCTTCCCCGCAGGCGGGCCCGGCCACGCGCCAGGCGGCCGGCCAGAACGCCACCAGCCGCGATGCGGCACCGGATGTTGCCATACCGGGAATGCCCTCGGCGGTCTCCGCCGGCGCGGCCGGCGTGGTCCCGTCCGCCACATACACCCGGCCTCAGCCGGCGTCGTCCTCCGCCTCCGCCTCGTCCTCGTCCTCATCCTCGGGGCCGGCGGCCGCCGTGGCACCCACGTCGTCGGCCGAACCCGGGACGGCCGCCGAGCGGGCCTTCATCAACCAGGTGGCACCCGGCGCGATCGCCGCCCAGCGAACCTACGGCGTTCCGGCGTCGGTGACGATCGCGCAGGCGATCGACGAGTCAGCGTGGGGTCAGAGCACGCTGACCACTCAGGACCACAATCTGTTCGGGATCAAGGGCACCGGGCCGGCCGGCAGCGCATCCTTTCCGACCCAGGAGTTCCAGAACGGGCAGTGGGTCACGATCAGCGCGCAGTTCCGCACCTACCAGGACGTCGCGCAGAGCATCGAGGACCACGGAAAACTGCTGGCCAGCAGCGGATACTACACGGCCGCCATGGCTGAGCGGCAGGCACCGGACCGTTTCGCGCAGGCGCTCACCGGCGTGTACGCGACGAATCCGGATTACGGCAATAACCTGGTCGGCCTGATGCAGCGGTACAACCTGTACCGCTTTGACACCGCAACCCGGTCCACGGCGGCAACCACCGCACCGCGGCCTGCCACGCCCTCCCGGTTGGCCGCCCCGGCCACCAGGGTGAGCCCGTCTGCCGTGCCGCCGGTCGCCACCGCGACCGCTCCGGCCCTCCCCACACCGCATGCCACCCCCAGCCCCGCCGGTACACCTCACGCCACCCCCAGGCCGCCTGCCACTACGCATGCCGCGGCGCCCCCGCTCACCCCACCGCACGTCACCACCCGCCCGGCGGCGACGCCATCCACCAGCACGACGCCGCTTGCTGCACCGCGAGCCGCGACCACTCCAGCCGCCACGGCCAGCGGGCCTCCCGTGCTCAGCCCGCACGCCGTGGCCAACGCCCCGGCCGCCCACGGTGGCGGGGCCCAGGCCCGCGCCAGTGCCGTCTCGCCGGCACCGAACGGCGGTCAAGCCCGGCCCGCCACCGCCCCCGCGAGCAGGCCGACGGCCCGGGCGACCACGCCACCGTCGCGCACGGTCCCGCACCCGTTCGCCACCCCGCAGCCCACCGGGCCGTCCACCGGGCCGTCCACCGGGGAGACGCCGCCGGATCAGGCGGCCATTCCCGGTATCGCCTCCGGTTCCGGCGTTACGTCCGCGCATACGTCGGCGGAGCTGCGCTCGTCCGGAGGCACGGCCAGGCCGCGCTCCTCCTCCGACACCGAGGTGGTGGCCGAGTTGGCTGCCGTCTTCCGTCCCGCGAAGCCGGCGGGGAAGGCAGCCCCGTCCACGGCGCCGGTGAGCCGGTCCCGGTCAGGGTCCAGCGAGACGTCATCCGCGAAGCGGGCGCAGCCGGGCCGCCCGCCGGTGCAGAAGAAGTCAGCCAAGCGGAAGGCCACGGCGGCCAAGGCCCGGAAGCCGGCGCCCCGCTACCAGCCGCAGATGCCGGCGCCGGTGAAGAATGCGTTCCTCGCCACCGCCAGGAGGCCGCTCGCCCGGGCCGAGCTGATGTACCGGGACGTAGCCGGGACCTGCGGAATCTCGTGGAAGCTGCTGGCCGCGTGCGACTGGATGCAGTGTGAGGCGCACCCGCGCTATTCACCGGTTCAGGGCGAGAAGCTGGGCGCGGCCAACGCGGACGGCACGGTCTACCGCACCAAATCCGAGGCGCTCAGCCAGTGCGCGCGCGACCTGGTGGCCCTGGCCGACACCGTGTACGGAATCGATCTGACCGTGCCGGTGGAGCTGTCGGTCCTGGAGTTGGGGCGTGTCTTCGCCGCGTTCCGGTGGGGTGGCCTGCTCAGATTGCATAACACATCGGCCATGGAGTTCCCGTATTCCGTCCAGGGCCTCACCGAACAGCACACCGGCATGCGCTGGCCCAGGATTGCCGAGCCGAACGTCCCGGACAAGCCGGGGGCCAGATTCCGCAGGCCATTCGGCGCGGTCCCCGTCGTCCTGAGCCTGGATTACCCGGCCACCGTTTAGCCCGGCCGGCCACCGTTTAACCCGCCCGTGAGCCCGCCCAGCCACCGAAGGATGAGGGGAAAGACCGATGGTTCGATTGCTGATCCTTCTGCTGAGCTCGCTGGCCAGGCGCAGGCTGGCGCCTGCGGAGCCGGCCTGGGCGGCCTCCGGCGCGACCGGGGGCTGGTCCCGGCTGGATGGCGGGCACGAGGGGGGACCGGGCGGAGGCGCCAGCCCGGCCGGAGGGCTGCCACCGGCCTGGCCCGACCCGGACCCGGGTCCCGCGAGGGCGGCCCGGGCGCCCGGGCCGCCCAGTGGCTGGCCGCCCGGGCCGCCGCAGCGGTCGCGCCCTCGGCGGCGCTGGGTTCCGCGATGGGTCAAGTGGAGCGCCGTGGTCATCCTGGTGGGCCTGATCTTCCGCCGGGTGATCGCCTCGGTCGTCTTGATGGCGCTCTCGGCGATGCTGCACTTCCTCGGCTTCAACGTGCACCTGCCGCACGTCCGGTTCGCGTGGCCCTGGCAGACGATCACGGCGGGCAGCACGACCACCGCGCAGATCGGGCCGTGGGTTCTGCAGAAAATCGAGGGCATCTCCAAGCCGGCGCTGGGCACGGAGAACTTCAGCTTCGTCTTCACCCGCAAGGTGTCCAGGAACATCGGCCCATGGCCCTGCTGGTATTCCAGCACGTTCTACGCCGTGGGCCACGCGTCGGCCACGGTCAACCTGAATCCGGGACCGTCCTGGTGGACCGCCGGCCCGGGACACTACCGGCTGCAGGTCCTGAGTGAGCCTCAGCCGGGCAAGCCAGGCCGCGTCGCGGTCGCCATGGTCCTGCCGCCACCGCAACTCCCGCAGAGCGCCCACGACGTCAGCATCGATAACACCCTCTCCCGGCCGCTCGACTCCCAGCACAGCTGGACGTATCCGGGTCTGGGCTGCGGCGCGCTGATCCGGCCGCAGTTCGCGCAGTCGGTGCTGTACGCCGAGGCTCAGAGCCTCGCGTTCTACCGCGTGAACCACGTCTCGCAGGTGACCGGCCCGCTCATCGGCGCGGCGGAGACCGAGGCGTCCCAGATGATCCGCAACAACTTCATCCAGCCGACGGTCAACGCATTCGGCTACACCCTCGACAGCTTCACTCTGCGCTGGTCCGCCACGCCATAACCGGCGGATTGTCCGGTTTCCTCCGGGCGGCGCATGAGGGCCCACTGCGACCGGTTCGCACCGGACCCGTTATAACATACAGTGAAGAGACGATTACTTTTTGTGAATCTCAGGGGTGTCGGGTGAGATCAGGCGAAGGGAGTTCACCGCCGCCTGCGGTGCACGAGGCGCGCGGGCTGCGGCGCTGGTGGCTCGACCGGTCCCTGCGGGCGAAGGGGCTGATCGTGGTCGCGGTGCCGCTGATCGCCCTGATGGCGATTACCTCGGCGAACCTGCAGCTCCAGCATGATCAGAACAATGAACGAAACGTCTCCATAGCCGCCCGCAACCTGGCCACGGCAGCCAGCCAGGTCCTCGCCGACGCGGTGAACGCGGAGACGAGTATCCGCGGCTACGCCGCAACCCGCGACCCGCTGTTCCTCGCGCCTTACAATCTCGCGCTGACGCGGATCGGCGCGGAGCGCAACTCGCTTCGCGGAGCGGCCGTCATAGAAGGCGTCGTCCGGCCGCAACAGGCGCTGGACGCGACCACGGGCCAGGTGCTCTTCCAGCTCGCCCAGCTGCGTTCTGCCGTCGGGCGCGGTACGCCTGTCGGGAACTTGCGCCCTGCGCTGGAGGACCAGAAGACCACGATGGACCTGCTGCGCGGCCAGGCCGCCAATCTCGCCGACGGCCCCAACGACTTGGTAGCGATCGCGCGCAACAAGATCACCGCACTACAGACGAGGATTGACCTGCTCGACGTCGCCGGTCTCGCGCTGGGCCTGCTCGCCGGGCTGGCCGGCATCGCCCTCTTCACCTCGGGCGTCGCCCGGCGGGTCGCCCTGAACGCGGAGAACGCGCGCCGGCTGGGCGACGGACAGCCGCTTGAACCCATGACCCGTGCGGGTGACGAAATCGGCCTCGTCTCCGAGTCACATCTCAGGGCCGAAAAGCTGCTCGCCAGCCGGGCCGAAGAGCTGACCAGGGCCCGGGATGCG
>Ga0209839_10001107_pt1 | contig 13891 bp, 13 predicted proteins | sample OrgsoiDNA2013050_FD_185800 | JGI IMG/M metagenome (GOLD analysis project Ga0209839, IMG submission 185800) | Permafrost soil microbial communities from the Arctic, to analyse light accelerated degradation of dissolved organic matter (DOM) -... | ecosystem: Environmental > Terrestrial > Soil >... | reverse complement strand
AAAACCATGGCTTCCATCCACAAGGATATCCCGATCGATGCCGACCCCGCCGACGTCTGGGCCGCGGTGCGCGATTTCGGCAACCCGCATCGGCGGCTGGTGCCGGGCTTCGTACTCGACGCGCGGCTCGATGGCGAGGCGCGGATCGTGACCTTCGCCAATGGCAACGTCGCGCGCGAGTTGCTGGTGGATTGCGACGAGACCAGACAGCGACTGGTCTACGCCGTCGTCAGCGAGCGGGTGAAACAGCACAGCGCGTCGGTGCAGGTGCTCGCCGATGGCGAGGCGCGAAGCCGGCTGGTCTGGATCGTCGACGTATTGCCCAACGAAATCGCGCCCTATATCGACGACCAGATGGATCAAGCCGCGCTCGCCATGCAGAAGGCATTGGGGCGCAACGCTGCGTAGCTGGCCCCCCTTGCGAATGTGACTTTTCTCACGGAAACATAGCTCACCGTTTCCTAAGCCTCAGCGCGTGCGTTCCGGTTTGCACCGCTTCCGCGGAGCTTGCGCACGCGAGGAGCGAAAACCATGACTGGAGTTCACAAACTGGCGTGCCAGATAGCCACGCTGCTGCTGCTGTTGACCGTCACAACCTTTCCGGCAAAGGCCCAGTTCGGCGGCGTCGGCGGTAGCGGTGGAGGCGGTGGCGACATGATGACCCAGATGGCGCCTATGCTGGAGATGATGAAAGCCAAGATGGGCAAGCGCCGCTTCGGCGCGTTGATGCAGACCATGGGGCCGATGATGAGCCGGATGATGGAAAACGGCGGCGGCGGGTTCGGCGGCGGCGGCGGAATCCCCGGCGGTTTCGGCGGTGGAGATTTCACCGGCATGCTCGGCAGCTCCGGTGGCGGCGAGTTGATGAGCATGATTCCGCAAATGATGCAGATGGCCAATCTCGGCGGCGGGCACCGCCACCGCCGGCACCGCCGGCGCTAGTCGATTACGCCTGATAATGCGGGGCTGATTTCCACAGCGGGTCCGGCCTTCGGCCCCCATCGCGTCAGAAAAACGCTGGAGGCGGACAGCACGCCGAGCACCCCCATCGATGCTGCCGCCAACGCGAAGAAATTCGCCGCCGTCGCGTCATGCATCGTCAGCCACCAGCCGCCGCCTGCGATGAACAACAGCCGCGCGCTCTGCGCCAGCACCGGCCCGACCACCTTGGCCGCACCCTGCGATGAAAAATACATCGAACTCGCGAGCCCGATGAACGCGTACATCGGAGCCGCCGTCGACAGATATTGCCGGCTCGCCGCACGCACACCCGCGTCGTGGGTGAAGATATTGACCCACAGGTCGGGGAAGATCGCGACGAAAGTGCCGATCAATCCGACCGAAACGAACGAGATCAAGCCGGCGGTCCAGGCGATCCGTCGCGCGCGCGCGATCCGTCCCGCGCCGATCGCCATCCCGATCATCGGCACCGACGCTATTCCCGTTGCGAACGCAACCGACGTCAGCATGAACTCAAGCCGCGCGCCGATGCCATAGCCGGCCAGTATCTCCGTGCCGAAGCCTGCGAGCATATGCGTGAAGATGCTGATCGTGAGTACCGACTGCAGCGGCGAAAAACACGAGACCACGCCGACTTTCAGGATATCCACGAACATCGCGCGCCGAATGCGAAGGCCCCGGACCTTGGGGACGACGCGCGCCCGCCCGGAAAACAAATACCATCCCATCACCGATATGCTGATCAGGTAGGCGATCAGCGAGCCGGAGGCGACCCCGCGCATGCCGAATTGCGGAATCGGACCGAGACCGAGGCCGAGCGTGCCGCCGAGAATGATCTGGCAGACCGCGGAGTTGAGGATCATCAGCGACGGCAGCTTCATGTTGCCGGTGCCGCGCAGAATGCCCGTCATGGTATTCATCAGCCAGGGCAACACCGCGCCACCGAAAAAAATCTGGACGTAGCCGATCGCATAAGCCAGCACGTTGCCGCGGCCGCCGAGCCTTGCCAGCAGCGCCGGTCCAAAGATCAGCATTACAAATGTGAACGTCAGCCCGAAGCAGCCGCTGATCAGCAGCGCATGCGCCGCCAGGGCGCTTGCACGCTCCTTGTCGCCGGCGCCGAGCGCGCGGGCGATTGCCGACGCCACCCCTCCGCCCATGGCGCCGCCCGACATCGTCATGGTCAGGATCACGAACGGAAACACCAGCGCCATCGCCGCCAGCGACTCCACGCCGAGCCGGCCGATATAGGAGGTCTCGGCGATGACGACGCAGGTGCCGGCGCTGAGCGCGATGACGTTCGGCCATGCCAGCCACAACAGCGTGCGCAGAATGGGCCCATCGACCAGCGCATTTCTCGCCGGCGGCGACGGTGGCGGAAGCGGGCGCTCCTCCTCGTCGACGGGTATTTCGGCGATGGCGATGTCGGGCATCATCTCTCCCCGGGCCCGATCTATCTGCCGCGCCGCGATACCTCCTAGCACGATCGAGCCCGTTTCCACCTGCATCAGGCGCATGGGCCGGCTGCGCTATCCGTTACCATCGGTATACCGTGGAGCGGAAAGTTCGATCAGCCGATCGACCAGACCAACGGCGGGGCACCGCCCGCGGCTGGTCTCATATCGATGGCGATGTGGCGGCCGCAGCCGGCCGCGAGGCCTTCGAATAATCCCTCGAGCACCCCAGCGCAGGCCGGGTGATAATCGCCGACATCGGCCATCAGCTTCCATGTCGCCTGCCTGATTTCGAAAATGCCGCCGGACTCGTTGACATAGGCAATATCGTCCTGCGCTTCAAACAGCGCAGCGACGAACGCCGCGAAATCCCCGGCAGTTCCGCGGCCGGCGCCGAGGCCGCGCGCGATCTCATCAAAATACTGCATGCCGATCAGCTTGCCGGTGAGATGCAGCAGATAGCCGGCGTCGTCGGGGCCGAACAGGTTCACCATCACGGGTGCCGCGGTCCGCACATATTCCATCGCGTAATTCCGATAGGCTTTTTCAAGCCGCGGTCTTGGCCAACTCGCAACCGGCAAGGCCGGCGCCGCTGCGGAATCGAACTTCGGTGCTTCAAGGTGTCGCGCGAATACCAGCCGCGCGTCGGGTTCGAGCGGGTGATCGTATTCGCAGTAATAACCTTCCAATCCGTCCTGTCCGTCGACGCTCTGCTTGGTGCAGACGAAGCCGAGGTTTGGGTTGCCCAGCGAAACGCCGTTGTTGGCGTGCCAGCCTCTCAGCATCGCGCGCGACACTTCGCCGGGCACGCCGCAGATCGCCGTGCCCTTCCAGATCCAGCGCGGCGGCGGATAACGGATCCAGGCCTTGCGGTCGGTCTCGTACATGTATTCGACCGATACCCCGCCGATCCAGTTCGACAGATAGTGATACTGCGCCGCGGCCACCGCCGGCGGCAAATGCGAAAGGCCGAGCTTTTCCAGGCCCGGCAGAAAACGTTCCTGCTGCTGGCGGCGAAACACCCGGAACACGAATTCCGCGGCGTCAGCCGTGCCGCGCCGCGTCACCACGGTGAGAACGAGGCCCGTAAAATAGGCGTGATAGAGATCGGCGACGCTGCGCCATCGCAGCCATTTCGCCTCGTCTGCGCCGCCGGCCGCCTCGGTCATCGCCATCCCCTTGTTTCCGCAACTCGATGCCGCGATTGTCAATTTACACGAATTTCATGGCACAAGCCGCGAACATCGGCCGGTCTTCCGCATTGTAGATGATATGCAAGGGGTCACGATGCGCAAAAATGTCTTGCTGGCAATATCGGTTGGCGCGCTGGCGCTTCCGCTCGCCGCCTGTAACGAGCCCTCGCCCCCTGGCGCCGCCGAACAGAGCTTTGGGCCTTCGCCGACGCTGCCAACGCCGCAACATTCCTGGATCCCGACCGTCAACATTGCCACCGCCAGCGGCTGGCCGGCCGGCGGCAAGCCAGTCGCCGCCAATGGAATGGCCGTGAACGCCTTCGCCACCGGGCTCGACCATCCGCGCACGCTTTATGTCCTGCCCAATGGCGACGTGCTGGTGGCTGAGACCAACGCCCCGCCAAAACCCGACGATACCAGCGGCATCAAAGGCTGGATCACGAAAATGGTCGAGGGCCGCGCCGGCGCCGGGACACCGAGCGCGAACCGCATCACGCTGCTGCGGGACGCCGATGGCGATGGCGTCGCCGAGACCAAGACGGCTTTTCTGGAAGGGCTGAATTCGCCGTTCGGCATGGCGCTGGTCGGCGACGATTTTTATGTCGCCGATTCCGACGCGATCATGAAATTTCCCTACCATGGCGGCGATACCAAAATCACGGCGCCCGGCGTCAAGCTGGCGGACCTGCCCGCGGGCACCATCAATCACCACTGGACCAAGGATCTTGTCGCCAGTCCCGACGGCAGCAAACTTTATGCCACCGTCGGCTCCAACAGCAATGTCGGCGAGAACGGCATCGAGGCCGAAACCAACCGCGCCGCCGTGATCGAGGTCGAGCGTGCGACCGGCAAGTGGCGCGTGTTCGCCTCGGGCCTGCGCAATCCGAACGGGCCGTCCTGGCAGCCGCAGAGCGGCGCGCTGTGGGTCGCGGTCAATGAGCGCGACGAACTCGGCAACGACCTCGTGCCGGACTATATGACCTCGGTACAGGACGGCGGCTTCTATGGCTGGCCCTACAGCTATTTCGGTCAGCATGTCGACGACCGCGTCAGCCCGCAGCGGCCCGATCTGGTGGCAAAAGCGATTGCGCCGGATTACGCGCTGGGCGCCCACACCGCTTCGCTCGGACTGACGTTCAACACCGGCAATCTGTTTCCGCCTGCGATGACGGGTGGCGCCTTCGTCGGCCAGCACGGCTCCTGGAACCGAAAACCCCGCGCCGGCTACAAGGTGATTTTTGTGCCGTTCGCCAACGGCAAGCCGTCGGGCGCGCCGCAGGACGTGCTGACCGGTTTTGTCAATGACAAGGGCGAGGCGCAGGGCCGTCCGGTCGGGGTGCGAATCGACAAGCACGGCGCCCTGCTGGTCGCCGACGATGTCGGCAACGCGGTGTGGCGCGTGACGCCGGCCGAGAAGTCGGCGGCGCGATAACGTGTGAACTGAGTCTCGCAACTTGCGCTGCCGCGCCCCTTCTCCCGCTTGCGCAGGAAGGTTGGGATGGGGGTGCCAGACCCGAGCGAGCTGTGAGAGTTTCCCCCGACCCGCCGCGCTGCCAACTAAAATATCGAAAACAACCCCATGCAAAGTAGCTTGGTGTCGCTGGCGCGGATGCTTTGAGCGATCGCGACAACATTTGACACGTCGGGCAAATCAGCGGCACTATTCCACCATCGCGCAATTGTAAAACGCTCCTGTTACGAGCGTCGACCTCCCCGCAAGCGGGAGATGTAAGAAGAACGCCGTTCCGGTTCCGCGTCACACCCTAAAATGCTTGCTCAGCTTCAGGCCCTGCGCCTGGTAGTTCGAGCCGATGCGCTGGCCGTACAGGGCGTCCGGCCGGGCGAGCATTTTCTCGTAGACCAGCCGGCCGACGATCTGGCCGTGTTCGAGGATGAACGGCACCTCGCGCGAGCGCACTTCCAGCACCGCGCGCGAGCCCTTCCCGCCGGCACCGGCATAGCCAAAACCGGGATCGAAGAAGCCCGCATAATGGACGCGGAATTCGCCGACCAGGGGGTCGAACGGCATCATCTCCGCGGCGTAGTCCGGCGGGATCTGCACGGCTTCCTTCGAGGCCAGAATGTAGAACTCGCCGGGATCGAGAATCAGGCTGCCGTCGGGCCGCGCGGATATCGCCTCCCAGAATTCATCGACCGCATAGCCGCCGCGGCGATCGATATCGACCACGCCGGTGTGACGCTTGGCGCGGTAGCCGACGAAGCCATTGGCGCTATCGCCGCTCAGATCGACGCTGAGCGCCACGCCGTTGAGAAGATCGGCGTCGTCGCAATCGACCAGCCGCTCCAGATCATGCAGCGCGTCGAGCTCATCGGCATTCAGGATGGCGTCCCCGGTGCGAAAGCGCACCTGGCTGAGCCGCGATCCCTCGCGCAGCAACACCGGAAACGTTTTCGGACTGATCTCGGCATAGAGCGGGCCGTGGTAGCCGGCGCCGATCATGTCGAACCGCCGCGTACCGTCCGCGATCACCCGGGTGAACACGTCGAGCCGTCCGGTCGAGCTTTTCGGATTGGCGGCGGCGACGATTTGCGGCGGCAGCGCCAGACTCTCCAGCAGCGGCACGATGTAGACGCAGTTGGTCTCCAGCACCGCGCCATCGCTCAGATTGATTTCATGCAGCTTCAATTCGTCGATGCGCTCGGCCACTGTCGCGCCGGGCCCCGGCAGGAAACTCGCGCGCACCCGATAGGCGACGTCGCCGAGCCGCAGATCGAGGCTCGCCGGCTGGATCTGGCTCTCGACAAAGGGATAGGCGGGCAGAATAAGGCCGGCATCCGCCATCGCCGCGATCATGCGGTCGGGCAGGATGCCATTGGCGTCGGGTGGAAGTGTGAACGGCACGTCTGATCGTCCTTGCCAACGCGTCCCTGCCATCCAGACGCTGAAAATACGGACTTTTATGCGTTATCCGATGGACGCCTTGACGGAAAGGGCGTGAACGAATATGAGCATGACTTATCCCGTGGTGATTTGAGCCGGCCGGCTTGCAGCCACGTTAAATAAGTCGCTAAACAGGCCGGGGACATGTGTGATCCCGGCCTGTGGAATTTTTCCAGGCCGGTTTTTTGTGACCATTGCCATGGTCACGATGGAGGTCACATGTCTGAGGCTACGTTACCGGTTTCGTCAACCGCCCACTACCGTCCCGAAACCCGGCTGGTGCATTCCGGCACCTTGCGCTCGCAATTCGGCGAAACATCCGAGGCGCTGTTCCTGACCCAGGGCTTTGTCTACGACAGCGCCGAACAATGCGAGGCGCGGTTCAAGGGCGACGATCCCGGCTTTCTGTATTCGCGCTTTTCCAATCCCAACGTGTCGATGTTCGAGCGCCGCATGATCGAGCTCGAAGGCGCGGAAGCGGCGCGCGCCACCGCCACCGGCATGGCCGCGGTGACCACGGCCGTGCTGGCGCCGCTGAAAACCGGCGATCACGTGGTGGCCGCGAAAGCGATGTTCGGCTCGTGCCGCTACGTGGTGGAGGATCTGCTGCCGCGCTACGGCATTGGGTCCACCTTGGTCGACGGCCTCGATCTCGACCAGTGGAGACGGGCGATGCGGCCGAACACAAAAACCTGCTTTCTGGAAAGCCCGACCAATCCGACGCTCGACGTGCTCGACATCGGCGCGATTGCCGACATCGCCCATCAAGCCGGCGCACGGCTGATCGTCGACAACGTGTTCGCGACGCCGCTCTGGCAGAGCCCGCTTGAATTGGGCGCCGACGTCGTGGTGTATTCCGCCACCAAACACATCGACGGCCAGGGCCGCTGCCTCGGCGGAATCATTCTGTCCTCGGAAGCGTTCATCGCCGAGCACATCCACACCTTCATGCGCCAGACCGGCCCGTCGATGTCGCCGTTCAACGCCTGGGTGCTGCTGAAGGGGCTGGAGACGCTGGCGGTCCGCGTCCGCGCCCAGACCGAAACCGCCGGCGCCGTTGCCGATGCGCTGGCGCGGCATCCAAAAATCTCGCGGCTGATTTACCCCGGGCGACCGGATCATCCGCAGGCCGCCCTGGTGAAGAAGCAGATGCGCGCCGGATCGACGCTGGTCGGCTTCGAGGTCAAGGGCGGCAAGGCGGCGGCGTTCCGTTGTCTCAACGCGCTGAAGCTGTCGCGGATTTCGAACAATCTCGGCGACGCCAAGAGCCTCGTCACCCATCCGTCGACCACCACCCACCAGCGGCTGACGCCGGAAGCCCGCGCCGAACTCGGCATCAGCGAGGGTTTCATCCGGTTCTCCGCCGGCCTCGAGCACCGCGACGATCTGATCGAGGATTTGCGGGCCGCGCTGGAGACGGCGTGAGGGGAAGATGGCGAGTAGCGAATAGGGAAGGTTACTACTCGCTACTCGCTATTCGCCAAACCTCACATCGGCCGGTAGGTCTGCACATTGCTTGGCACGTTGACGCCGAGCTTGATCTGGCCGACCGACTTGATGATGTCGTCGCCGAGCAGCTGGGCGAAGCAGGCATAACCCCAATCGGTCATGTGCAGGCCGTCGGCAATGACAAAGTTGTCGATCGGGATCGCCTGCTGCTCGTGCCATTCGCGCATCACCTCGAAGCGCGGGAAGAAACCGACATGGCGCAGCCGGGCGACCTTGCCGAGCAGCTTCACCATCTTGCTTGCGCTCTCGGCGCGCTCATTGACCCTGGGGGAATATTGCGGATCGACCAGCACCAGATCGGCGCCTGCCGCCTGAATCCGCGCGATGCCTTCCTCGACCAGCTTTGCGGTCTCGCCGGGGTCGAGATTACGCAGCACGGCGTTGGTGCCGACCTGCCAGATCACGAGATCCGGCTTCATATCGAGCACCGCTACCTGCAGCCGCTTCATCATTTCGGGCGCGTCTTCGCCGCCCTGGCCGCGATTGACGACGGTAATGTCGGCGCTCGGATATTGCCGATGCAGTTGCGCCGCCAGCCGGTTGGGATAGGTGAATTCGGGTGACGTCGTGCCGTAACCGACCGTCGAAGACGATCCGAATGCGATGATCACCACCGGTTCACCCGCGGCGAGCTTGCTCGCCACATGCGGCAGCGATCCCATCGATTTGGCGCCGCCCTTCGGCGGCAAGCACGGAACGCGGCTGAAAATGTCGCCGGCCGATTTCGCGACCTCCTTGACCTTTTCGATCGTCTTGGCGGCGAGACTCTTTGGCTGCGCCGGATTGGCCTGGTCGAGAGCCGTAACACTGCCGGCCGCGGCCGCGCCGGTGGCCGGGGGAGCGGTGGGCGTCGCAGTGTCAGATTTGGCGCCATCGGATTTGACGCTGTCGGATTTGGCGCTGTGAGAGAGCGCCGCCTGCTGGTCGGCCTGGGCGCGCGCGGGCACGATCTGCACCGGCGTCAGCAACACCATCGCCGCGACGGCGAATCCGGCCAGCGATGTCAATCGGCAAAAAGGGCGGTGACAACTCATTAACGCTAAGTCCTAATTCTGCTGGGCTGGGTTGAGGTGGGCCGCGTCGATCACAAATTTCGACAGCGCCCGGCCAAGGCAATCATGCACGCGCTTGGCAAGCTCAGGTCCGTGAAATGCGCTGAACAGGTCGAAATCCCCGGTGTCGTTCCAGTGATGCATGATGGCAAACCGGTCGAACAGCGGAACGTCGTGCTGCTGCGCCACCACGCGCATATTATCCAGGTAGGGCGGCGCAGAAATCATCGTTTCCGTGCGCGGGCTATATTGCAGATTCATCAAAATCACGTCGGTTCCCGCGTTTTGCAGCGCAACAACTCCTTCGTCGACGGCGCCGCGAAAATCATCTGGATCGATGGATCGCATGGCATCGACGGTGCCGGTCTGCCAGATAACCAAAGTAGGCTTTTTTCCTTCCACCAGCTTAACAAGCCCGGCGGCGACTTCCTCGGCGGTTTTCTTAACCTCTAATTCTACCGATACGTTAACCGCGACCGAGGGGAGCTTGTCGCGAAGCATCGCCTGCAACCGGGCAGGATAGGCGCCCGCTTCCGATGTGCTGATGGTCGACGACCGGCTGCCGATAACCAGAATATCCAGCGGATGGCCGGTTTTTACAGCGTCCGCGACCTTTTGAAGCGCGCTGTCGGTGGCGAGCAGATAGGCCGGAACGTCGCAGGTCGGGGCAGCATCCTCGGCGCGCGCGGACGCCGCGGTCAAAAAACCCGCCAGCAACGTCAGGCCCAGCACGGCTGCTGAGTTGGACTTCATCATCCCCCTCCCGCCATATCGGCGTTGCCGCCGGTGCTTTTGGTCGGTGACGCACTCTTGTCGGCAGAGTGCTTGTACCATGAAAAAAGCCATGCCGCGGCGCACATAATGAGGATTCCGGAAACGCTGACCGCGAAATGCAGTGCGGCGCCCCCGGCGATCTCGGCCAGCACGAAATGCCCCGCGAACGCCAGGAACACGCCGAGGCAGAAAATCTCCAGCGAATGCTGCCCGCACAGGATCAGCGGCCGCAACCAGGGCGACTTCAGCCCGGACCAGTCCCTCGGCAGGAAGCGCACGGTGATCGCCGCCAGCGCCAGAAAATGCGCGAACCGCAGCACGTCGAGATCGGTCTTGTCGATCGGATACATCCATTGCTCGACCTGGCGCGGCATCAGATGATTGAGCTGCGGCAGATACCAGGTCAGCGTGACGCAGAACGCCGCGAACAGGTAGGCAAACGAAATCCACATCGTGACCGGCGACGAAAGAATCCGCGACATTCGCCGGGCGCCGCCCAGCGCGCACCATGCGCCGAACACGAACAGCAACTGCCAGGCCAGCGGATTGAAGGCCCAGAAGCCGTTCGGATAGGCCGTCAGGTACAGATCGTATTGCCAGGTGATGACATAGAGCAGCACCGACAGCGCCAGCGTGACGTCGGCTTTCCACTTCATCAGCCACAGGATCAGCGGGAGAAAAAGCATCAGCACGATATAAAGCGGCAGCACGTCCATGTTGACGGGACGGAATCTCAGGAGCAGCGCCTGGACGATCGTGACGTCCGGCTGCTTGAGAAAATCCATGATGCCCATTTCTTCCGAGTACAGCGGGTTCTCGAAACTGGTGGCGACGTAGGAAATCTCCGCAAGAAAGATCGTGAACAGAAATACATGCGCGACATAAATCTGCCAGACCCGCCGCAGGATGCGCGCGGTCGCCACCACGAAACCGGACTGAAGCATCGCGCGGCCGTAAACGAAAGCCGCGGTATAGCCCGAGATGAAAATGAAAATCTCGGTGGCGTCGCTGAATCCGTAATTGCGGATCGTGAACCAGGTCAACAGATTGGGCGGCAGATGATCGATGAAGATCAGCCACAGCGCGAGCCCTCGAAACAGATCGAGCCGCAGTTCGCGCTCGCCGCCCACGGGAAACGAAATCGCCGGCAAGGAGGCCGCAGCCGCCGCCGCTGCAGCGTCCCGCGCGACCGCGTCCGTTGGCCCCGCCAGCGGTGGACCGGCAACTCGATCGGCAATGGTCGTCATCTGGCACCGTCTGGAGAATCGGTTCTATCCGCTTGCACGACCCGAAAGATAGTATCGACCCGCAGGTTGCAAGCAAGATACGGGCCTCGGGCGGCAAGGGTGCGCTTTAGGTCGGAACTATGTTGAATCCGCGATTGGAAATAGTACAACAGGGAAGCCGCCAGCCGGCCGCCCTGCGATTGGTTCCGCATTAACTTTTCGACAGGACGCCGCAACATTTTCCGAAAGTTGGCCCGCATGTACCGCGCCGTCACCCGCCAGATCGAAGTCACCGTGGAACCGAACTTCATGCCGGAGCGCTCGTCGGTCGAAAAACGGGAATATTTCTGGTCCTACACCATCGTCATCACCAATACCGGCGCGGAAACCGTGCAGCTGCGAACGCGGTACTGGATCATTACCGACGCCACCGGCCACCAGGAGAATGTCCGCGGCGAAGGCGTGGTCGGCGAGCAGCCGGTGCTCGCTCCAGGCGAGCGCTTCAAATATACCAGCGGCGTGCCGCTGCCGACCGCGTCGGGCTTCATGACCGGGCGTTATCAAATGGTCAGCGAAAGCGGCGAGCAGTTCGAGATCGACGTGCCGATGTTCTCGCTCGACAGCCCCGACAGCAAGCGGGTGCTGAACTAGGTGGTGAGGCGACCCGAAGCGCCGATGCGCTGCGCCCGCCTACCTAAAGCTGATCGCAGCGATGAATGGTCTCGCAGCCGGCAAGGACTTGTCCGACAACGTCGAGGCCGACATCGGGCGCAGATTCAAGATCAGCAAGGTGCTACACAACGCCAAAATCCTCCAAGGCAAATTCGCCGAAGATCACGTTGACGTGGTCAAATCCGCCTTCGCAAAGCGCGGCTTGACGTATCCTGGCAACGACATCTCTGCCTGCGTGAAGGTGTTGCTCGCGAATGGCACGTGGCACCCTGGATATCCCCCCGCCGCCCGGTCACGATCTACCTGGTTCCGAGCCGGGTTCCCGTGAAGAGGAAAACATCCAATTTTGAGCCTCGTACAACCACAGCATGCGGTTCCAAAAACTGTGATTTTCGCGGTTCCACACAGTTCGGCGCAATTGTTTGCGCAAACTGCGCCTTGCGCCGACCCCTCCGGCCGGGCATCGCTGCGCAGTTTCTCCCGGCAATTGCGCCGGGGAAGAAACATGGCGCTTAACGCGCATGCCTTCGGGTTTCCCCAACTCTTGGTTGCTGCCTTTTTGGCAGTGGTTTATGATTGCCCCCCGCGTGCTCTTCCGTGGCCGGCCAAGCCACCCTCAACCAATGCCCGGAACCGCCCGCTTCAATCGACCGGCCCGAAGCGCTGAGCGCAACAAGGAGGCGTGACCAATGGGCATCGCCACGAAGGCCTGCGCTGATCAGCTGCTGATCGATTGCTTTGCTGAGCTACTGCCGCACTGGACGCGCCAGCAAATCGAAAGCAGCAGGCTGATGCGCTTTGCTGAAGCTTATCTGCTTTTGGCCGGTGTGCATTACACGACCAACCGCGCTTTTGTTTTTTCGATAGAAGCGGCGCCGCTGTTGGCGTCTGGTGATGGTGGCAATCCTTGGGCTGTTCGCTTGCTGCAAATGTCGATCAAGAAAATCGAATCTGTAACGTGACACACGCGCCAATGACTGGCGCGACCCGGCGTCGAGCACGCCTGAACGTAACGTCGAGAACCACCATCCGACCATGTCGCTGGAGGAAATATGCGCGCTGCCCGTCGGGGAGCTTGCAGCCGATGATGGACGCGCGCTGTACTCTCTATTCCACGCCCGCTTCCTCTGGGGTGAATTCGTAGACCGAGCTGCAGAACTCGCAGGTGACGACCACCTTGCCGTCTTTCACCATGTCGGCGCGGTCCTTCGCTGCGAAGCTTGCGAGCATCGACGACACCGCGTCGCGCGAGCAGGAACATTGCGCGCGCAGCGGCAGCGGCGGAAACACCCGGACGCCGCGCTCGTGAAACAGGCGGTACAACAGCCGCTCGCCGGAGAGATCAGGATCGATCAGTTCGACGTCCTCGACGGTGGAGATCAGCGACTGGCCTTCGATCCAGGCGTCGTCCTCGTCCACCGTGTGGGTGACCACGCCTTCCGGCGCGTCGCCGGGATGCAGATCGGCCTGCCGCGCCCGCTCCGGCGCCTTGGGGAGAAACTGCAGCAGCATGCCGCCGGCGCGCCAGCGATGCTTTGGACCCTCTCCGCCGCCGCGCCATTCCTCGCCGACCGCAAGCCGCACCCGGGTCGGGATCTGTTCGGAGCGCAGAAAATATTCATGCGCGGCATCTTCCAGGCTGCCGCCTTCGAGCGCCACCAGCCCCTGATAGCGGCTCATGTCGGGGCCCTGATCGATGGTCATGGCGAGATGGCCGTGTCCCAGCAGCGCGCCGGAATCAAGCCCGTCCTTCAGCCGCTTTGCATCGAAGCGCGCGTAAGCACGCAAGCGATCCGGCGCCTGGAAGTCCACGATCAGAAACGACACCGGGCCGTCGGTCTGGGTCTGCAGAATGAACCGGCCCTCGAATTTCAGCGACGAGCCAAGCAAGGTCGCGAGCACGATCGCCTCGCCAAGCAGCTTGCCGACCGCCGGCGGATAATCATGCCTGGCCAGGACATCGTCGAGCGCGGGGCCGAGCCGGGTCAGGCGGCCGCGCAGATCGAGCGAGGCAACCTCGAACGGCAGCACCGCATCGTCGACCGGAACGGCCGACGGTGCGCGGATCGGGGTTTCAAGGGATATTTTCGTATCGGGGGATTGTGAAGTCATGGCGCTTTATCTGGGGTCGCGAGAGGCAAATCGAAAG
>Ga0209839_10001106_pt1 | contig 13893 bp, 11 predicted proteins | sample OrgsoiDNA2013050_FD_185800 | JGI IMG/M metagenome (GOLD analysis project Ga0209839, IMG submission 185800) | Permafrost soil microbial communities from the Arctic, to analyse light accelerated degradation of dissolved organic matter (DOM) -... | ecosystem: Environmental > Terrestrial > Soil >... | reverse complement strand
CCTCATCTCGGCAGGGGCGGCCGTACCGCAGGGGACCCTGCCGCCCGCGACCCGGAACCTGGTGTTGACCCGGGCCAGTCAGATCAACGGCTGCGCGGTCTGCGTCGACATGCACACCAAGGACGCTGAACACGCCGGGGAGACCTCGGTGCGGCTCAACCTGGTGGCGGCGTGGCGGGACGCGAAGGTCTTCACCGACGCCGAGCGGGCCGCGCTCGAGCTCACCGAGCAGGGCACCCGCATCGCCGACGCCGCCGGCGGTGTCACCGACGAGGCCTGGGCGAACGCGGCCAAGCACTATGACACCGACCAGCTCGCCGCGTTGGTGTGCACCATCGCCATGATCAACACGTACAACCGGCTGAACGTCATCTGCCGGAACCAGGGCGGCGACTACCAGCCCGGACAGTGGGGATGACAGCTGGGTCGTCAGCGCCGTGATGACGTTGAGCACCTGCTGGCAGGAGGCAGGCGGGCCGTGGAGCCGACGCCGGGCTTGGGGAAGATCTGGCCCCCCGGCCGTAACTCGTATCTCCCGATCCGGGTATCTGCAGTCAGCGAGGCCAGTGGACCGTCGCTACCCTGGGTAGGACTATCAACCCAGCTGATGCCGTGGCCCCGTGCCAGGACCCGTAGCGAGGGAAGCCTATGGATCGGTCTGGAGAAGTCGAACAGCTGGTCGTCGAGTTCATGGCGCGGATGAAGGCGGCCGACACGACCGGCAGCGACGCCACCATCGCTGATCCCGATCCGGTTCACCGGCGTAGCGGTCCAGGACGACGGCCGCTGGCGCTTCGTCCAGGTTCACCTGTCCTCTGGCGTGCCGGACATAGAACTGCTCGGAAGCTGAGCCGGTCATGGGCCTAGCGGAACCACTCGCACGGAGCCGCTGGCGGCTGGCCCCTAATGAGAGTTAGCCGTGACCGCGGTCACCGCGGTGACCGCGGTGACCGCGGTGACCGCGGTGACCGCGGTGACCGCGCGCAGCGAAGCCGGCTGCGTCGCTTCGTCCGGCGCGTGGTGCTGATCGTAGTGGCCCTGGCGATCGCGCTCACCGTCGCCAGCTTCGCGTACAACCTGGCCACCGGCGGGCAGGCCGCCCGCCCGTCCGGCCTGAGCATGATCAACGCGGGCGGGTTCGACACGCGTTACCGCGCCTGGGGAACCACTGGCTCCGCCGTCGTCCTGGTGCCCGGAGCCTTTGAGACGGCCGACACCTTCGCCTCGTTGGGCGCCGTCCTCGGCCGGGATCATCGCGTGTTCGCCATCGACCTGAGCGGCACCGGGTACAGTCGCCCGAGCGCTCCCTTCGACGCGGGTCACCTCGCCGACCAGCTCCTGGCGTTCCTGGCCGCGGAGGGCCTGACCGGGTCCCGCGCCCCGGTCCTGGTCGGGCATTCCAGCGGCGCGGCTGTCGTCGGGTTGGCGGCGCTGCGCGGCAGCCATGTCGCGACCGGGGTCGTCTTCCTCGACGGCGACGCGACCCCCTTGGGAGCCCCGTCGTTGGTCGGCTGGCTGCTGATCAATCCGTACCGGACGACGATGCTCCGGCTCGCGCTCAGTTCTTCCTGGCTCATCCGAGAGCTCTACAGCTCCCAGTGCGGGCCGGCCTGCCCGCAGCTCAGCGCCGCGGGCGTGCAGACGTGGCGCCTCCCGCTTGAGCAGCCAGGCTTCGAATCTGCCATCACCTATTCGCTGCGCCACGGGATCCCGAGCATGACCAGCGCCCAGCTCGCCCAGTTGCGCGCCGCGACGGTACCCAAACGGGTGATCGCCGGGGTCAACGACCCTCAGCTGACCCCGGCGGCGGCCGCGGCCGCCGCCTCCCGGATCGGCGCCCCGGCACCGATCACCGTGCCCGGGCGGCACCTGACCATGATCTCCTCACCGCAGCAGGTCGCAGCCGCGATCGGTGCGTTCATCGGCTCCATATCCCTCGACGCCTGGTGAGACCTGGCTTCCCCCAGGCCCTTCGTGCGGCGTAGCCGCTGGAAATCGGCCATCGTCAGGACCGCGAAGATGCCCAGGCCGAGAACGGAGTAGAACAGCGAGCCGTGCGGGATGCGGACGAAGATAAGAACGATGCCGAACACGATGAGGACGATGAGCACCACGAAGGCCAGCCGGGCGCTACCCGACAGATCCCGGCGGGTAGCGCTCATCATGCTCCTTCCGGTCCTACTTTGAATGTACGGCGCGGTCCTGCGTATCCTCACGCGTAACAGGCAGCTACCGGCGGCGTTAGGCGCTTTGATGGTGAACGAACGTGGCCGTGACGGGTCCGGCCCGGTCACGGTTTTCGGCCCGGACTTTCCTTTCCCGTTCGACGACTGGATCTCGCACCCGGCCGGCCTGGGCTCCATCCCGGCCGAACGACACGGCGAAGAGGTCGCCGTCATCGGCGCGGGCATCTCCGGGCTAGTCGCGGCGTACGAGCTGATGCGGCTCGGTATCAAGCCGGTGGTCTACGAGGCCTCGCGGATGGGCGGGCGGTTGCGCTCGCAGCCGTTCGAGGGAGCCGAGGGCGTGATCGCCGAATTGGGCGGGATGCGCTTCCCTGTGTCGTCGACGTCCTTCTACCACTACGTCGACATGCTGGGCTTGGCGACCCGGCCGTTCCCCAACCCGCTGACCGAGACCGCAGGAAGCACGGTCATCGACCTGGAGGGCGTCACGCATTATGCCCGCACGCTGGACGACCTTCCTCCGCTGTTCACCGAGGTCGCGCAGGCGTGGGCGCAGGCCCTGGAGGATGTGCGCTTCAGCGACATCCAGGACGCGATCCGCGCCCGCGACGTCGCCGCGCTGAAGTCGTTGTGGAACGATCTGGTGCCCCGCTGGGATGACCGCACGTTCTACGACTTCGTGGCGACCTCGAAGGCGTTCTCCGCGCTGTCGTTTCACCACCGCGAGGTCTTCGGTCATGTCGGGTTCGGCACTGGCGGCTGGGACTCTGACTATCCCAACTCCATGCTGGAGATCTTCCGGGTCGTGATGACCGGCTGCGATGAGAACCAGCGCCTGGTGGTCGGCGGCGCCGAGCAGGTTCCCCGCGGGATCTGGCGGCACCGGGCGCCCAGGCCCGCCCACTGGGCGCCCGGTACCTCGCTGGCCGCGCTGCACTCCGGCGCACCCCGGGCGGGCGTCGCGCGGATCGCCCGCGAGGGCGATGGCCGGATCGCGGTCACCGACGCCTGGGGTGCCACCCGCCGGTACGCGGCCGTGCTGATGACCTGCCAGAGCTGGCTGCTCACCACGCAGATCGACTGCGAGGAGTCGCTGTTCTCGCAGAAGATCTGGGCGGCCCTGGACCGCACCCGCTACATGCAGTCCTCCAAGACCTTCGTGATGGTCGACCGGCCGTTCTGGAAGGACACCGACCCGCGCACCGGCCGCGACGTCATGAGCATGACGCTGACCGACCGGCTGACCCGCGGCACCTACCTGTTCGACAACGGTCCCGGCCAGCCGGGCGTGATCTGCCTGACGTACTCCTGGATGAGCGACGCGCTGAAGATGCTGCCCGAGCCGGTCGAGCGCCGGGTCCAGCTCGCGCTCAACGCCTTGCGCAAGATCTATCCCGGCCTCGACATCGCCAGTCACATCATCGGTGACCCGATCACCGTGTCCTGGGAGGCGGACCGGCACTTCCTGGGTGCGTTCAAGGGAGCGCTGCCCGGGCACTACCGGTACAACCACCGCATGTACGCCCACTTCATGCAAGACCGCATGCCGCCGGAACAGCGGGGCATCTTCATCGCCGGAGACGACGTCTCCTGGACACCCGCCTGGGCCGAGGGCGCGGTCCAGACCTCGCTGAACGCGGTCTGGGGCATCCTGCATCACCTCGGCGGCCGCACCCACCCCGGCAACCCAGGACCCGGGGACCTGTTCGCCGGCATCGGGCCGATCGAACTGCCCGACTGAGCGCCCCCGTCCGGGAACACCAAGATCTTTACGGCCGAACGGCCGGTGGTACCTGTTCCACGTCAGCGTCCGCCGCCACCGGGGCCGCCACGCCCCGGTCGCGATCCCGCGGCACATTCCGGAGCGGGCGGGACAACGGCCACTTCTGCCCGGGACGGCCGGCCCGGATGCTCGGGTCATCGCTACCCGAGCACCCGAGGAGAACCTCATGGAAATGACAGAACAGCACGCGCCGGCGCACCTGCCGGCGCCCATCCCGGCCAACCGCTGGGCCCTGTGGGGCCTCGGCGCCGGAGCGCTCGGCATCGTCGCCAACCTCGTCACCGATCCCATCGCCTCGCTGACGACCGCTCAGAAGCAGCAGGGACCGGCGGTGCTTGGCTTGGTCAACCGGACGGATCTGCAGATCGGCGCGGTGGCGGGCTTCCTGGCCGTCGGCTGTGTGCTGGCCTTCGCGGCCGGGTGGCGGCAGTGGAGCGAACGCCATGGCGCCCCCACCAGCGCGGCCAGGCTCGTCGCCCTCGCGTTGGGCGCGAGCGCCGGGGCGATGATCATCGGGTACGGCCTCAAGGGGCCGCTGGCCATCTACCTGCCGGGCGGGATCAACGCGAACACCTACCCGCGCTCGGGTCTGTACTCGATTCTGATGCTGAACGACTCGGCCCCGTATTTCGCCTGGTGGGGCGTGATCGTCGCCGCGGCCGGGGTCGCCTGGCTGGCGTTCAGGGAGCGCCTGGTCGTGCGCTGGGTCGGTGTGGTGAGCGTCCTGGCCGTGCTGGTCGCGTTCGCCTGGCTGGCGCTCACCGGCCTTACCGATTTCGGCGGCATCGTGGGGCCCGTCTGGTTCCTCCTCGCCTCGGTGGGCCTGGCCCGCCGCCGGGCCTGACCCGGCCTCGACCTACTGCGCGCCGAGACCGTTGTCCCGAGCCAGGGCGACGGCCTCGGCGCGCGTCGCGGCCGGGAGCTTGGCCAAGATGGCGGAGACATGGTTGCGGACCGTCTTCTCGCTGAGCCCGAGATGGTGGGCGACGCGGGCATTAGGGTAGCCGCGGGCGACCAGTTCCAGCACCTCGCGCTCGCGTTCGGTCAGCCGCGGGAAGGGCGCGGGCGCGCCGGGGAGCAGGCCGCCGCGCACCGCGTCAAGCACCCGGGTGGACACCCGCGCCCCCAGCACGGTCTCGCCGCGGGCGACGGTGACCACGGCCCGGGCGATGTCGTCGGCGGCGGCCTCTTTCAGCAGGTAACCCCGTGCTCCGGCGCGCAGGGCCGCGAACAGCGAGTCGTCGTCCTCGCTCATCGTCAGGACCAGCACCGCGACGGCCGGCTGCACGGCCAGCAGCCGCCGCGTCGCCTCGACGCCGCCCAGGCCGGGCATGGTCAGGTCCATCAGTACGACGTCAGGATGATGAGCGGCGGCGGCCTCGATCGTCTCCTGCCCGTCGGCCACCTCGGCGACGACCGCGATGCCTCGTTCCCGCAGGATCATCGCCAGGCCGTCACGGAACACGGGATGATCGTCGGCCACCACGACCCGCAGCGCGGGGGAGTCACTGTTCACCTGAGTCACCATTCATCTGAGTCACAGTTCATCCGGCCTGCAGGGGAAGCCGGGAGGAGACGGTGGTGCCCCCGGGCGCGGATCGGATCTCCAGCGACCCGCCGACCTCGGCCGCCCGGTCGTGCAGGCTCTGCAGGCCCACTCCCGCAGTCGCCTCGGCGCCGAATCCCGTCCCGTCGTCGGCCACGGTCAGCGTGAGCCAGCCGTCCCGGACCTCCGCTTCGATGCAGCAGCTGGTGGCGTGCGCGTGCCGGATGACGTTGGTGCAGGCTTCGGCGGCGATCCGGTACGCCGCCACCTCGACCGCCGCCGGGAGCGGGCCGAACGTGGCCGGGACCTGTGCGGAGAACGCCGGGCTGGCCCCGGCCGCCGCGAGCCCCCTGAGAGCCTCGGCGAGTCCCAGTTCGTCCACCGCGCTCGGCCGCAGGCCCTCGACGATCCGGCGCACCTCGGTGACCGTGTGCTGCAGCCGGTCGCGCAGCCGGATGGCCCGGTCAGCCAGGTCCGCCTGGGTCCCTAGGTGCGACGCCAGGCTGTCCAGCTGCAGCGCCATGCCCGCCAGCTCGGGGCCGAGCCCGTCGTGCAGGTCTCGCCTGATCCGCCGCCGCTCCTCCTCGCGGGCGACGACGATGCGCTCCCGGCTGGCCTGCAGATCAGCGGAAAGGTCCGCGGCGTGCAGCACGCTGGCGACCCGCTGGGCGACATCGCCGAGGGCGGACGCCTCCTCGCGCCTGAACCGTTCGGTCCGGTGCCGGTGCCCCACCCGCAGCACGCCGACCTGCCGGCCGCGGTGCACCGCTGGCAGGTCTTCTACCCAGGCCACTGGGCGGCCCGATTCGGCGCACCGGGCGGACCCGCCCGCCGGACCCGTCGGCTCGACCGCGACGTAGGGCAGGGCGAGCACGTCGCGCACGGTGGCGACCAGGTTCGCCAGCGCCTCGTCGGGGGCCCGGGCGGAGGCCACGGAAACGCCCACCCTCCGCACCACCTCGTAGGGATCCCGGCGAGCCCCGAACAACCGGCGGTCGACGAACCGCTGGAATCTCGACCGCGCCGCCGCCAGCGCCGCGGCAATCGCCGCCGCCAGCAGCGGCGCATACGGCCCGCGGCCCGCCCGGGCTCCCGTGCCGGCCAGCAGTGCGAAGTAAGCGGCCAGGCCGGCCGCGGTCAGGGCCCCGTACACGACGGCCCGGCTGACGGCCAGTTCGACGTCGAACAGGCCGTGCCGGACGACGGCGATGGCGATCGCCATCGGGATCATGCCGAACGCGATCGTCAGGCCGTAGTGAACACCCGGCACGATCGCCACGAACAGGACCAGCAGGAGAATGCAGGCCACGAAGCCAAGCAGCAGCCACTGCAGTTGCGCTCGGGTGCGCCCGACGGCGCGGCGCTGCCGGGCGGTGAGCGCGATCAGGGCCGTCGGCGCGGCCGCGAACGCCAGCACCAGCACCGGGCCGAGCAGCAGCAGGTGCCAGGCCGGCCCGACATGGGCCGGACCGATCCACAGCGGGTTGCGGACGCCGAGGCCTTCGACATCGGAGTCGGGCTTGAACATGGCCACCAGGGTCACCGCGCCGGTCACGACCAGCACGCCGGCCACGAAGCGGCGCCACCGCGCGGACGGGACCTGCCCGTCCGGGAAGAGCACGGGCAGCAACGTGACCTGGAGCCAGTACGGCGCGAAGGTCCAGCCTGACAGCCAGACCGCCACCGTCACCAGCGGCAGGGATCCGGGCCGGGCCAGCCCGTCATGAGCCCATTCGTGGCTGAACGCCGACACGGCCACCAGACCGGTCGACAGCAGCACCCAGCTGCACCGGTTCCCTGGTTCGCGGACCGCGATCAGCGCCCCGGCCAGCGGGAACAGCGAGCCCACGACCAGATCGCCGGAGATGTCGTAGTTGTACGGGTGATGAGCAGGCCCGAGCCACAGCAACACGAGCGCGCCCGCGCACAGGGCCACGGACAACGCCGCGATACCGGCCGCGGCCGGCCTGGTGAGCGCCGTCCGTCCCATTTGGGTATCTCCCACGACGAGATCATGCCCGAGCGCCGTCCCGGGCGGAAGGGGCCGTTGTCCTGGCCACCCAGGACGACGGCCCACCCACGACAAAGGCGACCCGTCTGGGCTAGGGCGCGTACTGCCCGATGACTAGGGAGGCGGGGCTGTGCTGTGGCCTGAGCACCGTAATGGCCGGCCAGCTGGCACCTGGGCGCCACGACGCTAGCTGCACCTTGGTCGTGAAGTTCAGCTCGGCAACTAGGCTGTCGCTGTCGGCGGGCCAGCCGAAGCCGGCCAGGGCATCGCTGCTGACCCAGGTCTGCGGCACGGCCGTCAGGCGGCCGCTGGTCATGGACAGTAGCTCCAGCTGCACCGCCCGTGCGCCGGCGGCTGAGTCGTCGCTGAAGCTCACCTGGACCGCCAGAAAGCTGCCGTCTGGGCTGAAGGCCGCATTGGCTACCGAACTCGCCTCGGGTAGCTCGACCGATACCTGCCGGCCGGTGGCCAGATTCAGCACCTGCACACGACAACGTGTGACACACGGCAGCGCCCAGGCGATCTGGGTGGCGCTCGCCGCGATTACTCCCGCCAAGGTGCGACCGGACCGCGGAGCGGCTGGATCCCACAACTTGTCGGCCATGGCCCCCGGCCGCTGGGTCACCGGTGCCAGCAGCAGGCCGCGGTCGGTCCCCTGCTCGATCAGGTACCCGGCCGGAAGCCTGAGCTGCGGCCCGAGCGGCCGGCCAGCGATGCTGACCTCCCGCGCCGTGCCTGCGGCCGTGCGCGGATCGGCACCTAGCGGGTAGCTGGTCAGCCACAGCGCGCCAGCGGTGCCCGGGGCGACCGCGTCCGCCAGCCCCGCCTGGGCCACCGACCGCCCGCGATCGGCCAGGAAATAGACAGCCCGCGCACCAGCGCAACTGCCGCAGACGGCCTTGGTACCCAGGGCGGCCTGCACCGCCCAGCCGCCCGCCGCGCGGATGAACTGGTAACCAGACCGCTGCGGCGGCAGGCCGCCGATCGGCACCACCTGGCCGGTGGCCGGCCAGAACCACTCCGGCCGCTCCCCGGTCGCCAGCAGCCGAAGACCGCCAGGCCAGGACAAGGTCGGACCGGTGATCCCGTCGGGTTCCGCCGCCACCCCCGCGTCACCAGAAACCGCACCCGCAACCGCCGGCGGCAGCGGAGCCGCGGTGACCGCCGCCCGGACCGGCCGCGCTGTACCGTGCGGTGACCGCGGCAGGTAGTGCACGATGGCCACCGCCACCAGCACGAGCACGGCGGCTGCCGTTACGCGGCGCGGCCATGGCCCGGACGTACGGCCCTCGCCCTGGCTCAAGATGTCAGGCACAGCCGTCACCGCCCAGAGCGTCCTGATCTGTGACTACGACCATACCCCGGCCTGCGGGCGGTCATATGATCGCTCGTAGCCGCCGCTCAGCAGACCCGGTGCAGCCAGTTCGCTGGGTCAGCCCTGCGCCCGTGCTGCACGTCGAGCAGGGCGGTGCGCAGCCTGGTGGTCACCGGACCCGCCTCGCCAAGTTCCTGAGCACGCCGCTGACCATCTGACGAGCTGGCATGGCGCGCAGGCGCCGCGGACAGGAGAATTTCCGCGAGCGACTCGTTTGGCCGGCTGTCATTGCCGTACGTAGGTGCCCGGAGCTGGCTCTTTCGCCGGGAAGCGGGGGCTGCCGACGGACTGAGGTGCCGCGACCTGCTCACCGGAGCGGCTCTTGGTCAGCGGCGCCTTGCCGCGCGGGGTCGTCATGACAGCCGCTCCACGATCATGGCCATGCCCTGGCCGCCGCCGACGCACATCGTTTCTAGCCCGATCGTTTCATCACGGGTGCTGAGGTCGTTCAGCAGCGTGGCCAGGATGCGCACCCCGGTCATCCCGAACGGGTGGCCCAGGGCGATGGCTCCGCCGTGCGGGTTGAGCTTGTCGCTGAACGGATCGACCCCTAGCCCCATGGCAGACGGGATGACTTGCGCGGCGAACGCCTCGTTGATCTCCACCACATCCACGTCATCGATGGTCATCCCGGCCCGGTCCAGCGCTTGCCTGCTGGACTCGATCGGGCCCAGGCCCATCATCTCGGGCTCCAGGGAGCTGACGCCGGTCGAGATTATGCGGGCGAGCGGCTTGATTCCGAGCTGCTCGGCGAGTGCCCGCGACATCACGACAGCGGCCGCCGCACCGTCGTTAAGCGGGCAGGAATTCCCTGCGGTCACCCGCCCGCCCTCGCGGAATACCGGCTTCAGCCCGGCCAGCCTTTCCAGGGTGGTGTTCGCCCTGGGCCCGTCATCGGTCGTCATCGTGACCCCGGAGGACAGCGGCACAGGAATGATCTCCCTGGCGAAAACCCCGTCCTGGCCGGCCAGGACCGCGCGCCGATGGCTCTGCAGGGCGTACTTGTCCATTTCCTCGCGGGTGATGTCGTATTTGTCGGCCACGTTCTCCGCGGTCTCGCCCATGCTCATGAAGACCTCGGGGAAGCCCTCCGGGTTACCTGGCATCAGGCGAGGGTTGCGGGTTTCTGGCTGGTCCGTGAACACGCCAAGCGGCGAGCGGGTACTCGACTCCACCCCGGCGCACACGAACGCGGAGCCCTCGCCCGCCTTGATGGCATGGAAAGCCATCCGCACGGCTTGCAGCGACGACGCGCAGTAGCGGTTGACCGTCGTGCCAGGAGCGCCGACCCCGGCCAGGACGCTAATGACCCGGGCCACGTTGTGCGCCTGCTCGCCGCCGGGCAGCGCACAGCCGCAGATCAGGTCGTCGATCTGGCCGGGGTCAAGCTGCGGGACACGCTTGAGCGTTTCAGCCACCACATAGGCACCCAGGTCGTCAGGCCGCTGATCAATGAGCGAGCCCTTGACGGCGCGGCCGATCGGTGTGCGGCCGATGCTGACGATAACTGCTTCTGACATGACATTTCTCTCCTCAGGTAATGCGACCTATACGGTCGAGGTCGCTTCGGGTCGCTCGCCGGCCGGCGGCGGGGATTCCGCCGCCTGGCGGCTGGGTGCGCCGGCCTGGCTCACCGCGACGCCGGTGACCGCGACGTTCAGGTTGCCTTCGGCGTGGCGGGCCCGCAGGAGCTTCTTGTCATGCTTGCCCACGCTGGTGCGCGGCACCTTGTCCACGAACGCCCACTGTTCCGGCAGCCACCACTTCACGACCCGGACGGACAGATGCGCGCGGAGCTCCGCGGGGTTCACCGACTGGCCCGGTGCGCGGACCACGCAGGCCAGCGGCCGCTCTCCCCACCGTTCGTCGGGCGCGGCGATGACCGCGACCTCGCGGACGGCCGGGTGGGTGAGGATGGCAGCCTCCAGCTCCAGCGTGGAGATCCATTCACCGCCCGACTTGACGACATCCTTGGCCCGGTCGCTGATCGTGATGTACCCCTTGGCGTCTATCCGGCCGACGTCGCCGGTGCGCAGCCAGCCGTCGCGGAACTTGGCCGATGCCGGGTCCCGGTAGTAGGCGCCCGTCACCCACGGCCCGCGCACCTCGATCTCGCCGGTGGAGTCCCCGTCGCGAGGCAGCACCTTGCCCTCGTCGTCTACGACCCGGGCCTCCACGCCGCCGAGGGCGCGTCCCGCGGTGGCCCGGTAGTCCATCGCGCGTTCCGCCGGGACGTGCTTGGGCGGATGAGCCAGTGCTGCGACCGGGCTTGTCTCGGTCAGGCCCCAGCCCTGGATGACGCACACACCGAATCGCTGTTCGTAGGCCTCGATCAGGCTGGGTGGGACGGCGGCACCCCCGGCCAAGATCAGGCGCAGCGATGAGAGATCGACGCTCGCCGGGTCCAGGCCGAGAACGTCGTACCACACGGTCGGAACGGCTGTGGCCAGGGTGGCCCGCTCCGCCGCGATGAACCGGGCCAGCGGCTCGGCCTGCGTGAACCGGTTCGGCAGCAGCAGGTCAGCCCCGACGAGCCAGGCGGCGTACGGCATCCCCCAGGCGTTGCCGTGGAACATGGGCACGACCGGCAGCAGGCGGTCGTGCTGGTTAAGCGCGAGGGCCTCGCCTGAGCACAGGCCCAGTGAGTGCAGGAACGTCGAACGGTGGCTGTAGACGACGCCCTTGGGCAGGTCGGTGGTCCCGCTTGTGTAACATATCGCGGCGGCCGCTGTCTCCTCGATCTCCGGCCACGAGTACCCCGGCCGTTCGGCGGCGAGCAGTTCCTCGTAGTCGATGTGCCCGGGCAGCCCGGAACGGTCACCCTCGCCGAACACGATGAGATGGCGGAGCGTCTTGAGCTCATCCCCGCCGGCCGCCAGCACCGGGGCAAGTACCGGTGCCAGGCTGGCGTCCGCGAGTATCACGGAGTCCCCGGCATGGCCGATGATGTAGCGGATCTGCTCCGCGGACAGCCGGATGTTGATGGTGTGCATCACCGCACCCATGCCGGGAATGGCGAAGTACGCTTCCTGGTGCTCCTGGGTGTTCCAGGCGAAGGTGCCAACCCGGTCGCCCGGCTGGACGCCCAGGCGGCGCAGGCCGGCCGCCAGCTGATCTGCGCGGTCCGCCAGGGCCCCGAACTCGATGCGGCGCACCCCGTCGGCCTGGTTGGTGACGACTTCACTGTCGGCGTATGTGTTCCGGCCGTGCTCGAAGATGTGCCTGACTGTGAGCGGAAAGTCCATCATCGTGCTGCGCATGGCTAGCCTCCTGAGATGTGCGTTTGCCGACCTGCCCAGTGCGGTTCGCGCAGGTCGCGCTTGAGGATCTTGCCTGCCGCCGACTTGGGCAGCGGCTCGGTGCGCAACTCGACGCATCTGGGTACCTTGAATCCGGCGATCCGCTCGCGGCAGTGCGCGACAAGCTCGTCAGGTGCCACCTGTATCCGGCCGAACACGACCGCGTAGACCGCTTCCCCCCAGCGCGGGTCGGGAACGCCGAAGACGGCGACCTCATCGACCGCGCGATGGGTGGCCAGCGCGTCTTCCACCTCGGTGGAGTAGATGTTCTCGCCGCCGCTGACGATCATGTCCTTGACCCGGTCGACCAGGTAGATGTAAGAGTCTTCGTCCCGGTACCCGAGGTCGCCGGTCAGGTACCAGTCGCCGCGCATGACCTCAGCCGTCGACTCTGGTTTCTGCCAGTAGCCGGCCATGACGCTGGGGCTGCGCACGGCGATCTCGCCGACCGCGCCCGGCGGCACGTCAGCCTGGGATTTGTCGACGACCCGCACCTCGACGCCCACGGCGGGCTGGCCGCACGAGCGGATCAGCGGGGTGTCGAGCAGGCGCTCCTCGTGCGGCAGCAGCGTGGTGATCGGTGTCGTTTCCGTCGTGCCGTACACGTGCAGCATCTCGGCACCGGGGAAGGCCTGTCTGGTCCGCCTCAGCGTCTCGGCGGAAATGGGCGAGGCGCCGTGGCTCAGATATCGCAGTGAGCTGACGTTCCGCGGCCGGGCGAGCTGGGCGCTTGCGGCCGCGGCGAGCATGGTGGGAACGAGCAGCGTGTGCGTGACCGCCTCGCGCTCGATGAGGTCGAGCGTCAGATCGGGGTCGAACCTGGGCATGATGACGTGGGTCCCGCCGGCCCAGACGGTGGCCAGCGTGGCGAGTATTCCGCCGGTATGGAACATCGGGGAGGCCACGAGCCACCGCGTCTGCCGGTCAAAGGGCCAGGTGGCCATGAAATGCAGCGCACTGGAGACCAGGCTCCGGTGAGTATGCATCGCGCCTTTCGCCGCCCCCGTGGTACCGGAGGTATAGAACAGGGCGGCCAGATCGTCCTCGGTTACCCCGTCCCCTAGGGGCACTTCGTCGGCCGCGGCGATCAGGTCCTCGTAGTCATCCGGCATCGTCAGCACGCGCCCGACTCCCGCAGCACCCGGATAGCCGGAGTCGGCGAACAGCACGCTGACCCCGGCGTCCTCCAGGATGGCGTGCATCTCCGCGGGAGCCAGCCGCGAGTTGACCGGGACCAGCACGTAACCCGCAGCCGGCAGCCCGAGGTAGAGCTCGAGGTAACGGTCAGAGTTGAGCGCGATTACCCCGACGCGGTCGTGCGGCGCCACGCCGAGCTTGCGCATCGCGCCGGCCAGGCGGCGGCATCGCGAGCCAAGCTCGGCATAGGTACAGCGCCTGTCCTGGCACACAACGGCAGTGGATCCGGCGGCGACGCTGAGGGCTCGGCTGAGCGGCCGGGCGAATGTGTACGTCGGTCTCGCCTCCAAACGCAGGAGCAGAGAGCCTCGTTCTTTTCTGCCTGTTCCGGCTGGCCAGGAATATCGGAGACTGCTGATACACGGCACGCTAACGGCTAGCCGGCGGGGTGTAATGGCCAAAGGTCCCCTAGGCCACTGGCCGGAGGTCGCTAGGTTCGTCTAATTCGCATCACGCGAAGTACGCACAACACGAGTACCAGCCGACCGGCTGTTCG
>Ga0209839_10001105_pt1 | contig 13894 bp, 12 predicted proteins | sample OrgsoiDNA2013050_FD_185800 | JGI IMG/M metagenome (GOLD analysis project Ga0209839, IMG submission 185800) | Permafrost soil microbial communities from the Arctic, to analyse light accelerated degradation of dissolved organic matter (DOM) -... | ecosystem: Environmental > Terrestrial > Soil >... | reverse complement strand
GCGTGGTCATTGACCCTGCTTTCTTTCCGGTTCCCGCGCCACACTTATTTCGAGCAGATGCGCGGCCCGCGCCGAACCGTGCCTGGCGACGGCGGCGCCTTGTGGGTAATGGCAATCGCCGCTAATTTCAAAGGGTTGTGTTACGCACTCGGTTAGCTCCGACCAGGGGAGCAATCGCGGGACAACTCCGTGGATTTGTCGGTTCGGCTCTCGTGTTGGGGTCCGTTGTGGCCACCGTGTCACTGCCGAACGTCCTGACATCCGAAGCCGCTCAGGCTGACCAAGTCGGTACTCTCAACGCACAAGCCAAGGAAATCTCGCAAGAACTGGTTCAAGAGGAGTTACAGATCGGCGGCTACCAGCAGCAGTATTCGGTGGCTTCGGAAAGAGTGGCGACCGACGCCCGTGACATCGCGCAGACCCAACAGCAGATCGGGAGCGACAAGCGCCAGGTCATGTCCAAGGTCCTGCTGGTCCGCCATCTCGCCATCGCGTCGTATGTCTTCGGCGATAGTGAATCCTCGACCTCGAACGCGGGAGTGTTTGCCAGCAACGAGTCGACGGTGCAGGCGGCGGGCGAGTACACCACCATCGCGGTCGGCAATCTGACCGAGGCCTTGGACCAACTGCACACTGCGCAGCACACACTCCAAGGTCATGAAGCAGCGCTGCAACAACAGCAGACACAAGACCGCCTGGCGCAGAACACGCAAGCGTCCTCTCTGTCGCTCGCCAACGATACCGAGAGCAAAATGGAGGCAGCCCAGGCCCAGGTGACCGGACAGCTGGCCGTGGCCGTGGCGCAGCAAGCTGCTGCTCAGTCCGCCGTGGCAAGCGCGGCAGTGGCCGCCGCCCAGCGGGCTGCGGTCCCCCCACCGGCGGCGAGCCAACCCACCTCAAGCGCCTCGCCACCCGTCGCACCACCAACCGCAACTGGTGGGGCCACAACTGACCCGGTCCTCAACGCATTCCTGCAGTGCGTGGTGCAAGCGGAATCAGGGGGCGACTATGGAGCGGTGTCCCCGGACGGGCTCTATATGGGGGCATTCCAATTCAGCCAATCGACGTGGAACCTCGCCGCCCAAGCGGCTGGCCTCCCCGGCCTCGTGGGCGTTCCTCCCAACACCACGTCGAAGCCCGACCAGGACACGGTTGCCGTTGCCCTCTATGCCCTTGATGGCGAGCAACCATGGCTCGGAGACCGCTGTAGCCAATAGGCCGGCGTCGCTGTCGTCGGCCGGTGTCTGTGGTTTCTCGGTCCAGGTCCAGACGCGGTGGGTCCCGTCAGGCGGAAATCCGCCCCATGAATTCGCCGACGTTCGCCCACGGAGAACGGTGCTCAGTGTTGCTCGGCCCGCCACATCGGCTGCGGGACGGCATGGCCCGCCGTCTTGAGGGCAGCGAAATACGCATCTTCAGCCGAGCGGACTCGGTGAACAACATGGGCGATGATGGCACGTTGCTCGGCCGAGGGGGACAACCCGTCGCTGAGCAATGGGGCGATCGTTGCCTCCGCCTCTTTGACGGCGGCCCAATATCGCCGGAGGGCGTCGGCGCACTCATCCTCCGCCATGGTTCGTTGTCTCCGTTCAACCTCGAAGGTTCCGATCAGTCCGACCACCATGTAACGCCTCCAACCCTGTGGCTCGCAAGGAGCCATCCGCGTGTCCTCACGGTAACGAGGGTCACCCCGGTTTCTTCCGCCTGAACGTCCAGGCCGGGCAACTTCTATGGCGGTTGCAGTTCCACTGCGCCATACCTGGTCGGTGAGACACCGCGTCGGCATGCGTCGGCCGGGAACACTCGACACCGATAGTTCCGACCCGTGTGGGCAGTCCGCCGGCACGATGGCGTCGGCGTCGGCGTTGGTGCCGCAGCCCGAACCGGTCGGGAACTGAACACCGTCCGTCCATTCACTGACGACGTCGTTTGAAATCCACCGGTTCGGTCGGGGTGGGTGCGTCGTGGCCCGGGTCCGGGTCCGGCAAGGCACGCGTGAGCGGTTACCGACTATGGGCGCGCGTGCTCGCCCCAATTGTCCACCCGACCAAGATTGCTAGCGTGCAGGCGTGCCCGAGCGACGCCAGTTGCCGTTCGATCCCATTGTCGAAGCCCGACGACAATGGGAAACCCAGGGGTGGGAGGCCCAGGCGCCCGCCATGGCAGTGGTCACATCCATCATGCGGCTCCAGCAAGTGTTCTTGTCGCGCGCGGACGCGACACTGCGGCCGCTCGAGCTCACCTTTGCTCGTTACGAGGTGCTCATGATTCTTTCGTTCTCAAAGCTCGGACATCTGCCCCTGGGCATCATCGGCGAACGCTTGCAGGTCAATGCAGCCAGCGTGACGAACGCGGTCAATCGACTCGAGGCGCGAGGTCTGGTCGAACGACGCCCCAACCCCCAAGACGGACGGGGTACCTTGGCCGCCCTGACCGAGCCGGGCCGTCATCTGGCCCGGAGGGCCACCGAGCTCATGAATGAGCGGGTCTTCACCGACGTGGGCCTGGACGGACCCGCGTTACAGACCTTGTTCGGGGCCCTCAGCCAACTACGCCAGGCAGCGGGGGACTTCTCGTAGGCGCTTCCACTTACTTTGACGTTGAAGTAATATGGAGCCCTATGGGTGACAGAGCGGCATGGCAGGACGCCTTCGATCGATCGCCGCGGCGAGCGGCTCAATTCGAGACGATGTCGGGCGTGCCGCTCCGCCCCGTCTATGGGCCCGACGAGGCGGAGTTGCCCGGACAATGGCCGTACACCCGGGGTCCGTACGCCTCCATGTACCGCTCCCGACTCTGGACCATGCGCCAGTTCGCCGGCTTCGGCACGGCGGGAGACACCAACGGTCGCTTCAAGGAGCTGCTGCGCTCCGGCGGCGACGGCCTCTCCACCGCGTTTGACATGCCGACCTTGCTCGGGCGCGACTCCGATGATCCTTTGGCCAAGGGCGAGGTCGGTCGGGCCGGAGTCGCCGTGGACACCCTGGCCGACATGGAGACGCTCTTCTCGGGCATCGATCTGGGCACCGTCAGCACCTCGATGACCATCAACTCCCCCGCCGCGGCGATCTTGGCCATGTACGTCGGCGTCGCCGACCAGACGGGCGTGGATCGCTCCCGTCTCTCGGGAACAATTCAGAACGACATCTTGAAGGAATACCAGGCCCAGAAGGAGTTCGTCTTCCCACCCCGGCCCAGCGTCCGCTTGGTCACCGACGTGATGCGGTTCGCCTCAGCCGAACTCCCTCGCTGGCACCCGGTGTCCATTTCGGGCTACCACATCCGCGAGGCCGGCTCGACGGCGGCCCAGGAGTTGGCCTTCACGTTGGGGAATGGATTTGCCTACGTCGAAGCGGCACTCGCCGCCGGGATGAAGGTCGACGAGTTCGCCCCTCGTCTCTCCTTCTTCTTCAACGCCCACATGGACTTCTTCGAGGAGATTGCCAAGTTCCGGGCGGCCCGGCGCATCTGGGCCCACTGGCTCCGGGACCGCTATGGCGCCTCCGACGGGCGTTCGCTCCAACTGCGTTTCCACACGCAGACCGCCGGGGTCTCCCTGACGGCGCAGCAGCCCGAGGTCAACCTGGTGCGCGTGGCGCTCGAAGCACTGGCTGGCGTGTTGGGTGGTACCCAAAGCCTGCACACCGATGCCTTCGACGAAGCACTGGCCCTCCCGACCGAGCATGCGGCCCGCCTGGCGCTGCGCACGCAGCAGGTCATTGCCGAAGAGACCGGTGTGGTCCATGTGGCGGACCCGCTGGGTGGATCGTGGTTCGTCGAGTCGCTCACCGACGAATTGGAGAGCGAGGCCGAGAGCATCTTTGCCCACATCGAGAAGGCGGGCTCCGGATCCATGCTGGACGGGACGATTGCCTGTATTGAGGACGGGTGGTTCGTCGGCGAGATCGCCGACGCGGCCTACCAATTCCAATCAAAGATCGCCTCAGGCGAGTGGATCCAGGTGGGGGTGAACGGCTACGTCGAAGGTGAATCGAGCCCGCCCCCGACCCTCTCCATCGACCCGGAGGTCGAGACACTGCAACTGGCATCCTTGGCCGCGGTGAAGCGGGACCGCGATGACGACGCCGTCCGGCGCGCCCTGGGCCGGATCCGTACCGAGGCGGCCGATCCGACCATCAACCTCATGCCCGCCCTCATTGACGCCGCGTCCAGCCAGGTCACCATCGGCGAATCGATGCGCGCGCTCGAATCGGTCTTCGGCACCTGGTATGAACGCAGCGTGGTGTGACGAACGAGGACCGGCCCCTCCGGGTTCTCGTGGCCAAGGTGGGACTGGACGGTCACGATCGAGGCTTGCGGATCGTGGCGCGGATCCTGCGCGATGCCGGCTGTGAGGTCATTTACGCCGGCCTCCGGCAATCGCCGGAGGCCATCACCGCCATGACCATCGAAGAGGACGTCGATCTCGTCGGTGTGTCCATGCACAACGGCGCCCACCTCACCCTGGCGCCGGCCGTTGTCGACTCGCTGCGGGCGGCCGGCCTCGACACGCCGGTTGTGGTCGGGGGCATCGTGCCCCCGGCGGACATCCCGCTGCTCAGGGCGGCCGGCATCGCTGCTGTCCTGGGACCAGGGGTTTCCAACGAGGAAGTAGTGGCCACCGTCAAGATGGCGGCCGCCGGAGCAGCGCACCGGTGACCTGAACCCGGGTCTCCCGGGCCGGATGCCATCGACTCGCGGCGAACGGAGTGCCCCTCCGCGGGTTATCTTTAACGTCTACGTGAACGTTATGAAGCCAGTGCACCGATGACGACTGCCGATCCTTCGCTACGACGCCCAAGTCTGAGAGGTGCCGACCTCAAGGGACCGGTCGGTGACAACTACAAATGGGTCGCCCTGTTCATCTCAACCCTGGGCATGCTCATGGCGACCATCGACGGCACCATCGTGCTCATCGCGCTGCCGGACATCTTTCGAGGGATCGGACTTGACCCACTGCAGGCGGGGAACAGCTTCTATCTCCTCTGGATGATCCTCGGATTCTTGGTCACCACCAGCGTCCTGGTGGTGACGTTGGGGCGGATGGGCGACATCTACGGCCGGGTCCGAATGTACAACCTCGGATTTGCCGTCTTCACCTTCTTCTCCCTCCTGCTGAGCATCACGCCGATGACCGGGCATGCCGCCGGCATCTGGCTGATCACCATGCGCATATTCCAAGGGGTGGGCGCGGCCATGCTGATGGCCAACTCGGCCGCGATTTTGACCGACGCCTTCCCGGTCAATCAACGCGGCATGGCGCTGGGGGTCAACCAGGCGGCGGCGTTCAGCGGTACCTTCATCGGGCTGATCCTGGGGGGGATCCTGGCGCCGATCAATTGGCGGCTCATCTTCCTGGTGTCGGTGCCCATCGGCCTGTTCGCCACGGTGTGGGGATATCTCAGACTGCGAGAGCTCGGCCAACGGCAACCGGCTCGTATCGACTGGCCCGGCAACATCACGTTCGCCACCGGTCTCATCCTGATCATGGTGGGCATCACCTACGGCATTGAGCCTTACGGGGCCCACGCCATGGGCTGGACCAGCCCGCTGGTGCTCGGATGCCTGGGGCTCGGAGTGGCCTTCCTGATCGCCTTTTGCGTGATCGAGACCAAAGTGGCCGATCCGATGTTCCGGCTGCAGCTCTTCAAGATCCGGGCCTTCACCAGCGGTGTCGTGGCCAGCTTTCTGGCTGCCTTGAGCCGGGGCGGTTTGATGTTCATGCTCATCATCTGGCTCCAGGGGATCTGGTTGCCCCTCCATGGGTACGCCTTCACGGTGACTCCCCTGTGGGCGGGCATTGCCATGATCCCCCTCACCGTCGGCCTGTTGATCGCCGGACCAATCTCGGGCATCCTCTCGGACAAGTACGGTGCCCGCCCCTTCGCCACCGGTGGCATGCTCTGCGCCGCCCTGGCCTTCTTCCTCCTCGAACTGCTGCCGGTCGATTTCCCATACTGGGTTTTCGGCCTGGTGCTGTTCTTCGCCGGCCTGTCCATGGCCTCTTTCGGCTCCCCCAACCGGACCGGCGTGATGAACAGCCTTCCCCCGCAGCATCGAGGGGCCGGATCGGGCATGAACACGACCTTCCAGAATTCCGCCCAAGTCGTCTCCATCGGGATTTTCTTCAGCCTGATGATTGTGGGTCTGGCCTCGTCCCTGCCCCAGAACCTCTACCACGGCCTTACCGAGCACGGAGTACCGGTCGCCGCGGCACAACGCGCCGCCCACCTGCCTCCGGTTTCCACTCTCTTCGCCGCGTTCCTCGGTTACGACCCCGTACAGCACCTGATCGGCACTGGCGTCCTTTCGCACCTGCCAGCGCAACAGCAGGCGATCCTCACCGGGCGCAGCTTCTTCCCGGGCTTGATCACCGCACCGTTCAAGGCCGGACTCGATGCAGCCTTCGACTTCGCCATATTGGCCAGCCTGGTGGCGGCCGGCGCATCGTGGATGCGGGGAGGCCGTTACGTCTACGTCGAACCGTCCTCGGTGAAGGAGGCGGGCGAAAAGCCGACAGAGACCGTCGAAGGGAGTCCCGTCACGGACGCCGTCCTTACGGCGGCCAGTGGCACCACGACGGCCCGGGACGGGAACCGCTGAGGAGCACCGAGCACCAACCACCACCGCCCCACGGAACCACTGACATCGAATGGAGACCATCAATGAGCACCAGCGCACACATCACGATCACCACGCCCGACGGTCCGATGCCCGCCTACGAGTCGTCGCCGGATGGGGGTGCCGAGGGCGCCGTGGTGGTGGTCCAGGAGGCCTTCGGCGTCACCGCCCATATTGAGCACATCGTCGATCGACTCGCCGCGGCCGGGTGGCATGCCGTCGCACCGGCTTTCTTCCACCGTCAGGGGGCTCCGGTCATCGCCTATGACGACCTCGAATCGGTGATGCCCGTCATGGGTCAGCTCACGGCCGAAGGAATCACCGATGACCTCAACGCCACCTTCGACCACCTCGAGGGTGCCGGCTACCCGGCGGAGCGCACCGGCATCGTCGGATTCTGCATGGGCGGCAGCGTGGCCTTCTATGCCGCCACCATGCGGGCGCTCGGTGCCGCCGTGACCTTCTACGGTGGGGGCGTCACCACCGGGCGGTTCGGCCTCCCTTCCCTGGTGGACCTGGCCCCGGACCTGAAAGCTCCCTGGCTCGGACTCTACGGCGATCTCGACCAGGGCATACCCCCACGTGACGTGGAACAACTGCGGCAGGTCGCATCAGGCGCAGCCGTGGATACCGAGATCGTCCGCTACGCCGAAGCTCAACACGGCTTCAACTGCAACGACCGGCCGGCTGCCTTCAACGAGGCGGCAGCCGCCGATGGCTGGGATCGCACGCTGAGGTGGTTCGACCGGAATCTGGCCGTCAGGGGCTGACGCCGAACACCGTCATTGCGAGCCGGGTCCGAGGGTTCCCGCCCGCATGGCCCCGGGATCCGCCCCGGGAGTCCCCGGACGTCGTATTCTCAGCGCCGGAGGCTGCAGGGACGGACGTGTTTCGATGCAGCCACGGGAGGCAGGGCAATGACCACACGCACCGACCGATTCGATGTCGGCCGTCTCCGCACCTCGGGAGTCATCGTCGTGGTCCTCGCGTTGGGTGCCGTCGGATTCAACTCCTGCGGGATCATCAACAAGGTGAAGTCGACCGTGCACAACATACAAGGCAACAAAGCCACCATCGATTCCTTCAACACCAAATTGCAATCCGGGGCAGCGACACCCTTCGAAGCGACCTATGTGACGACCGGGAGCGCACCAGCGACGGTTGTCTACGCGGTCCAGCCCCCGACGGGGGTGGCGTTCAACCTCACCCCGACGGGTGGGGCCGGCACAACCACCCCAGTGCACCTGGTGGTGAACTCTTCCGGCGAGTTCGCCTGTTCCCAGACCTCGTCTGCCGTGCCGTGGACCTGCCAGAAATTGGGGACGGCCGACGCGGCCGCCCAGAACGAGCTCTTCAATTTCTACACGCCCTCCCACTGGATCGGGTTCCTCCGAGATTTCTCCCTCGCCGCCGGCTTCGCCGGCGACAAGGTGACCCAGTCGACCATGACGGTGAACGGATTCAACCTGAATTGCGTTGACTTCAACGCCGGCGGTGTTCTCGGGACGAGCACCATCTGCTCAACCGATCAGGGCATCTTGGGGTACGTCAAGGTCGCTTCCGACTCAACCAGCTTCGAGATCCAGAGCTACTCCACATCGCCCCCGGCTTCGCTGTTCGAACTGCCACCGGGTGCCACGGTGACGACCGCGCCGACCGCGCCGACCGCGCCGACCGGAAACTCCTAGCTCAGCCCCTCATCGGCCCTCATTCACGGCGTCGCGATGCGGCGCGGGCGACGGTCCGGCGACAGCACACCCTACGAGGGCTCGATGGGTGCCGGGGTGTGACGCGTCGTCCCGGTGGCGATCACATCAGCAATCGAGTCCGTCAGCCAGGAGAACGAGTCCTTGCCGGTGACAACGGTATTGGTAAGAGTGCCGATCTGGTCGATCGTAATGCGGACCACATCACCGGGGCACAGGCTGAAGTCCATTTCCGGTACGAGGCCAGTGCCGGTCGACAGGATGACTCCAGCTGGAAACGATTCTTCGGCGAACAACCACCTCGCCAAGTCGTCAGGCTTCCGGTACATCGCGCTGGTGTTGGTGTTCCCCTGCCAGGCGGTCGTGTCATCCCGGGAGACGGTGAGCTCGATGTCGAGGTCTCCCGGATTGGGTACCTCCCACGCCGGGCGGATACCCGTGGCCAGCGCGCATGAACCGGCGAAGAGCTTGGCCTGAGGCAGGTACAACGGGTTCTCCCCCTCGATGCTGCGGGAGCTCAGGTCGTTGCACACCGTGTAGCCCACGATCTCACAGTGGGCGTTGATGACGACCGCCAATTCGGCCTCGGGCACATTGAGCTCAGAATCCGTGCGGATGGCCACCGGTTCACCGTCCGTGACCACCCGCCAGGCCACCGACTTGAAGAACAGCTCAGGGCGATCGGCCTCGTAGACACGCTCGTAGACCTGTGCGACCGAGCTTTCTTCCTGGCGGGCCGACCGAGAACGCTCATAGGTCACACCGGCCGCCCACACCTCGGTCCGCCCGTCGACGGGCGGAAGAAGGACGACGTCGTTGATGTCGCTCGACTCGCCGCCCGTGCCACTCAGGATGCCGGGAAGGTCTGCAGCCGACCTGGACAGCAAGTCGTCCAGATCGCGTACGGCAATCGACTTCACGCTGCCTTCTTGGCGCAGGCCCACGCGTACGGTCTCTTCCCGGCGGTCGATGTACCGCACGATGTCCATCCGGTCAGTGCACCTCTCGCTGACCATTGATCCGGCGTGGGATTCCAAGCGGATTGTCGTCCCGAAGCGCTAGGGGCAGCAGATGGTCAGGCATCGACTGGTAGCACACCGGCCGCAGGAACCGCGCCACGGCGGCGGGGCCCACCGAGGTGTGGAGCGGGGCGGTCGTGGCGGGATAGGGGCCGCCATGCTGCATCGCCTCGGTCACGGACACACCGGTGGGCCAGCTGTTCCAGAGCACCCGCCCGGCCCGATCGGCCAGCAGCGCCAGAAGCGCTGGGAGAATGGGATCGGTCTCTTCGCCGTGCACCCCCGCCGCCAACTGTCCACCAAAGGCTTCGGCGGCGGCGAGCAACTCCTCGTCGGCGCCATATTCGACCACCAGGGACGTCGGCCCGAAACACTCAACCAGCAATGCATCACGGGCATCCAGCAGCTCGGGGACGGTGGTGGCCAACAGGGTCGGGGTTGGTTCCTCACCCAGCGGCTGGTCGTCGGCGGCAATGGTACGGACGGCGGGATGGTCTCGCAAGGCCGTGAGCCGCGCCACATAGCTTCGATGGATACGCGCGTTGAGGAGCGGCACAGCCGATCGGTGTGCGGCCAGAGCTTCAACGAATACCTCGTCGCTGACGGTGCCCGAGGGAACGAACAGCAGGCCCGGCTTGGTGCAAAACTGACCCGCCGACAGCGTGAAGGACGCGGCGAACCCCGAGAGGATCTGCGCTCCCCGATTGGCTAGGGCGGCTCGGGTCACAAAGACCGGATTGAGGCTGCCCATCTCCGCGTAGAAGGGGATCGGGGTGGGTCGCGAGGCGGCCAAGTCGAAGAGCGCCCGTCCCCCACTCAGCGATCCGGTAAACGCACCGGCCCGGATGTGCTCAGACACTACGGCGGACCGACCCGCGTCGTCTCCGTAAATCACGCTGAAGGTACCGTGGGGAGCGCCGCTCGAGGTCAACGCCCCTTCGACCACCACGGCCGTGCGCCGTGACAGCGCTGGATGCCCAGGGTGAGCCTTCAGCACGACCGGGCAGCCCGCCGCCAAGGCCGCGGCGAATGCGCCCCCCGCCACCGAGAAAGCGAAAGGAAAGTTGCTGGCCGCAAAAACGACGACCGGGCCCATGGGGGTCATCATCCGACGCAGGTCAGGACGAGGCCCGGGAGTCCACGTAGGGTCGGGGTGGTCGATGGACACCCGCAAGTACGACCCTCCTTCGGCCTGGTCAGCAAACAGCCGAAGCTGGAAGGTGGTGCGACCCAATTCCCCGACCAGCCGAGCGGCATCCAGGTGGGTTTCGGCGGCGGCCAGAGGCACCAGTTCGTCGGAAGCAGCGTCGAGGGCATCGGCCACCGCACGCAGGCAGGCGGCTCGAGCGAGGGGGATCATCTCGGCCCAGGGTCGGCTGGCGGCCGTCGCCGCGGCCAGTTGACCCTCCAGCTCATCGGGGGAGGTCTCGCTCGGAGTTTCGTCCACCATCCGCGGCTCCTTCAGCGACGGGCACCGCGACTGCGGCGTCCGGCCGGCGACACTACAGGGTGAGCGGCGGACGCCCTGATCCACTTCGGACCGGCGCGTCTACTTCACCGAGGTTGACGTCCATCGGCATGCCGTCGGGCACCCGCACATTTCAACCGTACGCATCTACGTGAGAATCTAGAGGTGACTGAACCCGCCCGCCTCCTCCGGCGTCATCGTGACCGTAATCGGGTGCCGATCGAAATGAGCCACTGACTCGGCAAAGTCTTGGAGCAATATGGTGATCAGATCCCGATCCACGCCTTGACGGACCAGGACCCGCTGCACGATGACATCAGAGACGGACCCGGTAAGCGGATACGCCGGTACTTGCCATCCACGAGTCCGGAGCCGGTCGGCGATGTCAAAGAGCGTGTACCCGGGATCCTCGCCATCCTTGATGCGCCATGTCACCGTGGGAATGCCGGCGACAGGATTGCTATCGCACAGCAGTTCGAAGGGGCCCAATTTGACGATCTCTTGGGCCAAATATGCTCCGTTGTCGTAACTGGCCAAGTGGATGCGCTGATAGCCAATTCGGCCCAGCCGAATGAACTGGTAATACTGCGCAATGATCTGCCCCGCCGGTCGGGAGAAGTTGATTTGGAAGTCGGGCATATCGCCGCCGAGGTACGTGACATGAAAGATCAAGTCGTCGGGTAACTCGGCCTTGTCCCGCCATACCACCCATCCGACACCCAACGGGGCGAGCCCGAACTTGTGCCCCGACGTACTAATCGACTTGACCCGCGGAAGACGGAAGTCGAATTCCAGGTCGGGGGCGCAGAACGGAGCCAGGAAGGCGCCACTCGCCCCGTCAACGTGGATATCGACATCGAGGCCTTTTTCTTCCTGCAGGCCATCGAGGGCCTCGGCCAGCTCCCGGATTGGCTCGTAGGCTCCGGTGTACGTCACCCCGAATGTCGGCACGACCAGCATGGTGTTTTCGTCAATACGTTCCAGCATCTGCTCGGCGTCCATGTGGTATCTGCCGGGCGACATCGGAATCTCGCGCATTTCAATGTCCCAGTAGCGGGCGAACTTGTGCCACACCACCTGGACCGGACCGCACACCATGTTCGGCCGGTCAGCGGGCTTCCCGGCCGCCTCTTGTTTGGCCTTCCAGCGCCACTTGGCGGCCATTCCAGCCAACATGCAGGCCTCCGACGATCCGAGGGAAGAGGCTCCCACGGTATTGGCCGCGTCGGGGGCGTTCCAGAGGTCGGCCAACATGTGGACACACCTCCGCTCAAGCTCAGCTGACTGCGGATACTCGTCCTTGTCCATGAGGTTCTTGTTGATGGCCAGGTCCATCAGTTGGTGTATTTGTGGGTCCTCCCAGGTCTGGCAGAAAGTGGCCAGGTTCTGACGGGAATTCCCGTCCAGGAGCAACTCGTCCTTAATCACCTGAAAGGCGAATTCGGGTATGGTCTCGCTCGCCGGAAAGCGGTACTTCGGCAGCGCCGAGGCCATGTCAGCCGTAGCAAACAGCGCTTCGGCGGCCTCGTGAATTTCCTGTGCCTTCTTGCGTTCATGTAACGGCATCGTTCACCTTCCCATTTCCTCTTCTGCGAATGTACGCCCCCGGCAGCCCGGGGTCGACCGTCGCTCGACCCTACTGCGGCGCCAGGGTGCGTTCCGGCAACAACAGCAGGGCGCCTCCCAAAAAACACAGAGCTCCGGTGAAGGTCCCTAAGTTGGACAACTCGACGTCGAGCAGTGCGCCGGTCGCCGGAACGACAAACGCCGCCACCGCCGAAACGCCGAACGCCACCGAACCGATCAGGTTGGCGAGCGGGATCCACCACGACAGGTTCCTGGGCTGCCACGAGCCCCATCCGTGTGACACCTCAAACCAGGCCAAGGCGCTCGCGACCAGGAAGCACACCGATCCCAAGGCATCTGGGCGCCACACCTGCTGGCGGGACGCCTGTGCGCTCAGATCGGTGGCCATGGCGTGGCCGGTGCTGACATTGAAATAGACCGTGCCCAGCAACTGGATGGCCGTGGCCCACCAGTCGATCTGATCTGGGCGGTAGAAGAAGATGCGTCGCCGGCCGTGAGGTGGTCCATCTGGACCAGAATCAACCACCTCGCGGAACTGCAGGAATCCCGCACTCGTGAAAAAGAGGGAGCCGATGAAGAAGGTCACCGCATCGGCGTCTATCCCTACCGCTGAGGCGTATCCCGGCACCGCCCCCAGGGCGAACAGGAGAGAGCCCACCGCGAACAAGACACCGATCCACCAGCCTCGTTGGTGGGGGGCCCACCAGGTTGATTCACCGTTGGAGACGCCGGTCTGCTTTCGGTGGCGGCGCGACTCCCATCGTTCGAGCACCTCCCCCGGCCGCTCGGTCTCGACCAAAGTGACGAAGGGACCGAAACCTCGGCGTCGAACCCTCACCTCGCCCGCCGGAACCATGCGCAGAGTATGGCCGCAACGAGTCCCGGCTTCGGGTGTGCTCCAAATTCGCGCCTGGCGCCGGTGCCCACGCCGCCGCGATTGGGAGAACCTATCCCTGGCCGGGAGCTGTCACGCCGACGATCCCTTCAAAGCCAGCCACCCTGTCAAAACGAACCACCGAGCCCGTGTGCGGGGCGTCGATCATCAGCCCGTCACCGACGTACATCCCGACGTGGCTGACATCGTTGGTCCCGTCCCCGAAGAACACCAGATCACCGGGCTCGACGGTTGAGCCAGGTGGCACGGCGGGCCCGGCGTCGTACTGATTCTGGGCGACCCGGGGCAGGTCAATGCCGACCTCGCGGTAGACGTATTGCACCATGCCAGAACAGTCGAAGCCGCCCTGTGTGGACTCGCCGCCCCACACATAGGGAAGACCGAGCAAGGCAATCGCATTGGCCACCGCCGAGGATTCCGCCGCCGTCTCACCGGCCGCCATCCCACCCACGGTGCCGCTGCCGATCAGATTGCAGCCAATGTCGGTATCGCTTCCGTTGGGGCTCGGCGTGCCCATCTGGGTGGGCAGAGGCGAACCGGGGCTCGGGGAGGGAGGGGAACCGTTCGTTGGTGACGTGGTGGTGGTGGTGGTGGATGG
>Ga0209839_10001104_pt1 | contig 13897 bp, 13 predicted proteins | sample OrgsoiDNA2013050_FD_185800 | JGI IMG/M metagenome (GOLD analysis project Ga0209839, IMG submission 185800) | Permafrost soil microbial communities from the Arctic, to analyse light accelerated degradation of dissolved organic matter (DOM) -... | ecosystem: Environmental > Terrestrial > Soil >... | reverse complement strand
CCGGGGGCACCCCAGCCGCAGACGCCCCAGCCAGGGACGCCCCAGCCGAAGACGCCCCAGCCAGGACCGCTTCAGCCAGGCGGGGCGTGGCCAGCGGGGCCGGGGCGGCAGAGGGCACAGCGGCACAGAGGCTCGGGGCGGCGGCCACCTCGCTGGCGTCCGCCGCGGCCTGCGCCGCAGAACGCGCCTGGGCGGCGAGTTCGTGCAACCTAGCCGGTCCAGTTGGCCCCGGCGACCAGGGGAGCAGGCTATCGCGGACTCTGGCCAGGACGTTCATATCCCTCCACCAGAACCGCAGCTGCCACCACGCCTGCGGGGCCTGGTGCTCCTCCGCCTGCCCCCCCTGGCTGCCATTGCCCTCAGCGCCCGGGACCGGAACGTCGGCTTCCGCGGACGTAGCCGGAATGTTTTCCAGCAAGCGGGGGCGATCTGCCATCGGCATGCTCCTCCCCTCGGATACGACCAGAGTGGCTTGTCAGCCTCGCATGTAAGTCGTGACCATCCGTAGCCGACCATATGCAGAATAGCTACGACCTTGCCGATCCTTTGGCATTTTCGGTTCGTCAGCCAACCGTCTACTGGGAGCGCCCTCTGGCCAGCGCGGCTCAGGTCTTGTCGAGAAACTCGGCCCGCTGCGGGCCGAGCAGATCGCCGATCGCAGCGGAAAGCCCCTGGTGGCGGGCCAACTCCGGGTCCCCGGCCACGACGGCGGCGGCCTCCTCACGGGCCTTCCCGATCAGCTCTTCGTCGGCGAGCAGGCTGAGCAGCTTGAGGCTGGACCGGCGGCCGGCCTGCGCCGCGCCCAGCACGTCGCCCTCCCGGCGCTGCTCCAGGTCCAGGCGGGACAGGCTGAAGCCGTCGCCAGTCGCGGCGACCGCGTCCAGCCGCTCGCGGGCCGGACTGCCCGGCTCGGTCTCGGTGACCAGCAGGCACAGGCCTTCGGCGGAGCCCCGGCCCACCCGGCCGCGTAGCTGGTGCAGCTGCGAGACCCCGAACCGGTCGGCGTCCAGGACGACCATGACGGTCGCGTTCGGCACGTCGACGCCCACCTCGATGACCGTGGTGGCCACAAGCACGTCCACGTTCCCCTCGGTGAAGGCCCGCATGACGCGTTCCTTGTCGTCGGACGGCATCCGGCCGTGCAGGATGGCCACCCGCAGCCCAGCGAGCGGCCCCTGCTCGAGCATCGGGGCCACGTCGAGCACAGCCAGGGGCGGCCGGCGGCCCGCCAGGGCACCTGGCGCGCTGCCCGCCCCCCCGGACGCCCCGTCCGCGTCGTCCGGGCCCGGGGCGTCCGCGCCCGCCGGCTCATCATCCGGGTCACCGGGGCCGGTACCGCCGACCCGCGGGCACACCACGTAGGCCTGCCGGCCCCGGCCCGCTTCCTCCCGGACACGCTCCCAGGCCCGCGCCAGGAAGCGGGGCCGGTCGGCCGCGGGCACGACGTGCGTGGCGATCGGCGAGCGCCCTGCCGGGAGCTCGGTGAGCGTCGACACCTCCAGGTCGCCGTAGACGGTCATGGCGACGGTACGAGGGATCGGCGTGGCCGTCATGACCAGGACGTGCGGCCGGCCGCCGGGCGCTTTCTCGCGCAGCGCGTCACGCTGCTCGACGCCGAACCGGTGCTGCTCGTCGATGACGATCAGCCCGAGGTCGGAGAACCGGACGTGCTCCTCGAGCAGCGCGTGCGTGCCGATCACGATGCCGGCGTCGCCGGTGAACACGTCGGTGAGCGCCGAACGCCGCGCGGCGACACCTTGTGACCCCGTGAGCAGCGCCACCCGGGTCGCGTGCTCGGCCCCGCTGAGCTGACCCGCCTGCCCGAGGGGGCCGAGCATGGCGCTGATGGACCGGTAGTGCTGCTGTGCGAGCACCTCGGTCGGCGCCAGCAGGGCGGCCTGGCCCCCCGCGTCGACGACCTGGAGCATAGCCCGGACGGCGATCACCGTCTTGCCCGAGCCAACCTCGCCCTGGAGCAGCCGGTGCATGGGGTAGGCGCAGGCCAGGTCGGCGGAGATCGTCTCACCGGCGGCGCGCTGGCCGTCGGTGAGGCGGAACGGCAGCCGCGCGTCGAACGCCTCGGCCAGGGCGCCCGGCACCCGCGGGCGGGGGGTGGCCGGCATCGCGGCGGCCGCGAGCCGGCGCTGGGCCAGCGCGGCCTGCAGCACGAACGCTTCGTCCCACTTCAGCCGCTCGCGGGCGGCGCGGTAGTCGTCGACGTCCAGCGGCCGGTGAATGGCCCGGATGGACTCGGCGAGGCCGCCGAGCCCGTAGCGTTCCCGTAGCTCGGGAGGTAGCGGGTCCTCGCCGACGTCAAGCGTGTCCAGCACCGTCTGGACCGCCTTGGAGATCTGCCAGGACGCGATCTTGGCGCTGGCCGGGTAGACCGGGATCAGCTCGGTGGCATAGTCCGCAGCGATCTCGGCAGCGACGCCGGGCCCGCTCGTCTCGGGCAGCATCTCGCAGTCCGGATGGATGAGCTGCCGGCGACCGCGGAACGAGGAGACCGTGCCCGCGAACAGGCCCACGGCCTCCGGGCGAAGTATCTTCTGGTGGAAATAGACCCGGTGGAAGAACGTCAGGGTGAGGCGGGCGGTGCCGTCGGTGACGGTCACCTCCAGGCGCTCGCCGCGCCGGTTACCGTTCGGCCGGCGCTGGGCCAGCGCGACCTTGGCCAGCACGGTGACGTGCTCCCCCTCGCGGAGCGACGACAGCTCGGTCAGCTCGCCCCGGGTCGCGTACCGGCGCGGGTAATGGCGCAGCAGGTCCCCCGCCGTCTGCAGGCCGAACGCTTCGTTCAGCGCCTTGGCGGTCTTGGCGCCAAACACCCGGTCCAGCGGGTCACGCACGGTTGTCATAGGGGCAGGATAGAATCCAGGTCGGACAGAAAGTGCCGGCCGCTGGTTCGCGCACTGCTGGCCGCTGGCTGGCACGCCGTTGATCAGTACGCTGTTGATCAGTACGCCGCTGATTAGCACGGGCGGCTCGCGTCGGATATCCTTCGTGGGCTGCTCTTGGCGCGGTGTGCGCGGGCGGCATTCAGACCATCTTCGACTTTGGAGCAAACCCGTGGCTTCCGTCTGCGACGTATGCGGCAAGGGGCCGGGCTTCGGCAATAACATCTCGCACTCGCACCGCCGCACCCGCCGCCGCTGGAACCCGAACATCCAGACCGTCCGTGCCATGGTCGGTCGCACGCCCAAGCGCATGAACGTGTGCACTTCGTGCATCAAGGCCGGCAAGGTCGTCCGCTAGCGGCCTGCTCCTCGTGAACCCGGGCGTAACGCGCCCGGGTTCTTGGCGTATGCGGGCCGCTCAGCCCGCTGGCGTTGGGGGCACCCGGCGGGCTAGCCTGACTTCAGCATGTGGTTGCGCCTAGGGTTCCGGCCGTGGCCCGCTCAGGGACCGTGCGGCACACAATCAGGACCGTGGTGACTGGGCCGAGCGGCGCCACGGCGCGGCGGCTTCCGAGTCAGTCACTTACGACGACTTCGGGCCGGCGCTCCGACACCTGACGGGATAAAAGCCCTGAGGGCTCCTATCCGCATGTCCCGCATCCGCGGGACCGCCGCGAAGGAGCCTCCTCAATGGGCTTTCTGGCTGACGCGCCGTTTGATCCGGCAGTCTCTTCCCCGGTACTGGCCGCCACGCTCGGCGCGGCCTGCGCACACGCCGCCTGGAACTCGATCGCGCACGCCATCCCGGACAAGGTGGCGGCGCTCACCCTGGTCAGCGCGGGCGGCTTCGCCTGCTCGGTGCCACTCGTCCTCATCGCGGCGCCGCCGGGCACCCACTGCTGGGGCTACCTGGCCGTCTCGGCCATACTGCACGTGGCCTACAGCGTGCTGCTGATGCTGTCCTACCGGCTGGGTGACTTCAGCCAGACGTACCCACTGGCCCGGGGCACCTCGCCGCTGGCGGTGATACTCCTCGCGGCGGTCTTCGCCGGGGAACGGCCCGGGCCGGGGCAGTTCGCCGGCGTGGCGCTGATCTGCGCCGGCCTGGGCAGCCTGGTGCTGGCGGGCCGGGGCGCGGACGGGTTCGACCGCCGGGCCGTCCTCGCGGCGATCGCGACCGGGCTGACCATCGCCAGCTACACCATGGTGGACGGCCTCGGAGTGCGGCTGTCCGGCAGCGTGCTGGGGTACACCGGCTGGCTCATGATGACCCAGACCGCGGTGCTCCCGCTCGTGGCGCTGGCCTGGCAGCGGGGCCGGCTGCTGACCGCGCTGCGGCCCACGTGGCACATCGGGCTGCTCGGCGGGGCGCTCAGCGTGCTCGCCTACGGCCTGGTGCTCTGGGCCCAGACCCGCGGGGCGCTGGCCACGGTCGCGGCGCTGCGCGAGTCCAGCATCATCCTGGCCGCGATCATCGGCAGCGTGTTCTTCCACGAGCGGTTCGGCCGGGTGCGGCTCGCCGCGGCGATCTGCGTGACCCTCGGGATCGTCACCCTGTACCTGGCTTAGGCCCGTTCACCGGGCTGGGGCCGGGACCGGGCCGCCCGCCACGGGTCTGCCAGGCGTGGTCGACCGGGCCGATCCCGGCGCCGAGCGGGAAGCCGGCCCGGATCGCGCCGGTCAGGTAGTCCCGTGCCCGCGTCACCGCCTCCGGTACCTCCGCCCCGAGGGCCAGGTAGGAGGCGATGGCCGAGGCCAGCGTGCACCCGGTGCCGTGGGTGTGCGGGGTGGCGATCCGCTCCCCGGCGTAGCGCCACGTCCGGGTCCCGTCGAAGAGCAGGTCGACCGGGTCACCGGCGAGGTGGCCGCCCTTGACCAGCACCCAGCGCGGGCCGAAGCCGGCGATGACCCGGGCCACGTCCCGCATGCCGTCCTCATCGGCCACCTTGATCCCGCTGAGCTGACTGGCCTCGTCCAGGTTCGGCGTGACGACGGTGGCCAGTGGCAGCAGTTCTGCGCGCATCGCGTCCCCCGCACCCGGCAGGAGCAGCGAGTGACCGTGCTTGGACACCGCTACCGGGTCGATGACCAGCGGGACATCCGAGCCCGCGAGCACGTCCGCCACCGCGCTGACGATCCCGGCCGAGGCCAGCATCCCGGTCTTGATCGCCTGCACCGGGATATCCGACAGGATGGAGTCCAGCTGAGCCCGGACCGCCTCCGGCGGAAGGTCCCAGAAGTCCTGCACGCCGACCGAATTCTGCGCGGTGACGGCGGTGACCACGCTCATCCCGTGCACGCCCAGCGCCTGCATCGTCTTCAGGTCGGCCTGGATGCCCGCGCCGCCGCACGAGTCGGACCCCGCAATCGTCAGCACGCAGGGCGGTGTCACCGAGCCAGCCATGGGCCCACCTTAGCCGCTCAAGGATGGGCGTCGGATTTCGCACATACTGCGGAAAACCGACGCCGATCATGGGGAACGGAAGTGGTCCCAGCCGTGGGCGCCCGGGTACGGCTGGCCGCCCACGAGCACGCCCCGGCCGTCACGGACCACGCCGATCACCGTCCAGCGGGCCGGCAGCACCACCCCGGGGGGGAACGTGCCCACCAGGGAGTGGTCCTCACCGCCGGTCAGCGCCCAGCTCAGGGCCTGCTCCCCCGGAGCCCTGCTGCCGGTCGCCTCAGCGGCGGCCGCCAGCTGGGTGAGCCCCATCGGCGCGCTAGCCAGCGCACCCGGATCGACGTCGATGGCCACGCCGCTCGCGTCTGCGATGTGGCCGAGGTCGGCGAGCAGGCCGTCGCTGACGTCGATCATGGCGGTGGCACCCAGCGCGGCCGCCTCGGGGCCAGCGTCATAGGGCGGCGCAGGCCGCAGATGCGCGGCGACGAGATGGGCCAGTACTGGCTGCCCGGACCGAGGGCGGGGCTCTGTGCCGGGCTCCGGCGCCGTGCCCTGCGGGGGCTCTGAGCCAGGATCGGGCGGAGCCGCCCAGCCGGCCTGCAGCAGGGCCAGGCCCGCGGCGGACCGGCCCAGCAGACCGGCCGTCGCCAGCACATCACCAGGCCGGGCGCCCGAGCGGGTCACCGGCTCCCGGCCCTGGAGGTCACCCAGGCCGGTGACGGCGAGCAGCACGCTGCTGAACCGGGCCGTGTCCCCCCCGGCCACCGACGCCCCGGCCCGGGCTGCCTCGGCGGCGAGCCCTCCGGCCACCTCCAGCGCCCACGACGCGGGCAGCTCGGGCGGGGCAGCGAACGCGACGAGCAGCGCGGTCGCGGCGGCCCCCATGGCCGCGACGTCGGCCAGGCTGCGGACCGCAGCGCGGTGCCCGATGTCCGTTGGCCCGGCCCAGTCCCGGCGGAAGTGGCGCCCCTCCAGCAGGAAGTCCGTGGTCGCGACGACCCGGCCGTCCGGGGCGGCGAGCACGGCGGCGTCGTCCCCGATCCCGACGATCGTGCCAGGAGCCGGCCGCATCCTGGCTGCCATCTGCGCGATGAGGCCGAACTCACCCAGCTCGGCGATGCTGCGGTCACCTGCCTCGATGACGGCCTCCCGGCGCCGCGCCCGAAATCAGGGCTATCCGTCAGTTCAGGCGATCTCGACCTGTGAGGGGTCTTGGCCCTAAGGTACCGTGGCTTCTCCGGGCAATTTTCATCGTCGATTACTGTGCCCATGGAGGACGTCATGGTTCAGGCCTACATCCTGGTCCAGACGGAGGTCGGCAAGGCCGCCGAGGTCGCCAAGGAGATCGGCAAGATTCCCGGCGTGACCACGGCCGAGGACGTGACCGGCCCCTACGACGTCATCGTCAGGGCCGAAGCCGACAACGTCGATGGGCTAGGCCGGCTCGTGGCCGCCGGGATTCAGTCCGTCGAGGGCATCACCCGCACCTTGACGTGCCCCATCGTCTACATCTAGTCCCCGGCCTATCCAGGCTGCGGGGGCGGACGTCTTCCGTTCGGCCGTTCGGCCGTTCGGCCGTTCGGCCCGGGCTTAACCGGCGGCCCGCAGCAGCTCGGCCGCGAGCGTGGCCGTCCGCGGGCCCAGCCCGAGCCGCGCCGCGTCCCGCAGGTCCTCCGGTGTGTCCACATCCCGGCGCAGTCCGGTGATACCCGGCAGCAGCAGCTCGGCCGCGCCGCCCTCGGCGTGCCGCCGTCTGGACTCCAGCCCGAACTCCGGCTTGAAGCCCGCGCCCGGCGCCGCCGTGTACAGGGTCGTGCCCGAGCCCTGCAGGTCGGGCACGAAGGCCTCGGGCCAGGCCGCAGCGGTGCGCAGCGCCACGTCCAGCTCGCTGGCGCGGAGTGCGGGCAGGTCAGCAGACAGCGCCGCCAGCGCCGATCCCGGCCAGAAGTCCAGCGCGCGGGCCGCCCCATAGCTGAGTGCCGCGTTGAGCCCGGCCCGCGGCTCGTCCGGGACCACCATGGCGCCCGCCGGGGCCAGCTCGGCCGCAGCGACCGGGTCGTCAGTGACCACGAGCACCTGGTCCGCCGCCTGCGACGCGACCACGGCTTCGAGCGTGTCCGAGGCCATGGCCAGGGCCAGCTCGGCACGGCGCGGCCCGGCCAGGGGGGCGATCCGGGACTTGGCGCGAGCAAGTAGCTTGACGGGGATCACCACTGCCCACGGGAACGGGGCATCATCGGACATGGGCGTGATCCTGCCTCGACATTGAGCCCCCTCAACCTGGAGACTGACCTGATGAAGATCGGAAGCATCGCCCCATGAGCGCGTCGGAGCGAGGCTATTCACCCGGCTGGCGGCGTTTTTCCACTTGGGTGCTGCAACCGCTGCTGCACATCCTGATCAAGCAGAAGATGCAGGGCCGCGAAAACCTTCCCCGGGAGGGGGGCCTGATCCTGGCCCCCAACCATCTCTCGTACGCCGACTGGGGCACGGTGGCGCTGTTCAGCTACGAGGCGGGCCGTTACCCTACCTTTCTCATCAAATCCTCCGTCTTCACCGTCAAGGGCGTCGGCCCCATCCTGCGTAAGCTCGGGCAGCTTCCGGTCTACCGTAATCGCGGTGACGCCGCGCTCGTGCTACGGGACGCGGAACACGCGCTGCGGTCCGGGGAATGCGTCGTCGTTTACCCGGAAGGCACGGCGTCGCGCGACCCGGAGCAGTGGCCCATGAAGGCCCGGACCGGTGTGGCAAGGCTCGCGCTGACCACCGGCGCGCCAGTGATCCCGATCGCGCACTGGGGCGCCCAGGACGTGCTGCCCTACGGCAGCAGCCGGCCTCACCTATGGCCGCGCAAGACGGTGCGAATGGTGGCCGGCCCGCCGGTGGACCTGTCGGCATTCCGCGACCAGCCGCTGAACTCGGCGACCCTGCGCGACGCCACCGCGGTCGTCATGGCCGAGGTGACGGCGCTGCTGGCGGGGCTGCGCGGCGGAACACCGCCCGCCGTCCCCTACGACCCCGCCAAACGCGGCCGGGCCGCGGCCCGGATCGGCCGGACCGAACCAGCCGCACCGGCCACGGACGGCGGGGGCGAGCCGGCGGACAGCTCGGCCGGTGAACCGGCGGAAAGCGGGGCGGGCGGGCTGGATGATAGTGCAGCAGCCGACGGTCCGGTGGCGGGCGGGCTGGCCGAAGGCCCGACAGCGGACGGGCCGACAGCGGACGGGCCGGCAGCGGAGGCCCGCCCGACGTGAAGGCCGCGATCATGGGGGCCGGCTCGTGGGGAACCACGTTCGGCCAGGTGCTCTGCGATGCCGGCACGCCGTCGGTGGTCTGCTGCCGCAGGCCGGAACTCGCCCAGGCCATCAACGAACGGCACGAGAACCCCGACTACCTGCCCGGCATCGCGCTGACCCCGGAGCTGCGCGCGGCCGCCGACCCGGCCGTCGCCCTCCGGGGCGCCGACCTCGTAATATTCGCGGTACCCGCACAGTCGCTACGGGAGAACCTGCGGCACTGGGCGGCACTTGTCCCGGCGGACGCGCAGTTCGTCAGCCTGATCAAGGGGATCGAGCTCGACACGTGCAAGCGGATGAGCGAGGTCATCGCCGAGGTGCTCGACGTCCCGGGCGGCCGGATCGGTGTCGTCTCCGGCCCGAACCTGTCCCACGAGATCGCCCAACGGCAGTACGCGGCGACCGTCGTGGCCTGCCCGGACGAGGCCGCGGCGGTCCGCTTGCAGCGGGCCTGCCACACCGGCTACTTCCGGCCGTACACGAACACCGACGTGACCGGCTGCGAGCTCGGCGGGGCGGTCAAGAACGTGGTCGCCCTGGCCGTGGGGATGGCGGTGGCGATGCAGCTTGGCGACAACACGCGGGCCATGCTGATCACCCGCGGGCTGGCCGAGATGGCCCGGCTGGGCGCCGTGCTCGGCGCATCCCCGCAGACCTTCGCGGGCCTGGCCGGCCTGGGTGATCTGGTCGCGACCTGCGGCTCACCGCTGTCACGGAACCGGACCTTCGGCGAGAAAGTGGGCCACGGCCTGTCTGTCGCCGCGGCCTCCTCGATGGGCGGCCAGGTCGCCGAGGGAGTGAAATCGTCGGAGTCCGTGCTCGCCCTGGCCCGCAAGCACGGCGTCGAGATGCCCATCACCGAGGTGATGGCGGCGGTCATGCACGAGGGCCTGCCGGTCGCCGAGGCCGCGACCATGCTCGCGTCACGCTCGGCGAAACCGGAATGGTACGGGTCGTAGGCGGTGACCGCGCATCGAGGCCGCGCCAGGCCGTCCCGATGAAGCCGCCCCAGCCCGGCCCCGAGAGGTGACGTTGTGGACCTAGTGCGCAGGCAGCTGGGCGAGAACACCCGCGCGGTGCACCTGCCCCCGGCGCCCGTGCCCGAGCAGGAGCCGCTCGGCACACCCGTGTACCGGACGGCGGCCTTCGCCTTCCGGACGAGCGACGAGTACGCCTCGGTGCTGAACGACGAGCGGCCCGGCTACACCTACAGCCGGATCGACAACCCGACCGTGGACGCCTTCGCCCGAGCTGTGGCCGCGCTGGAGGGCCCGAACCTGGCCAGCTGGCCCGCGGCGCAGGCCTTCGCGTCCGGCATGGCGGCGATCAGCGGGGTGTTCCTGACCTTCGCGCGGACCGGCGCGCACGTCGTCTCGGCGGCGGCCACCTACGGCGGGACCTACAGCTTCCTGCGCAACGTGGCCGGCCGGTTCGGGGTGGAAACCGACTTCGTCGACGTGACCAACCTGGACGCGGTCCGCGCGGCGATGCGGCCCACCACCCGCATCCTGTACGCGGAGACGATCGCCAACCCGACCACCGCGGTCGCCAACCTCCCGGCCCTGGCCGACATCGCGCACGAGACCGGGGCGCTGCTCGTGGTGGATTCCACCCTCGCGCCTCCGGTGGTGTGCCGGCCGCTGGAGTACGGCGCCGACCTGGTGCTGCACTCGGCGACCAAGTATCTGGGCGGCCACTCCGACGTCACGGGCGGCGTGGTGACCGGCCGGGCAGCCCTGATCAGCCAGGTGCGGCAGGTCCGGGTGGACACCGGCGGCTCGCTCGCCCCGGACGACGCGTTCCTGCTCCGCCGGGGCCTGGAGACGCTGCCGGTCCGGGTCCGGCGGCAGTGCTCGACGGCGATGATGTTCGCCGCCACCGTCTCCCGGCATCCCTGCGTCTGCTCGGTCGACTACCCGGGCCTGCCGCAGCATCCCGGGCACGCGGTGGCGCGGCGGCTGTTCGATGCGGGACCCGAGGGCGTGCGCTTCGGCGCGATCGTCACGGTCACGCCGCACGGCGGCCGCGCGGCGGGTATGGCGTTCGCCGACCGACTGCAGATCGCGCAGATCGCCACCTCACTGGGCGGCACCCACACCAAGGTCAGCCACGCGGCGTCGACCACGCACCGCCAGCTGGATTCCCGTGCGCTTCAGCGTGCGGGCATCGACCCGGGCGCGGTACGGTTCTCCATCGGACTCGAGGACGCCGAGGACCTCATCTCCGACGCCTACGTGGCGTTGGACTCCCTGGGCCGGCCCTGACGGCTAGGCCGGCGGGCCGGCCGCTCGCGGGTCGGTGATCAGCGCGCAGGATGCGAGCGGAGGAAAAGCGTGGACGAGCACAGCGTGGACCGGCCCAGCACGGACGGACAGGGCACGGCCGGGCCGGGCACGGACGGGACGGGCGCGGACGGGCGGCGCGCCGGTGGGCAGCGCCGCATCCGGGTCGCGGTGGTCTTCGGCGGCCGGAGCTCGGAGCACGCGATCTCCTGCGCGAGCGCCGCGCACGTACTGCCCGCCCTCGATCCGGCCCGGTATGACGTGGTGCCGATCGGCATCGCGCGGGACGGCCGCTGGCTGCAGGTCTCCGGTGACCCGGAACGGCTCGCGATCGGCGCCAGTGGCGAGCTGCCGTCGGTGGACGAGCTCGCCACGCCCGGCGCGGAGATCGCGGCGCGGCCGGGCAGCGGCCCGAGCAGCCTGACCGTGCTGAGCCCCGGGGATGTCCCCCGCGATCTGGGGACGGTGGATGTCGTGCTGCCCCTGCTGCATGGCGCCTACGGGGAGGACGGCACGATCCAGGGGCTGCTGGAGATGACCGGCGCGCGCTACTGCGGGGCCGGCGTCTTGGCCAGTGCGGCCGGCATGGACAAGGAGTACATGAAGCTGATCTTCGCCGCGCACGGCCTGCCCATCGGGCCGTACGTGGTGGTGCGGGACCGCGACTGGGCCGGGGCCGCCGCGGGCGGCCAGGCGGGCCCGGTGGCCGCAACGGCCGACCTGGAACGAAAGCGGGTCCTGGATGACATCAGCGAACTCGGCTGGCCGGTGTTCGTCAAGCCGGCCCGGGGCGGTTCGAGTGTGGGCACGTCCAAAGCACACGACGCCGCCGAACTCGAGCAGGCCATCGAGGCAGCCCGGGAACACGACCGCAAGGTCCTGGTCGAGGCCGCGATCGACGGCCTGGAGATCGAGTGCGCCGTGCTGGAGGGCACCGGCGACGGGCCGCCCGAAGCCAGCCTGCCGGGCCAGGTCATGGTGGGCGGCGGCGCGGACTTCTACGACTTCGAGGCCAAGTACCTCGTCGGCGAGACCCACATGATCGTCCCGGCGCCCATCCCCGAACCGGCGATCGCCGAGATCAGGCGGCTGGCCGCGCTGGCCTTCGACGCGATCTCCGCTGAGGGCCTGGCCCGGGTGGACTTCTTCTACACCCCCGACGGCCGGGTCCTGGTCAACGAGATCAACACGATGCCCGGGATGACGCCCGCTTCCGGCTTCCCCAAAATGTGGGCCGCTACCGGGCTGCCGCTACCGCAGCTGATGGACCGGATCATTGAGACAGCCCTGCACAAGCGCCCGGGATTGCGGTGATAGCCCGGGGGTGACCCCCCGGAACCCGTGCTGTCCCGGGGAGCGACCCCCCGGAACCCCCCGGGCCCGGACTCGCTGGGCCGGTAACGAGCGACGCGCCGTACCCGCTGGGGTGCCTCCGAAAGCACCGACCGCCCGCCGGCCCGTAGCCCGCGGTTGTTCTGTTCTCGCTTGGCGCGCGTGGGCACGGGCGGACTGTGCCGCCCGTGCCGCACTGAGACCGGGTGCGGCGAGGTTACTTCTTCTCGCCGTTGACGAGCGCCTTGAAGTCCGCGCCAGGGCGGAACTTCGGCACCGAGGACTCGGGCACCTGGATGGCCGCCCCGGTGGCGGGGTTGCGCGCGGTACGCGCCGGACGCTCGCTCTTCTCGAAGACACCGAAGCCGGTGATCGCGACCTTGTCGCCCTTTGCCACCGCCTCCTGGATCGTGTCCAGAACGGCGTTCACGGCCTCGGTAGCGGACTTCTTGTCCCCCAGCCGACCCGAGATCGCGTCAATCAGATCACGCTTGTTCATAATCTCACTCCTGCGGTTCCCCCACGGGAGGTCGCGCGCACGATGCACCCGAGAGCGTGCGACCTCTGACCAGCCCGAAAGTAGGCGATCCAGCGCCGATTCACAATAACCATCGCCAAGATTGCCTGGCGTGTCGGGGCTTCGACCGGCCACAACCGCGATCCGCCGACGGATAGATCCCTCAACTGATGCCCTAACCGGCCGTAACGGGCAGACAACTGACGATAATTTCGGTCAGGTTCCGGAGCCGGACGTAATGACCGGATCCGCGTAGTTCCCTCTATTACGTAGCGTAACTGCCTTCTCGGTCTTTGCTGGCAGTGGACTTAGGCCGTCACCGGCAGCCAGGCCGGACGGTGCTGCTCGAAGCGGGTAACGTCGTCCGCGTACCGCAGGGTCAGCCCGATGTCGTCCAGGCCTTCCATGAGCCGCCACCGGGTGTAGTCATCGATCTCGAACGGGGCCCTGATGGGCGCCGTGGCGTGACGAACCTCACGAGCCTCAAGATCCACAATTACCTCAGAAGCGGGGTCCGCCTCGGCCGCGTCCTGCAGCGCGGCGACCGTCTCTTCGGGCAGCCGGACCGGCAGCAGCCCGGCCTTGGTCGCGTTGCTGCGGAAGATGTCACCGAAGCGGGACGCGATGACGACGCGGAAACCGTAGTCGACGAGCGCCCACACGGCGTGCTCTCGCGAGGACCCGATGCCGAAGTCAGTCCCGGCCACGAGGACGGTGGCGCCATCGTAGGTGGGCTGATTGAGCACGAACGAAGGATCCTCGCGCCACGCGGCGAACAGCCCGTCGCCGAACCCGACGCGGCTGACCCGCTTGAGGTACTCGGCCGGGATGATCTGGTCGGTGTCGACATTGCTCCGCCGCAGCGGCAGCACACGCCCAGAATGCGAGATGAAGGGCTCCATGATCTTGTTCTCCTTGCTGCCCGTGCGCGGGCCGTCAGAGCTGGGCGGGGGCGGCCAGGCGGCCGGTGACGGCGGTCGCGGCGGCCACCTGGGGGGAGACCAGATGGGTGCGGCCGCCCTTGCCCTGCCGTCCCTCGAAGTTCCGGTTGGACGTGGAGGCGCTGCGCTCGCCCGGCGACAGCTTGTCCGGGTTCATGGCCAGGCACATCGAGCAGCCGGCCGCGCGCCACTCCGCTCCGGCGGCGGTGAACACCTCGTGCAGGCCCTCCT
>Ga0209839_10001102_pt1 | contig 13904 bp, 16 predicted proteins | sample OrgsoiDNA2013050_FD_185800 | JGI IMG/M metagenome (GOLD analysis project Ga0209839, IMG submission 185800) | Permafrost soil microbial communities from the Arctic, to analyse light accelerated degradation of dissolved organic matter (DOM) -... | ecosystem: Environmental > Terrestrial > Soil >... | reverse complement strand
AAGTGTGCAAAATAAATTGTGAAATGGCTTCTTAAGCGGCTTCAGGATTTATTTTGGATTGACCCGATCGTTCAAAACTGTCACATTCATTTGAACCTTACCTAAAGAGCATCATGCGGTCCCATAAGCGTCAAGAGAAGAAGGGTTGAGTTGAGAGAAGAGGTCGCGCGAGCTGGCTCCCAGGGCGACCGCCAGGGTCGCCCGTACCAGGACACGCCAAGGCATGGAACGGGACCGTGTTCTGGTACGGGCGACCCTGGCGGTCGCCCTGCAGGCCGTTTGAGCGCGTGCAATCACCACCATACCTTGACGCCTATGGGACGGCATAATGCTGTTTAAAAATTAAATCCGGATATGTTTTCTGCTCAAGATATCCGGTTTATTTATTTAAAGAGCATCATGCGGTCCCTACCCGTTGTTGGGTTCATCACCCGCTGTTGGGTTCATTGATGATTGGCAGAGCAGTAAGTACTACTGGAACTGAAGGTTTATCATTTCCAGCAGAGAATTCATTACCGCGCCAAAACACCTGCCAGCTCCAATAACTCGGGTGTCACCTTCTGGCATGGAGCAACGGCTATCTCAAGCGGGATCTCGTTCACCTGACTTTTGGCCCACCCGGCCAGCATGCCTGCTCGCCCCTCGACCATACAATGCACGGCTGCCGCTCCGAGCTGGCTGGCCAGGATGCGATCAAAAACGGTTGGTGAGCCGCCGCGCTGGACATGGCCCATGATACTCAAGCGTGCTTCAAAGCTACCAGAATGTTGTTGAAAATACTCTACCAGATCCTGTGCCTTCAAGGTAGCCCCTTCGGCCACTATGACAATATAGTGTGGCTTGCCGCGTGCATAGGTATCCAGCATGCCCGCGACGATCGTTTCGGGTGCGATATCCTGCTCGGGCACGACCGCCAGTTCTGCGCCCGTGGCAATAGCGGCCATCAGCGCCAGATAGCCGGAGTGACGGCCCATGACCTCAACGATGAACGCGCGATGATGCGAGGAGGCGGTATCGCGCAAGCGGTCAATATAGCCAATAGAGGTGTTCAAGGCGGTATCCGCACCGATGGTCGTCTCGGTCTCTGCCAGGTCGTTATCGATCGTGGAGGCCACACCGACAACCGGAAAACCCAGCCGATGCAGTGCCAACGCGCCCTGCTGTGAGCCGTTGCCGCCGATCACGATGAGGCCATCTATGCCTGCCGCTTGCAGGTGACTGAGCGCCTGACGTTGCACCTCCAATGTATGAAAGCGGAGGCAACGAGCGCTCCCCAGGATGGTTCCCCCACGCTGGATAATACCACCAACGGCGCGGTTATCCAGGGGCCGGAAAGAGCCATCCACCAGACCAGCATAGCCATTGTTGACGCCAATTGTCTCGATGCCATATGCTGAAGCTGCGCGGACCACGGCGCGAATAGCTGCATTCATACCGGGTGCATCGCCGCCGCTTGTCAGGACAGCGATGCGTTTTTGCTTGACCATGAAAATGTTCCTTTTGAAAATAGTTGATTAGCGGAAGCCTTTCCTTGTCAGTATACAACAATTGCAGGGGCTTTCAGTGTGTTCCTGTTCAATAGCAAATAGAAAAGCGCCGGAAAAATTCCTGCTGAAAATATAGAGCGCAAAAACGACTTTCCCTTGACATATCCCAACCGCTCTCGTATGCTTCAGAAGAGATACGTTAAATCACTGACGCATCGGCATCAGCAGAAGGGGTTGTTAAGGGAACGCGCCCCTCCCTCTAACAGAAGCATTGTTTTTTGCACTGGACACAGGGCTGTTAAAAGATAGGAACACCACATGAGCGAAGGATTCTTTTCGCGGGGGTTTCACAGGCGACGACAGCAGGAGAACGCCGGGCGCATACCACCCGGACAATACCTTGAGCGCGGCTTCCCGGTGCTCTCCGCCGGTCCGACGCCGCATACACCTTTGGACGCGTGGGATTTTGCCATCACGGGGAATGTGAAGGAGCCTAAACGCTGGACGTGGCAGGAGTTCATGGCCCTTCCCCGCGAGACGCCAACCGTCGATATCAGCTGTGTGACGAAGTGGACGAAGCTGGATACCAGTTGGGAAGGGATCTCCGTCGAGACGCTCATGAAGCAAGTGGACTACGATCCCGCTACCGCACACTATGTTCTCGCCTTTTGTGATGGCGGTTATACGACGAATATCCCACTGACGGACCTGCTCGGTGGGAGGGCCTGGATCGCGTTCGGCTACGATGGGCAGCCGCTGGCTCCCCAACACGGCGGGCCTGCACGGCTCCTGGTTCCCCATCTCTACTTCTGGAAAAGCGCCAAGTGGGTTCGCGGCCTGCAGCTGGTCGAGAAGGACCAACCCGGCTTCTGGGAGTCGCTTGGCTACCACAACTACGGAGATCCATGGAAAGAACAGCGCTACCAGGGCGACTGAGCTGGCAGTCTGGCGAGGTCGTAGCGATCCGCCAGGAGACGGCGCACGCGAAGAGCCTGACCCTCGCGGTCCCGCAGTGGAGCGGACATCGCGCGGGTCAGCACGTGGATATCCGTCTGACGGCTGAGGACGGGTACCAGGCGGAGCGCAGCTACTCCATCGCCTCGCCGCCCGGAGTGGGGCAGCAGATCATGCTCACCGTCGAGTTGCTCAACGATGGTGAAGTATCGCCCTATCTCGTGGAGGAACTGCGTGTTGGCGACAAAATAGAGTTGCGCGGCCCCATAGGTGGCTACTTTGTCTGGGAGGCGACGATGGGAGGTCCGTTGCTGCTCGTCGCCGGTGGATCGGGCATCGTCCCACTCATGGCGATAGTGCGGCACCGTAACGCCGTTGGCAGTACGGTTCCAACGCGCCTGCTCGTCTCAGCCCGTTCATATGAAGAGATCATTTATCGCGACGAACTGGAGCGCCTGGCGGCTGACAATACCGGGCCAGAAGTGATCTATACACTGACCCGCTCCGCCCCTCCAACCTGGACGGGCTATCGGCGCAGAATCGATGCCGATCTGCTCAAGGAGGTCGCCTGGGCGGCTACGGGCCACCCTCTCGCCTACATCTGTGGTCCAACAGAGTTCGTCGAGACGGCGGCTACGGATCTGCTTGCCCTGGGCTACGAGGCGGCGCGTATCAAGACCGAGCGTTTCGGTGCAACAGGAGGAACCTGATGAACGATAATCTCGATGGCAATGCCGCGGGCGGCATCCTGCAAGAAGTGTTCCCTTTCGAAATGACGACGGCGCTAGGAACATGCGCCGGGTGCGGTGCGACGAAGGAGATGGGCGCGCTCAGTGTCTACATGCATGGCATGGGCATGGTGATACGCTGTCCCGACTGCGATAACGTGCTCATCCGCGTCGTCAGGGCGAAAGGAGAGTACTGGCTCGATATGCAGGGGGTGCGCGTATTGCGCCTGCGGGGTTTTAATACTACTAGCTAGAACTGCTTATCTCACCTTTTTTAGCAGTCTGATGATGGAACGGCAGCTTCAAAAGTTCCTGCTCCAACTGCTTCCATATTATCCTCTCCGCTTCGGGACGGTTCATAGGCTGTCCTATTTGCATGGTCTCTATCAGGCGCTGCACCACATGCGCTTGAAAAGTCGCAAGGATCGGTCTCTGCACTTGATAAGGAGGTAATACGCCCAACGCGACCTTCTCCAGAGCATAAAAATCGCTCTCCTCAAAAGCGAGATTTAATAGTGCAACGTAATCACCAACGAGAGATAGGAGGCCTGGAGTGAAGTAATGAGGTTGAGTACAAACGATTGTTAAGCAACCGGCTATACTATTTGCACGCAAAATGGGGCAAGCAACGGAACTCCGCTCAATGTTACCCTCAGTAGATGGCCAGTAGAGATCATTATCGTGGTCCTGCACCGTAACCATGTAGGCATTGATGGCAGTGTATCCGGTAAGAGACTCCGCGCCTAGAAACATCGTACGCTGTTCCACATGCTGTGACCAGGGCGCGCTTCCTCGTTCGCCGATTACACGTAAACTCCGGACCTCGTGATCTTCTCCTGGTGGCACACACAGCGCAATAAATACACTCAGGCCCGTCTCATCAACAGCGAGCTGATCAACTATCTGCTGAAGAATGAGATTTTGTATCGTCGATGAACGCATAATAGAGGGGATACTACAAGATACACCCAAAACATGCCTATAGAACTCGACAGGAATCATCACGATCCCATTGTTACGCGCAACCTCTGGAGCGGGAGTATCAGACCATTGTTCATACTCCCGCGAAAGCAACGTGATGAATTGCTCGCGCTGTTCAGGTAGAGCATCCAGCAATCGGCGCAGGGTATCCTGTCGTGGATGCGATACTCCCATTGCCCAGCGTGTAAGCGTAACAGGGTTGACGCCCAATACCTGCGCGATACGTTGCCTTTCAGCAGCATCGTTTACTATAGTTCCCAGCAGTTCTCGCCACGTCTGAGGCTCTTGCATTCACTGGCCTTCTATACTTATTAGCTTCGTCTCGCTAACGCGGTGTGCATGTTTTTTCTCTCGCGGCTACAACACGAATGATGGGGAAAGCATGCGGAGGCTCTACAGGCCCCGCGAGAGACATTACCCAGACAGGCACACAAGACTAGCTAGCAGATTAACATAAGAAGTCTGATGTGTCAACCAACCAGGTTGTTAACATTTGTTACGTTTTTTGACAAATTTTGTATAGCAATATTTTCTCAATGTTGTTGACAATAATGCACGTAAATGTTATAAAGTAAGTACATTGAATGTTGACGTTCTGACCAGTGATTGAGAAGCATGGATTTGCGCAGAAAGCCTTTCATACCATTTCCCATGTTTTTTACGAGCCATTACAAGAAACGATCTTAGCGAGGATATGCGGTACCCTTATTCAGAACGCCAATTCAATTAAAAAATTGTTGCGAGGGAAAACATCAATGGCTCAGGAATTTTTTCGCTGTTTTCAAAAAAGTCATAGCGAAGACGATATGACTGAAGTTGATTGCAAGGAAAAGACGACACCCCAAATAGTCAACCCTTCCCCACTCAGAGTCTTCTACGCATGTGCCAAGGAAGATAGAAAACTATGCAATGAACTGGATAAACACCTGGCGACGCTCAAGAACATAGGATACATCACGACGTGGCAAGAACCAGAAATTCAGGCTGGGACCGATCGAGAACAGGAAACACTACGCAATCTTAACGCGGCACAGATCATTATACTACTACTCAGCCCGGATTTTATGGGTTCGCAAGGCTACTATACTATGATAGTACCCAGAGCATTTGAGCTTCGCAACGCCGGACGGGCACAGATCATTCCTGTTCTCTTGCGTCCGACCGATGTGCAAGGAACGCTTTTTGCACACGTGCAAATTATTTCTAATAAGGGAAAACCTGTGGGTAACTGCCGACGTAACCGGGATGAGGCGTTTCTGAAAGTGGCGAACAGCATTCGGTTAGTCGTTGAGCGTTGGCGTGCATTAGAAAATCACCAGGAGGATGCACGTATTTCGTAACGTACGTAATGTTGCAGGGCAGCAAAATGGACCCGCCGACACAACTCAAGCGGGTCCATCTGCAAGAAAAGGAGAAGACGATCCAGAGCGGGCGTCCAAAGACGAGCCCGTATTGCCGCCCAGCAGCCGGATCGTCGGCAACAAATAAATTACCGGGCCTGGGGCCACTCATCCTTGCTCGCCTGACCTACAAATTGCTCATAACGTGGCTCGATGACCTCCAGCTTTACCTGAATGAAATCATGTCTCGCCTTGCCCGCTGCGAGTCCGTACAGGGCTGCATACGCTGCTTCATACGATGCGTCTATCTGCTCTAAGAGACGGCCAACTTCACTTTTGTTTTGCTGCGTAGTCATGGTAATTTCTCCTGCACCTTGCGGGTACGTATCTTCTAGAGTGTTCATCACTCTCATTTGTTCCTCATAATAAGTATAACTAATCCTGGGCAGAATACAATAATATCATCTTCCAATTCGATCACAATTCATACCACAGCATATTAGTCATACAAATATCTCGTAGGAACCGCATTTATGCCGTCCGGCGATGATGGGTTTAACAAAATAATCGCGGGTATCCTGCACCTACATGGTCCATGTCGTGACCTGCTGATGTAGGGACGCGGTTCATCATGTAGGGGCGCGATTTATAAGCCCGCCGCGCTCCCCAGGCCGACGCACGGGCTTGTGAACCGCGCCCCTACACCATGAATCGCGCCCCTACACCATGATTTTCATACACGTTCGCATATCGCGGTCCCTACGGCACCACGACCGATTTGATATTGGCCGGATCGCTGCGCGTCGCCTGTAGAGCCTTTTCGGCCTCTTGCAAGGGATAGTAGCCGGTGATAATCGATTTGAGATCGATACGGCCAGCGCCCACCAGCGCAATGGCATCTGCATACGTGTTGGCGTAGCGGAATGTGCCGGTAAGCGTAATCTCGCGATTTTGCATAAATGACATGGGCACGCTGGCCTCTTCGCTGGGACCCATACCGACCGCAACGGCCCTGCCAGCGGGTCGCAGCGAGCGAATACCCTCCTGGAGAGCGATCGGATTCCCTGAACATTCTATGAGTACGTCAGCTTCTATAGCGGCACTTGCCAACGATTGTTGCGCAACATTGAGTATGCGCGTCGCTCCTTGCCGTTGCGCCACTTCTAATCGTTGTGGAGAGATATCTGTCATGGTGATGTCAGTTGCGCCCAGGGCAAGTGCCACCTTCATCGCCACCAATCCAATGGGTCCGGCACCCGTTATAAGGATGGAATCCGCTCCACGCAGCATTGCTTTGCGGCAGGCCCATACACCCACTGAGAGCGGCTCAATCAACGCGCCTTCCTCGTCTGACAGCCCATCAGGCAATCGGTACGCGAAGCTTTCTGGAAGAGTTACGTAGTTGGTAAACGCGCCATCAATCGGCGGTGTACCAAAGAAGCGCACGTTGGGGCAGAGATTGTAATGCCCCTGGCGACACTGGCGACAGACCCCATCTGGTATGCCTGGTTCGAGGGCTACCCGCTCACCAATTCTGCTTTTATCCACCTCTTCTCCCGCCGCGATAACGACCCCTGAAGCTTCATGGCCGAGGATAAGCGGTTGGCGCACAACATACGACCCGATTCTGCCATGCTCGTAGTAGTGGACATCGGAGCCACAAACGCCTACAGCCTTGATCTCAACCAATACGTCTCGCGGCCCTGGCGTGGGAACCGGGCGTTCCTCTATACGAATATCATGGGGTGCATAGAGCACTGCGGCCTGATTTTTCACCTTTTCAACTCCTTTATCATTAACCGCCGCTGAAAACCCCGCGTCCGCAGAGACCTGGGGATGAAAGCGGCGTTCCTTTTGGTGGCGCGATGGGGAAGAATGCCCCAATAGTCCTATGATGCGCATCTCTCCTCTCTTTTGTGCTATACTGTCTGTACCGTACATGGAGAACAGAATCGTGCTTCCAGGTTGCAAGGGACATCCGTTTCCTTGCGGAAAAACACGAGCGTCGTGACCCAGTGTACACGCTCTTTCTTTTGCCGGTCACAAAAACCATGTGGCCGATGACTCACAGATTGAGACCATACCGCTGGGCTAGCGGTGTACCGACTGTGGAGGGACGGTAAGACACGGCAAGGGGAAACCCGAACCGCGCACATTCCGACGAAGCAGTAAACCCCACTCGTGAGGGTGGGAATCCCCTGCCCTTCCAGGCTTGGGGAGGATGTCAATAGCTCTACAGTAGGGATGGATACCAGAGAGCTCAAAGAGAGCTTCACAAGGGCGGCTAGAATTGCTGTACAATAATCTTAATGCCCGCGCGAGAACGCAGCGTCTCCAGAGCCTGACTATACTCCTCAAGGGCAAACTCACGCGTTACCATCTCATTGACCTTCACCTTATGGCCTTCCAGGTAGGCCAGAGCACGGTCGAAACAATGCGTTTGCGCGAATGATCCGACGATGGTGAGCTGCTTCTGGAAGATCTCATAAGGGCTCCAATTGAGGCGAGCGTTTGCGGGATAGACGCCATAGACCACGATATGCCCACCCGGACGCGCATACTGCAATGCCTCGTTGCAAAGCTGCGGCGAACCAGTTGCTTCAATGACATAATCGAAGCCGCGTGCATGCTCTTTCAAGAGATGTTCGCGATGATGCTGTGTATCGTGACGGTCAACTGACACAACTTCGTCGGCAGCGAGGCGTGAGACTAGATCGAGCTTCGGGCCAGCAGGGGCGGCAACCGTAAGCTGTGCAGCTCCGTTCAACTTCAGCAACTGGGCCAGGAGAATTCCCGTGGGGCCAGCTCCAAAGAGCAAGACAGAACTGCCCGGCTTGAGAGCAATCAAATCCATACCATGAATAGCACACGCTGTCGGCTCAACCAGAGCGGCCTCTTGCCACGTCAGATTCTGAAACGGAAAGACCTTTTCGGCCTTCACGGCAATATATTCGGCCTGCCCACCAGCGATATTGACGCCGTGCGAGAGAAAGTTTTCACAAAATAACGGCTCGTCGCGCCGACAGTAGAAGCAGTGGCCACACAGCTCAGTATTATCACATACAACGCGCTCGCCCACCTTCACGCTTTCTACCCTGGCACCAATGCTGACAACCTCGCCCGCAAATTCGTGACCTGGAATAAGCGGAAATCTGGCGAGGAACTCTCCATCGTGGATGTGTAGATCGGTCCCACAGATACCGCAGGAACGCACACGCATGAGCACTTCATCAGGAGCTATCTCCGGCATCGGCACCTCTCGATAGCTGAATTGCTGGGGCGCGTCGTAGACAATTGCTTTCATCGCCTGTCTCTCCTATCCGCTAAATACATTGTCAGAGCTCACGAACTCTATTGTACACTACCAGAAATTCTTGCCGTTGTTTTACCGCCTCGTTCTCATTTCACCTGGCCCCCTTATAGAGAGTGATCTTGACTAAGTTGTATGACTAATTTTTAGCATCTGGGCATATTTATGCCACCAACATCTTGATTTATGCGCCTGTTATTGCATATACTTTTAGCAGGAAACGAACAGTTTATTTGAACTTCTCTCGATGATGAAAGAGTATCACAGCGGAATAAAGCATGACGCAGAGGATAGGAAAGGCGACGGAGCTTATGAACAGCGTAAGATCGCTGGAGAACGAACATCGACCGGCCTATGAAACGATAGCAGCAAAGATCACGGCATTAATCACCGACAGCGACCTCAAACCCGGCGATCGTCTCCCCACCGAACACGAGCTGAGCGAGCAACTAGGCGCAAGCCGTACCGTTATACGCGAGGCTGTGAAGGTACTTGTAACGATCGGGCTGGTCTATACGCGCAGGGGCAGTGGTCTCTATGTCGCCAACGGTATCTCGGCAAAGCTAACGCCGCCAGTGTCTTCTTTCATCACGATAGATCCCGCCCAGGTGAGCAGCCTCTACGAGTACCGGCTCATCCTTGAACTACCGGCGGCACGACTGGCGGCTGAACACATCACGCCGCACGAGTTACAGGAGCTGCGCAAGGCGGTCGAGTTCAATCAGCATTGCGCGAAAGTACAGGATCGCCAAAGCTTCGGCGAGAGTGACGCCGCCATTCATCGCGCCATCGCCGAGGCTACCCACAATCCTTTCCTTATCGCCGCCATCGTCAATATGCGGCATACACAGAACTGGGTCTTCGAGATCGCCGCCGGGCGCACCCAGGACGTGCTACAAATCTACGTTGAGCAGCATCGCGCCATCCTCGCGGCCATTCAAGAGGGCGAGCCGGACGCCGCTGAGCAGGCGATGCACGTCCACCTGCTGCAGGCGCTGCTGCATTCCAGGCAAGAGGTCCTGCGCCGCGTCAGTGGCGGGAAAGAGTAGGCGGCGTTGGCATAATGGTCTGTGCTTGGTTCACCACGCGCCTGCTCTGCGAAAAAGGTTGGGATAGTCCAGCACCAATCCATCGCCATCAACGGGCAGCTCGGCTGTAAACGAAACCACTCCTTGAGTGAGGCTCTCGAAGCGGTACCATCCTCCCGTGGAAGTAGCATCCAGGCAGGTGTAGCGCTGTTGCGCGACCCGCAGACGCATCTGAGGAGCCGCGATATACGCCATGACCAGGGTCGCGGTAGAGCCAGGTTGCAGGGCGAGCCGCCGAATCGGCAGTGTGTTGGTGAAGGGCGTGGCCGATATATCTACATCAAGGCACCCTTGCAGCATAGGAAGCGCCTCGCCCGCCTCAGTTGTCCAGCTCCCTTCGCCATCTGTGAGAAGGTGGAGCGCTTGAGGGGAAGAGTCCAGGGTGCTTATATGTACTGCGCGTAGCCCCCATTGCGCGGTACAGTGGATTTCGTAGTGGGCGCGAAACGGCCCCTGCTCCCCCACGCCAATCAGCATGCTATCGGCGACGATGCCTTCCGGCTGTTGCAGCAGGCGCAGGTGTTCGAGTCCCGGTCCCGTCCAGGGACTCCACATGATTTGTCGTTCCATATGTTAGCTTCTCCATTCCATTCTATCAGGCAACGAGATGTAACCATGCCTGATCGTGTCCGTATACATAATGTAACACGAACAGGTAGATACAGTCATCGACAGAAGGGCAGTTGCATCGACAATCATGCAGCAGATGTATCCCCAGAACAACCAACAGAACTCAACGCAGAAAGACTTCGCCTCCGAGTACGCGGGGTACTTTCCCGAGGAGAAGATCAGGGTCGCGCCACAGGCACCGCGCTTTACCCTGCTGCGCGTGCTACGCATTCTCCTGGCCTGCCTCTCCTTTGCCTGGCTCATCGTCCTCTTCTTCCTGACGGCGAGGGACGTTTTCCTATCTGGAGTCGTGCTTTATCTGGCAACGATTCTGCTCACGAACGCGCTTTTCTACTTCCTCGCCGCTCAACTACAGGCAAGGCAAAGGGCTACAAAAGCGGGGTTGATCGGAGGATTCCTCATCTCCCTGGTCATGCTCTACGCAGCGCGTTTCTCTTTCGTGAGCCTGGGAGAACTCGTCGCGTACCTGGCAAGCGTACTCAGCCTTGCGCTCATTTTTGCCGCCACCTTCTTCGTTGCCATTCCCAGATTGATAACGCGCTTTGGCCGCAGGCGTTCCGGCACCATCTAAAAACGGTCTCCGAGAGCGCTTCCACAATGCGTCAACAAAAACTGGCATATGGTATACTGTTGGCAAAAACGAGCGGGAGGCAACGAGTCATGGCAAAGATGGAGAGCAAAAAAGATCTCGTCGCGTATTTCGAGGAAAAGAGTCAACGCAGCGCCAAAGAGGGCGGAACCTACTTCGAGGCGGTCAATGAGCTACTGACTATCCTTGATGAGACGGACGATATTGCGGAGATCAAAGCGTTTGTGCGCCGCCTTCACCGTGACAAATTAAAGGAGATACAGAATACTGAAAGCATTGAAGCGCGCATCGAGCTACGCAAGCAGCTAGGCGTCTATGATGATTGCCTGACGCAGATACGCACTATTCCAGTCCAATAGTCAGTTAACCCGCGCCTCTAGTTCATATGTGGTGCGAGCTGGGAGCCGCGACGAATCAGGAAAGGCTACGGTGATTAAACTGCTTCTTTCACGCTTTATTAGCGCTAAATTCCACTTATCAGAAGATGCAACATACTGCACATAATTATATTTATGAAGCAAACATGTCCATTTAAACAAATATATTTTAAAAATGTGTTATACTGTTAGTAAAGGACATCTATTTGAGCGTTTTCAACGTATAAATTACAGTCGCACCGCAACATTTTAGCAGGATGAGAGGACTGGGCTCATGGTTCCCCCTTTCTGTTCAACATAGGAGGGACGAGGAGCGTCCTCAGAAAGTGTAAGAATCCATGAAGCGCTGGTTTGCTATCCTGATTGTCGCCTTGATACTGGGCGTGCTTGGTCTCACCTTGCACCAGACTTATCTGGAGTTTATCGGCTTCGTATTAATGATCTTCTCGGTTGCTGCGTTCATCTGGTCATGGGTACGCCTCTCTTACGAAATTCGCCCGCGCCCCCGACGACGCTTCCGGCAAGCGAGCCAGGCGGTGGTGGGGGAAGCCGACGGTGTGCGCAAGTCCAGAACGGAGGCATTGCACGCCATCATCTTCCGAAGCTCGCATACAGATAGTAAATAAGCGATAAGTAGAACGGCTGGCACCCCCCTCTATATGCCTTCTCTCACTGACGCTTTTCAGATGAGAGATTTTTGGGGTAGGGACCAGCCTCGGCGCGTCCCTACCCCGATTACAAAATTGATTAAAAAAGTGTTGGTGAGAGAACTCTGTATGCAGGGAGGCACCAATCACGTCAGGAACGATCATCCTTGCTCAGGCGTATGGCACGCGCGCAGAGCAAGAGTACGGGCGCTAACAGGGCGCTGGTAGCCAGCAGGGCTGCGCGTAGCGAAACCAGGGTGCCCAGTACACCAATGCCAGGACCACCCGCGATCTGCCCGACCGAGTCTAACTGGCTACTCAGCGAGATGATCGTTGCACGCGCCTTTCCATCGCTGTTCTTCGTCAGCCACGTCGCGTAGATGGGATTGATGACTCCGCGCACCACAGCGCAGAGCAAATAGCTGCCGAGTGCCAGGGCGAAATTACCAGCCAGCGCGAATAGCATACCCCCGCCGATTTGTAACGCGCTGAGCAGAAACAACAGGCGGGGAGCGGCGCGTTCGTCCTTGTAGTAGCGCTGGACCAGCTCGACGGCCACTATTCCCAGAATCATTACGCCGCCTTGTATTACCGCGAACCACGTCACCGCGTTGAGCGGTCCCAGCATCGGCACCCTCACATCCTGTATAAAGTGCGCCGTCCACAGGCGATCGAAGCCCTCACTGGCAAGTCCGGCGAACAGCGGTATGGCAACGATGGTCAAGAGCAAAGGATTGGTGCGCACCAGGCGAGCGCCCGTCGTGAACGTCTCACCCATGCCCTTCCAGGTGGGCCGCTCCTGGCCCATTCCGCGCGGATGCTGGTGTTCCGGCATGCAGAAGACAAGCAAGATGCTCAGCGCCATCAATAACACGCCGCCCGTCACAATCGCCAGGTTCAGGCGCACGCTCGCCAGCGCGACGCTGAACACTGCGCCGATCAGCGCCCCCACCTGTCCCACCTGCGCGCCACGTAGAAAGGCCCGCCCGACATGCTCCTCGCCCAGCTCGTCAGCGAGCCACGCCTCTTGCGCGCCCGCTATAAACGTGGAGCCGATGCCCCAACCCAGCTGGGACAGCACAATCACTTCGAAGCGCGGCACAGAGCCCTCCAGCACGTAGCCAGCCCCCGTGAGCAAGATGCCGATAATCACTGACCAGCGGCGACTGAACACATCAGCCAACACGCCCGTCGGCACCTGAAAGACGAAGGCCATCACCTCCAACATTGTCCCCACCAGCACCAGTTGCAGCGGATTGAGCTTCGCCACCTCCACCTGATACACCATGTTTACCGTGATAATCATGTAAAAGAAGAGCGAAAAAAGCCCTTCGGTCAGCAGGTACACAACGTATGCGTTGCGATGCTTCATCCTGTTTCCTCTAATCCCGGCTCACACTACCGCTTCTATGCTTCGTCATGATCGGTAATTAAGCCTTTTCTGATCACATGCGCCGATGGCGTGCATAACAAAAACAGGCCATCTGGCATAAAAAAAGGAGGAAAATGTATGCGGACCGCTGCTGCCTACCCGAGGGCATACACTACCTATCCCTGCCTGTTCCAGACCGGAATGGAGCGCACACAATATAGAGGTTTGTTGCTATTAGTCGTCGCTCGTCAAACAGGTAGAATCCAGTCGGTCGCATTAAGCGCGAATAGGATTTTCATAAAACCTGTTGTAACCTTTCGTACTATAAGAAAACGGTCGTGTGAAATGCGTTGTATGCCCATGGACATGCTGAATAGCATCATTGGCAGTACATGGCCTAG
>Ga0209839_10001100_pt1 | contig 13920 bp, 11 predicted proteins | sample OrgsoiDNA2013050_FD_185800 | JGI IMG/M metagenome (GOLD analysis project Ga0209839, IMG submission 185800) | Permafrost soil microbial communities from the Arctic, to analyse light accelerated degradation of dissolved organic matter (DOM) -... | ecosystem: Environmental > Terrestrial > Soil >... | reverse complement strand
GAATACGTCGCGCCGGGTTACTGGACGGTCGACACGCCCGACGGCCAGCCCGGACGCAAGCTGTGCAACCCCGGCGGCTGCGGAGGCGCTTACCGCTTCAACACCGAAACCAGCATGGGACCGGCCCCTCCGCCGATCGAAAGCATTCGCGCCATGGTCGGCAAAGATCACATGTGGCCGATCGACGACACCTGGAATTACCACGCGGGCGGAGGCGAATTCAAAACCATCGGCGTCTTCACCGACGCGCTCGCCAACCGCTACGGCAAGTCTGACAACGTGGAAGACTTCGCCACCAAATCACAGATGCAGACCTACGAAGGCGTCCGCGCCATGTACGAGGCCTACAGCCGCAACAAGTATCAATCCACCGGCGTCATTCAATGGATGCTCAACAACGCCTGGCCCTCAATGATTTGGCATCTCTACGACTACTACCTGCGTCCCGGCGGCGGCTACTTCGGCGCCAAGCGCGCCATGGAAGCCCTGCATCCGGTCTATGGTTATGACGACCATTCCATCTGGGTCGTCAGCAGCCAGTATGAGGACGTGAGCGGCCTGAAACTTACCACGAAAATCTACAATTTAGACGCCACTGAAAAGTTTACCCAGGAAAACGCCGTCGACGCCGGCTCCGACAGCACCACGAAAATCTTCGCTCTGCCCGACGTGCCCGGTCTGAGCGCCACGTATTTCCTCTCGCTGCGACTGGAAGATTCGGCCGGCAAGCTTGTCGGGTCGAATTTCTACTGGCTCTCGACCAAGCAGGAAATTATCGATTGGGCGAAGAGCAACTGGTGGATGACTCCCACGGCGCAGTTCGCCGACTTCACCGCGATCTCACAATTGCCGAAGGTTAAACTGACCGTCAGCGACCACAGCGAGAGAAAGGGCGAAGAAGAGATCACCCACGTCACACTCGAAAACCCCAGCAAGAGCCTCGCCTTCTTCATCCGCCTGAAAGTCGACAAGGGAGCGAAGGGCGAAGAGATTCTCCCGGTCGTCTGGGAGGACAACTACATCTCCCTCCTCCCCGGCGAAAAGCGCGAAATCGCCGCGACTTACCGAGCCAACGAACTAGGCACGACGAAGCCGACGGTGGAAGTAAGCGGCTGGAACGTGGAGTGAAGTCCACGGGTTGAGTGACGAATTGAGAATGAGCTTGTCATCCTGAGGAGCGCGCAAAGCGCTCCGAGGGACCTTACGAAGCCCTTCCATCGGCACGAACGTGGAAAGGGCCCGCCACGGTACGTACGGCGGGAGCATTCCCTTCGCCGCATCAATCCCCACGCCGTCGTACCGTCCCTCACACCGGCTTCGCCGCTGTTCAGGATGACATCGCTTTTTGGAATGCTCGGCAACTTGGCCCCACATCTCAGAAGTTTTCCACAAAGTTTATTTTGAATTTGTGACGAGCAACCTTTACCGAGAAATCTACCTGCCCTACTGTGGACATCGTAGGTGCCGGATGCAAAGCCGCGCGGTCCTAGGAAAACGCGCGGTCCCCACAACCTTGATGGGACAGTAGGGGCATCGGATGCAGGGCTCACCAGAACGCTAACTCGGATAGCCCGAGACTGGCGCCCAGCGCAGGGAGTGATCACTTCCTCTAGATTTTCGATGGAGAAACAGCGTCGAAGAAGAAAAGAGGGGTCGGATGGTGGAGAGAAATTGATTGAGTACTTGGGAAGTTGAGTAGTTGAAAACCGAAGTAAAGTAAGATCACCAAAAAACCTTGTCATCCTGAGGAGCGCGCGAAGCGCTCCGAGGGACCTCACGATGAGCCGACATCGGCAACGCCGCCGACGCCCCCGCCACGCTGCATGCAGCGGAAGCATTCCCTTCTACCGCATCACTCCCGACACCATCGTACGGTCCCTCACACCGGCTTCGCCGATGTTCAGGATGACATCGCTGTAGGGTTCAATCCCTCAATTACCAAATTCCTCATATTCAATTTCCTAAACGTGTTCCGACACCGATAGCACATTCCCGTCGGGATCCTTGAACCACGCCACCTTGTCCCCCGTGGGCGCGGTCCAGACTCCGACGTCGTCCTGCTTCAAAAATCCGTAGCGTTCAAACTGCACACCCTTCGCCTGCAGTCCCGCCACAACTTTCTCGATGCCGCTCACCTGCCATCCCAGAATCGTGAACGGCGCCGGTGAAAAATCCTTCCCCACCTTCGCCACCCGGATCATGATCCCATTCGCATCCAGCACCATTGCGAATCCGTCATCGGCAACGAACTTCAGCCCCAGCACACCTTCATAAAACGCGCGCGCCTTCCCCGCGTCGCGAGTCGGCACAAAGGCAATGAGATTAGTAGAACCCAGCATAAAAGCACCCTCGCGAACCAATGAACCAATTACCAAATTTCCCAATTACTCAATCCCGTCACTCTTCTTCCGGCGGCAGATCGAAGTTCACCAGGTCGCCGCGGAAACCGTTGGTTTTCCATGCGCCAAAAGCAATGCCGACAATCATCCAGATGCCGCCCACGAGCCAGGCTTTCCAGCTCAGATTTTTCCAGAGAAAGAAGCAAATCGTGAATCCGGCGAGCGGCGGAGTCCACACCGCAAGCACTGCCAATGCAACTCCAGCGGCAACTAACAGCTTAAAATTCGAACCCGGCACAAGAACCATTGCGATCACCACCGCCGTCAGCAGCAGAGGCGGCACCGCGCTGTTCTTCCGTTCGCGCACGTAGTAGCGCACAAAAGCGGCCAGGTTCACGCCCATAAAGGCGATGAGCGCTCCAAAATTCAACATCTCGGCCCCGAGCCCGTAACTGAACAAACCGAAACTCACCAGCAAAGCCCCAATCAGCGCAATCGCGCCGACGAACAGCACGTTGTTGCGCGGCACGTGCCGCTTGGGGTCGACTACACCGAAAAATTTCTGGGGCAGCGCCTTGCTGCGTCCCATGCCGTAGAGCAGTCGAGCCGCGCCGATCTGTGCTCCCATCCCTGAACCGAAGTTGGCGACCAGCAACGTAAATCCAAGAATCGCAAACATCGGCTTCCACGCGCGCCCTGCGACGAAAGTAAAAGCGGTGTCGCTATTGGGAAACGGCTCGGTGGCAGGCCAGATCAATTGCGCGGCGTAAACTTCGACAGCCGAGAGTACCCCGATCACAAAACAAGTCAGAACCGTAGCCAGCAAAATATTTCGCCGCGGATTCTCCGCCTCTTCCGACAGCGTAGAGATGCCGTCGAATCCGATGTAGCTCAGCACCGCGATCGAAGTTGCCGCCAGCACCGCCTTCGAGTTCCAAAGTGCCGGATCATAAAAAGGCCGCGTGAAGAATCCAGCGCCATCGTGCGGATGACTTCCGATGTAACGCACCGCGACCATGAAGAAGACGGCCACCACCGCGCCCATCCCCGCCGCCAGCAAGGTGTTGACTCGCGCCGAAGTCTTGATGCCCTGCAGATTCAGGAACGTGAATATCGCCCCAAAAATCAGCGCCCATCCCCAGTACGGAATCATCGGCGCGAAAACAAACGCCTGCTGGCTGCACCAGATAATGCAGATCATGGGATTGAGAATGTAGTCCATCACCATGCTCCACCCAGTGACGTAGCCGAGCGCAGGATTAATTTCTTGCCCGACATAAGTAAACGCAGACCCCGCGCTGGGATAGGCCCGCGCCATGCGTCCGTAGCTGAATGCCGTGAACAGCATGGCGACCATTGCGATGAGCAACGTAGTGACGACATGCCCGTGTCCGCTGTCGCTCAACACGCCGAATACCGACATCGGCGCAACCGGCTGAATGACGATGATGCCGTAAAGGATCAGATCCCAAAGGGTAAGCGTGCGCCGCAGACGTGGCGCCGAGGTTGAGACCGGTGAGGACGAAGTTTCCATGGGTCCGGCTATTGGATTATGGATGGGGGAAAAATGTCAATATTAAAACGTTTCTGTACACGGCAATACCGCCTCCGCTAACGATGTCATCCTGAGGAGCGCGCAAGCGGTCCGAGGGACCTGACGAAGCGCGGGCGGCGGCATGGCGGTAGACAAGGTCTCCAAATAGTGTCGGCAGCGGATGCAATTCCGTCGACCGCATCGATAGCCCACACCGACGTACGGTCCCTCAAGCCGGCTTCTCCGGCTCTCAGGATGACAATCTTACTCGTGCACATGAGAATCGTCAGCGCCGCTCGCCGTAGTCGAACCAATACCCGCGCTGCTCGTTCCCGGACATGTGGCGCGTGTTGTACTCGAGCAGATATTTCACGTGCGCGTCGTCGAGTGGGAATGTTTTCTTCGGCGTGTAGGGATATTCGCCCATGCTGAGGAACGGTAGTGGCGCGACGAAGTTGCCCTCGGCGGCGTAGAAGTCCATGTCTTTCTCATAGCCATTGGCGGCGAAGAAATAGTCACGCACCCATCCTTTGGGAAGCGCAGGCAAATGGGAGGGATCGAAGTCGAGTCGCACTTCGTCGCCCGAGCCGAAGACGGCAAGTTTGTCGTCAGTTTTCGTCAGTAGTGGCAGGACGTCGCCGTAGCGCGTGTAGGTGCCGAACGGCCGCGTGTAGGGCCCGGTCGCGCTGACTTCTTCGTAGACGTACTCTACGTTGCCCGCAGGCTTGCCCTCGATCTTCAGCGGATAGCCGTGATACTCCAAGTCGGCGTGAGACAGCGGAACTGGCGTGAGGCGCGGGCTTTGGGATCGATCGTTCGACGGCTGCTTGGTGCGATCAATCAGAATGTTGTCCCAATAAACTTGCAGATTGGTCGTAATGCGAATTTTCTGCGTGCCCCGCGGCAGCTTGCCGGTGAGATCGGCGGTCATCGTGCGCGGACCGCCGGCGGGAAAGCCCATATCGTCGACTATGCGCTTCCACTTGCCGCTTGCATCCTGAGCTTCGACATAAGGCGAGATCGCCTGCACGCCCGCCTGCGACGCCGCGTACATGCTGTTCGCGGAGAAATATTCCACCTCGCCGTGCATCAGCAGCCACAGCGGGCCGCCATTGTACGCCTCGCCCAGGTCGAGCATGAGCGAGTGCGGCTGGGCGAATCCCTGAAACTGCGTGAGCGCGAAATCGCCAAAGTAGCGATGGGCGAGCAGATCTGGCAGCACGTCATGGCCATGCTCGTCATGCGCCGCAGCCGGCGGCCGCGCGTCACGGCTGACCACAACTTTGAATGGCGGATACGGCGGGTTCGACGCGAAAAACTCGTTAGGATAAACGTCGGTGTCAGCTGGATGATCGACAGCCAGCAGCCGCACTTGATCCAGGTAGACTGCTTCTTCCAGCGGCTCCATGAATCGGAAACTGAGAGGTCCGTGGTTCCCACTTCTCGCAACCCCGGCGAGAAGTGGGGCACCCCCATTCTTGTTGGTGTCGTCATCGGCGAGGTGACCCATATTGGTGGGGTGCCCCATGTCTCGCTGGTTTTGCGAGACATGGGATTCCACGGACCCGGCCTTCTCCTGAATCCTCCCGCGATCAATCTTGATCCACTCCACCGGCCGCGGAATATCGCGCTGGTCGGGACCGATCCAGTGGCCGACTACGCCCGCGCCAAGCATATCGGCGACGAATTCGTACTTCTCGCCGTTCCACACAAACAACGTCGGGCACGAACTGCCGCGGCGGTCGATCTCCATGATGTCCTGCTGCTTGTCGCCCGCCACCTGAATTTCGTCCTGCAACACGCCGGTTGGCCACAGCAGGCGCACGATGTCGGCTTCTTTGGCATCGCCCAGGCCGACGACGATGTCGGTCGAGTTCTGCCCGAGATATCCGTTGGAGCCATAAATCTCAAACTTCTGCCGGTTGCCACCGGAAAAAACTTCCACCTTGGTGCCAATCGCCGACTTGTTGTCAGCCAGTCCCTTGAGCGACAGCCGCAGCCAGTGATTCTGATTGGCTCCTTCATTCTTGAGCAAAACCGCCGGCCCGTGATTCTGCGTGATGAGCAGGTCGGTCGTACCGTCGTTGTCGTAGTCGCCGGTGATGATGGCGCGCGGATCTTTGAGCTGAATCTTGTCGAGGCCAACGTCGGCAGTGACGTCCTTGAATCCGTCCGGCCCGAGATTGCGGAACAGCCGCACTTCGCCTCTGCCTTCCTTCGTCTCGCCCACGGCGACCAAGTCGACCCAACCGTCGTTGTCGTAGTCGAATGCGGCGAGGCCAAAGGCTCGGACCCAGTTGGTCTGGGGCAGTTTCACTTGCTCGAAGGACTTGCCGTGATTGTTCCGCCAGAGCGTTAGACCAGGCGCGTCCATCTGAGTGAATGCAAAATCCATCCAGCCGTCGTGGTCAAAGTCGAGGACTGCGACGCCATTGGTTCGGCTTGGCATGGACAACGTCAGGTCGCTCCGATCGCGAAATTTTCCCTCACGCTGATTCTCGAATAGGCGAACTTTTTCCCCGCCGCTCACTACTAGATCCACGGCTCGGTCATTGTTGAAATCGGTGCCGATCATCCCGATGCTATGCACGGACCCTGCGAGCCCGGTCAAGTCCGTAACATCGGTAAAGGTGCCTTCCCCATTGTTTCGCCAGAGAACGCTGTGGCCCGACGTACCGTCATCGACCAATTTCGCTCCATCAGGCCCCTGCTCTGCCAAAACAGATTGAGTCACGTACAGGTCGAGGTCGCCATCGTGGTCGTAGTCAATGAAGCTCACGCCAATGGGGCCATCGGGATATAGGAAGCTCGGAGGATGGGAGGTTCCGCGCGTTATTTCGAGGGAGGGCGCCGGCACTTCTTTTTTTCCGCTTGCCGAGGCCCCGCTACCACTACCTGACCCGATACCACTACCTATTCCGGTACCGTTGAGGAAGCCGAAACCTCCGCTCAGCTTGAATGTCCCGTTTTTTTCGTTGTGAAGACCCATGACTCCCGAGGGGGAGCTGATGGCTAGGTCCGCGAATCCGTCATTGTCATAGTCCCCAACTGTGCAGCCGATGCTGCCTGCTCCTGAGAAAAGTGTCGTGGTTGCGTCCTCGAACTTGCCGTTGCCGAGGTTGTGGTATAGGGACCACCCGCCCTGCGCGCCGCGATCAGCGACCAACAGGTCGAGCTTGCCGTCGTTGTCGTAGTCGAAGAAACATGCACCGCTGCCGAGGTAATTTGGAAAACCCTTGTAAGGCTCTACTTCGGGAGGCACCGCCTTAAATATCAGTCCCGCTTCCTTCGTCACATCCACAAACTGCACCTTGATCTGCGCCGGAGCCTTCAGCACCGCGCTGGGCGACTCGACCGCGCGCGAATACTGGCCCTGTTCGCCGTAGGCCAGACTCATTGGGGCGCCGATTTTATTTTGCGTGATGTACTGGAATTTCTTGAGGTGCTCGCGGGCGTGCTCCACATCGCCGGACTGCTGGTAGGCGCGCGACAATCCGAACTCGGCCGAGGCGTGCAGCGGATTGATTTGCAACGCGTGCTGAAACGCCGCGATCGCTTCAGGAAATTGCTTGGCCTGCACGTAGGCGGTACCGAGGAAATACCAGGTGTCGGGATCGCTCGCGTCAATTTCGGTTACGTGCCTGAAGGCATCAATGGCTGCCGGTGCGTCGCCGGTATTCTTGGCCAGCAGGCCGAGGTTGTACCAGGCGTTCGGATTCTTCGCGTCCTGCTTGAGCGCGTCTTCGAGGGCGGCCTTGGCTTGATCGACCTTTTGCAGGTTCAGGTAGGCGACGCCTTGGTTCAGGCGCGCGATTGCCAGCTTCGGATCGGCCTCTGCGGACTGCTGAAAATTCTTCAAGCCTTTTTCGAAAAGCTGCTGGTTCATGTAGGCCACGCCGAGATTGTTCAGGCGCGCGGCTTCCACGGGCTTCGATTGCGTTTGGGGGGCGACGAGGAAACCGGAAGCGGCCAGAAACAGGGCCAGAGCGACTGCGATGCGGGGGATCATTGCACAACGATTTAACCACAGGGGACACAGAGGAACACAGGGGACGGACGAATGCGTCCGTCGCTACAGAGTTAAAAAATAAAGCTTGACTGTTATATAGTGTTGTAGTTAAGTATATCACTAGTACCGAGGACGGTCCTTTGCGAAACCGGATCGCTAGAGACCAATCCCGGGCTTATTCAACGCTTGAGGAGAAGACTTATGAAATCTATTCGGTGGGTGTTGGCTGCTGCTTTGGTGTCGCTGTCGACTTTTGCTCTGGCGCAGGCGGACGGGGCGAAGTCGGAGGCGGCGAAATCGTTTGAACAGATGAAAACGTTGGCGGGAACCTGGGAGGGGAAGGTAACGACAATCCCGGCGATGGCCGAGATGGGGAACGATGCGGTCGTCCAGGTGTCGATGCGGGTGACGTCGCGGGGAGCCTCGATGGTGCACGAGATGAGGGATCCTCGGAATGCGGATGATCCGACGAAGTTTGATCATCCGGTGACCATGTTTTATGTGGACAGCGACCGGCTGATCCTGACGCATTATTGCGATGCGGGGAACCGGCCGCGGATGGCGGCGCATGCGTCGGCGGACGGGAAGACCCTGGACTTCGATTTTCTCGACGTGGCCGGCGGCACGCAGTATGGACACATGCAGCACTCGGCGTTCACTATCGTCGATGCCAACCATCACATCGAGGAGTGGACGTATATGATGCCGGGGGACAAGCCGGTACGGGCGCGGATGGAGATGCAGCGGGTAGCGGACAAGAAGGTGTTCTGAAACCTGGTAGTCGTTGCGCAGGTGGTTGGTGGAAGCAAAACGAGTGAGGCAATCTGGGGACTCTGATGGACCGTGAGTGGAACGACAGTCAGCCGATATATCGCCAGCTTCGCGACCGCGTGGTGGCGATGATTCTCGACGGTGTGCTCAAGGAGGGCGATCCGCTGCCCTCGGTGCGCACGGTCGCGGCGGAGTATCGGGTGAATCCGCTCACGGTTCTGAAGGGATATCAGCAACTGGTGGATGAGCAGTTAGTAGAGAGCCGGCGGGGGCGTGGAATGTTCGTGAATGAGGGTGCGCGCGGGCTGCTGCTGCAAGGCGAGCGGCAGAAATTTCTGGCGGAGGAGTGGCCGCGGGTCTCGGCCACGATTCAGCGGCTAGGGCTGAAGGCGGAGGAGTTGCTGAATGGGAACGGGCGTTTGCCGGGCGCTGATGCGGAGTCCGCGGAGGAGAAGAAGAAACCATGACAGTCGGAACTGTGCCGGTGATTGAAGCGCGCGGGCTGCGGAAGAGGTTCGGCTCAACCGTGGCGCTGGACGGGGTTGACTTGCGCGTGGACGAGGGGCGGATTCTAGGGCTGATCGGGCCGAACGGAGCAGGCAAGAGCACGGCGCTCAACGCGATTCTGGGTCTCATCCCCTACGAGGGACATCTGCGGGTGCTGGGGCGCGATCCGTGGGCCGAGCGTGATGTGCTGATGAACGACGTGTGCTTTATTTCGGACGTGGCCGTCCTGCCGCGCTGGATGCTTGTTTCGCAGGCGCTCGACTTTGTGGCGGGCGTGCATCCGCAATTCGATCGGGCGAAGGCGGAAGGATTTCTGTCGAGGACCACGATCAAGCGCGCGAGCAAAGTGCGGGAGTTATCGAAGGGGATGGTGGCACAACTACATCTCGCACTCGTGATGGCGATTGACGCGCGGCTGCTGGTGCTGGACGAACCTACGCTGGGGCTCGACATTCTTTATCGCAAGCAGTTTTACGATTCGCTGCTGAACGATTATTTCGACGGCAGGCGGACTGTCGTCGTTACCACGCACCAGGTGGAAGAGCTACAGCATGTGCTCACCGATCTGATGTTCATTGACCGCGGGCGGATTGTGTTCGGATGCAGCATGGACGAAATTGAAGCGCGGTATGTGGAAGTGACGGTGAATCCCGAGCGGGTTGCGGCGGCGCGCGCGCTCAAGCCGATGCACGAGCGGCAGATGCTGGGGCGCAGCATTTTCTTGTTCGCCCATGTCGATCGGCAGCAACTCGCGGCATTGGGCGATGTACGTACGCCTGGCATCGCCGACTTATTCGTCGCCGTTTTGGAAAATGCCGCGGGAAATCCGGCTTCCGTGACGCGAGCAAATCATGAAGGAGTGGTTCGATGAATACACAATCCAGCGCGATGCCAGAATCTTTCGACACGCCGAAAGTCGCACCTCGAGTAATGTCCGAGACGCGGCCGTTGTACTGGTCGGTCCGGCGCGAGCTTTGGGAGAACCGGTCGATCTATCTTGCGCCGCTGGCAGCAGCCGGAGTCTATCTGCTGGCGTACATGGTCGCGGTCATGCGACTACAGCACAAGTGGCGGGCACTCTCCGGAGTTGAGATGATACGGCGGCACGCGATCGCCGAACCTTACGACGTCGCGGCGGGGCTGATGATGGTGACGGCCATGATCGTGGGAGCGTTCTATTGTCTCGACGCATTGCACGGGGAACGGCGTGACCGCAGCATCCTGTTCTGGAAGTCGCTTCCGGTCTCCGATGTCACGACCGTGCTGGCAAAGGCCAGCATTCCGCTGGCGGTGCTGCCGGCTCTGACCATCGCGATCACTTTGGCGACACAGCTCCTCGTGCTGATGATGAATTCGATGGCGCTCGCGGCGAGCGGCCAGAGCGTCGGCGCGTATTGGGAACAGCTGTCCTGGTTTCAGATGTGGGCAATGCTCGTCTACCACCTGCTGACCGTGCATTTGCTGGGACATGCGCCTTTCTACGCATGGTTTCTGCTGGTCTCGGCGTGGGCGCGGCGTGCGGCATTTCTGTGGGCGGTGCTGCCGCTGATCGCGATCGGCTTCATCGAGAAGATCGTGTTCGGCACTACATATTTTGCGCGTCTCCTGGGACATCAATTGTCTGGCGGCGCGGAGGCAGTTTCCTTTCCGGGACAGATGCCCATCGACCCCATGACGCACCTCACGCCCGGACATTTTCTGCTCAGTCCTGGTTTGTGGCTGGGGCTGGCGGTGACCGCGGCGTTTCTTTTTGCGGCCGTGCAGGTGCGGCGCAATCGCGAACCGATCTGACGGAATCGAGAACCTTTGAACCGCGAAGTTCGCCAAGGCCGCGAAGGCCGCGAAGAAAAATCGGAGGACGATCATGATTCGAGAGCGTGCGTTGAGGGTCGTGTTGGGGATCGTGGGATTGCTGTTTGTGGCTGGGCTTTACCCGCTGATCGCTATGCAATCGAATCCGGGCGAGCAGATGCTCGGGGCGGTCTATGTGACGCTGGGAGTTTTTCTGCTGCTGTCGCTGCGGCGTCCGGCGGCGCATCGCAGCCTGATCGCGTTCACGGCGTGGTCGAGCCTGGTGCATGGCGCCACCATGGGAGCGCAGGCGTGGCGCAATGACCTGCCGCGGGTGGATCTAGTGCGGGCGGTGGTTCCCCTGGCTATGATTGGTCTGGTGTTGATTGCGCTCAGGCCGAAGAAGATCGAGTCGGCGGTTTCGTGACCGCGCGGGCTGAAGCCCGAATCATTGTTCCACGTTGACGCGGCGCTGAAGCGTCCGCTCTTTCACGGTTGTTCAAGCGTTCCGTCTACCCGGCGACACATTGGCTCGCTGAAATTTCGCCATCGCTCCCAAGTCAAAATCCCCATCCTCTTTCGCAAAGAACGCGAAAGAAGGGTACGGCACCCGATTAACCCATCCTAAAAATTCAGGCCCACTCCACCGGTGATGCTGTTGCCGCGCCAGTTGTAGATGTCGGCGGGGTTGTTGCCGTTTGCCAGGAACTTGAAGTAGCGGGTTTCGTAGGTGCCTTTCACGTACCACTTGCCGAAGTTGTAGCCGAGGCTGCCGCGGATAGTGTAGCCGTGGTCGAAGTTGGGGTGGGGGACTCCGCTGAGCGTCTTCAACGACGACTTGAAGTGGGGAGTGTATTCCGGCGCGCCCTGGGCCTCAATGAATGCGCGCTTGTCGGGGCCGAATTTGTATTTGAGCACGACTGGGGTTTCGAGGAGTTCGAGGTTATAGCGGTCGAGGGTGAGTCCGGGCAGTTGGGCGTGGGGCTGGATGATCTTGCGGATGCCGACGTTGAATCCAATCGACAAATTGCCCCAGGGGAAGATGGGTCCGCCGAAGATTGCGTACTCGTGGGGATGGGCGGACGTGTCGGAGGGTACGCGGAGTTCGGCGCCGATGACGATGTTGGGGCTGCCGTCCTTGGCCTTGAGCAGGTTGAATTTGCCGTCCACTCCAAAGTCGGGAGCGCTGGCTTGCGGCTGGTCGCCATATTTGTCGGAGGTCCCACCGGCGTCGATGCCGAGGGTGCCTCGCTGGCTAAAGGCTGGGGTGGTGGCCAGCAGAGATAGGAAAATTAGACCGGTCCGGATAAGAATCGACTTGCAGGGCTGCATCAGTTGCGTTTCCTCCCCTAGTGGGCCAGTGTACACTCCCGGTGAATCCGGCGGGACCGCCAGCAATACGTTTCGGGAGCGAAGGCTAATTGTCTGATGCGGGATGGGGCGGGTCTACTGTCTGAGGTGAGGAGCGTTTTCTGCGGTGAGACAAGCGGACGAGTTCCTCGCTTTGGCAAGGAACCCATCCGCCGTGGAGACTATGGAATTGCTTACCTACGAGCCTTGTTTCTCGAAGACGATCTCGGCCTTGGGTGCGGCCAGCTTTTCCTTGCGGACGGAGCGGGCTACGTCACCGAGCGGCGTGGGCGGCGGGAGCATGGGGCCGAACTCCCACAGCGGCCGCTCACCTTGGGCGTAAGAGTAGGACTCGCCGCCGACCAGGGGGCGTTCCTGGGCCATATCGTGATGGTCGGCGTGTTGGACGTGTTCGGGAATGTTGACCATCTGGGGCTGGCTGGAGATCGACCCGGCGGTCTGTCCGAAGGCGGCGGCGGTACAGAGAATGAGCAAGGCGAAAAGGGTGATTTTCATGGCGTTTTTTCCAGACTCCGCTGGGGATGGCTGCATCCGCGATACCAATTTAAAGAGCTTTCGTTTTAAGCATTTACAAGCATGAGTTGAGGTATGGCGCAAGACTTTGCACAAATAGGGTGGCGGAACCGGCCTCTTTAGTGGCTCCTTCGGCGCGGCGGGCGGGACGCGCCGCCGGACAGCCGCCGGGGACGGCGGCGCTACGACCCTGCGGCACATTTGGATCGGCGGTTTGCGAAAACGGTCGACGGGGTGTATGTTTTCGCCCATTCAATTTCTCCTATCGAAATGGAGCGGCCATGAGTTTCAGGAACGGGCGCAGGCTGCAGGAAAGTAGCGGAGCCGCTCGGGCCGTCCTGATCGCGGCCGTTTGGTTGTTTTCTGCGATCGCAATAGCGCAGACGGACTGCGCGGAGGGCAATGGGCTGCTGGATTCGGCTACGCCGAAGGGCGTGACCGTCCCTGAACTGATTCAGAAATTGGGAGCGGAGGAGGTGAAGGTCAAGGAGGCGCGGACGCACTACTCCTACATGCAGGACGTGCTGGTGCAGACGCTGGACGGAAAAGTGGTCAGCGGACAGATGCATGAAGTGAGCACCGTCACCTACAACCAAGGAAGGCGGGCGGAGAACGTGACCTTTGCCGAGCAGTCGACATTGCGCGGGGTGCAGTTGACCCAGGAGGACATGAACGACATCCGCATCTTCATGCCGCTGATTCTCACTACGGAAGACCTGCGCGACTACAACCTGACCTATGCGGGACAGCAGCATGTGGATGACCTGGATACCTACGTTTTTCACGTGGAGCCTAAGAAGGAAGAAAAGGACAAGCGGTATTTTCAGGGGAGGGTGTGGGTGGACAGCAAGGATCTGCAGATTGTGAAGGCGTGCGGGAAGAGTGTGCCGGAAACGATCCACGTGAAGAAGAATCAGCCGCAGGATATTCGACCCACATTTGTGAGCTATCGGCAGCCGGTGGATGGGCATTGGTTACCGGCCTATGCGAGCGTGGATGACACGCTGCACTTTAAGGCGGAGACAGTGCATGTGCATGAGGTGTTGAAGTTGACGGGGTATAAACTGGCGGGGGTGGGGAAGCCA
>Ga0209839_10001099_pt1 | contig 13923 bp, 9 predicted proteins | sample OrgsoiDNA2013050_FD_185800 | JGI IMG/M metagenome (GOLD analysis project Ga0209839, IMG submission 185800) | Permafrost soil microbial communities from the Arctic, to analyse light accelerated degradation of dissolved organic matter (DOM) -... | ecosystem: Environmental > Terrestrial > Soil >... | reverse complement strand
CGACCTGCACATTCTGAAGGGTGACGTACCCGCGGTCACCGAGGGCCGAATCCTCGGCCACGAGGCGGTGGGTACGGTCGTCGAGACCGGGGCGGCGGTCGGCAGCCTCAAGCAGGGCGACCACGTGCTGGTTCCTGCGATCACGTCATGCGGACGTTGCGGTCCGTGCAAGCGGGGGCTGGCCGCCCATTGCCAGGGGACCGGCGGGATCGGTTGGATCTTCGGCCACCTGATCGACGGCGTGCAGGCCGAATACGCGCGCGTGCCGTTCGCCGAGACCTCGGTGCACATCGTTCCCGAGGGCGTGACCGACGAGCAGGTCCTGTTCCTGGCCGACATTATTCCGACGGGCTTTGAGATCGGCGTGCAAAATGGCGGCGTCAAGCCCGGGGACACAATCGCCGTGGTCGGCGCAGGGCCCGTCGGCCTGGCGGCGATGATGACCGCCGGGATCGCTGGGGCGGGGCGGATCATCGCCGTCGACCTGGCAGCGTCCCGCCTCAAGCACGCCGAGAGCTTCGGTGCAACGCACACGATCTCCGGCGGCGAGGATGCCGAGCAGCAGATCCTCGACCTGACCGACGGCGAGGGCGTGGACGTGGCGATGGAGGCCGTCGGCGTGCCGGCGACGTTTGACCTGTGCACCCGAATCGTGCGCCCGGGAGGGACCGTGGCCAACATCGGCGTGCACGGCAAACCGACCACGCTGCACCTCGAGGACCTGTGGATCAAGAACATCACGATCACCACCGGCCTGGTCAGCGGAACGACGGTCCCGACGCTGCTCAAGCTCGCCCGCGACGGGCGCATCCAGTCCGAAAAGCTCGGCACCCACCGTTTCTCGCTGAGCGATATCGAGGCGGCCTATGACGTGTTTGGCGCCGCCGACGAGCACAACGCGCTCAAGGTGGTGCTCACCGGGTAGCACCAACCCGCCTGTGGCCAGCGCTGCAGCCCTGGCGCCCTGGTTCTGGGGCGCTCGACGGCGCTGCGCTGGGCCACGCTCGAAGTCTAATATCATAAAGCCAATCAGCTTTTATGAAGTTTGCCCTCGACGGAGGAACAGAATGGCTCTACAGATTGGCTCGACGGCCCCTGACTTCGAGGCCGAGACGACGGAGGGCCCGATCCACTTCCACGATTGGATCGGCGACTCATGGGCGGTGCTGTTCTCGCACCCCCGCAACTTCACCCCGGTTTGCACGACCGAACTCGGCTACATGGCACGGATCGAGCCGGAGTTTGAGCGCCGTGGCGTGAAGATCATCGGCCTCTCGGTCGACCCGCTCGAGAACCACGCGCAATGGGCCACGGACATCGAGGAGACCCAGGGCACCGCGCCGAACTATCCGATCATCGCCGACCCGGACTTCGCGGTCTCCAAGCTCTACGAGATGCTGCCCGCCGATACGACGGGGGACCCGACGGCGCGCACCCCGGCGGACAACCAGACCGTGCGCAACGTGTTCGTGATCGGCCCGGACAAGAAGATCAAGCTGATCCTGATCTACCCGATGACGACCGGGCGCAACTTCGACGAGGTCCTGCGCGTGGTCGACTCGCTGCAGCTGACGGCGAAGCACAAGGTTGCCACGCCCGTCAATTGGAAGCCGGGCGACGACGTCATCATCGCCGGGTCGGTGTCCGACGATGAGGCCCGCGAGAAGTATCCGGATGGCTGGGAGTCCCCTCGCCCATACATCCGCATCGTGCCGCAGCCCAGCTGAGCCACGCGACGGTCCCCGCAGTGACCCCGCCCGTGCGCGCGGCGCGTCTCGACGGTCTCGGTACGACGATCTTCTCCGAGATGACGGCGCTCGCCGCGCGGACCGGGGCGATCAATCTCGGCCAGGGGTTTCCGGACACGGATGGTCCGGCGCCGGTGATCGAGGCGGCGATCGCCGCGCTGCGGGGCGGGGAGAACCAGTACGCCCCGCTGCCCGGCGTTCCGGCGCTGCGCGAGGCGGTGTTGGAGCACCAGCGGATCAACTACGGCCTCGAGCCGGAGGATCTGCTGGTCACGTTCGGGGCCACCGAGGCGATCGCGGCGGCGTTGCTCGGCCTGTGCGACCCCGGCGACGAGGTCGTCGTGCTGGAGCCGTACTACGACTCGTACGCTGCCTGCATCGCCTTCGCCGGTGCGATCAGGCGGCCCGTGACCCTGCGCCCGCCAACGTTCGCTCTGGACCCCGACGCTCTGCGGGCGGCGATCGGACCTCGCGCGCGCGTGATGCTGCTCAACACCCCCCACAACCCGACCGGCCGCGTCCTGGATCGTTGCGAGCTCGAGGCGGTCGCCGCGGCGTGCCTCGAGCACGACCTCATCTGTGTCAGCGACGAGGTCTACGAGCACCTCGTCTATGACGGCCGGCACATACCGCCGGCGACGCTGCCCGGGATGGCCGAGCGGACGCTGACGATCTCCAGTGTCGGGAAGTCGTTTTCGTTCACCGGCTGGAAGATCGGCTGGTGCTCGGGCCCCGCGGAGCTCGTGGCCGCGACGCGCATGGTCAAGCAGTACCTCACCTTCGCCGGCGGCACGCCCCTGCAACACGCGGCAGCGGCCGCGCTGCGCCTGCCGCCCACGTACCTGGAGGCCCAGCGCCGCGAGCTGCGCGCGAAGCGCGATCTGCTGTGCGCCGGACTGGCCGGCGCGGGCCTGGAGCCGCTGATCCCCGCCGGCACGTACTTCGTCAACGTCGACGTCGGTAGCGACGCGGTCGCATTCTGCACCGAGCTGCTCGAGCACTGTGGGATCGTCGCGATCCCGACCAGCGTGTTCTATGACGATCACGGCGCGGCGCCAAACCTGGCCCGGTTCGCGTTCTGCAAGCGTGAGGCGGTGATCGCCGAGGCGGCGGCACGCCTCGCGAGCCTCGGCGTCGTCAAGCCGGGGTGATCAAGTCGAGCCTGCTCCTCGGCGGTTGGCTAGGCTTCGCGCCCGTGCCGAGAAGACTCCTGCTCACGCTATGCATCCTCGTCGGGGCGGCGCCGCAGACGGCCCCTGCGTCGATTGCGAGGCTCAGCCCCAGCATCCAGTTCAGTCCGTTCGCGGCATCGGTGCTGACCCACCCGGCGCCGGTCGCCGGCACCGACGGCTTCGTGCACCTCGCCTACGAGTTGGTGCTGACCAACGTGACTGCGCTGGAGATCAGAATCGACAAGGTCCAGGTCCGCAGTGCAGGCACGCGCCGGGTGCTGCTGTCGCTGTCGGGTGGTGCCTTGAGAGCGAACCTCAACCCGGTCGGGGGCCCTGTGGCGTCGGACTCCGCGGCGTCATCGGGCCCGATAACGGTAAGGGGCTCGCAGTCGGTGATCGTGTGGCTTGACGTGCGCGTGCGCAGGTACTCTGATGTGCCGGCAATCCTCGATCACCGCATCGTCGCGGCACCGGTTGCCCCGCCGCCCAACGCACCGCGGTCACTCACAACCGTGGTTCCGCCCGTCGCGACGGTCCGGCACAGGCCGATCGTGCTCGGGCCACCGGTCGCCCCCGGGATCTGGTACGCCAGCGAGGGCTGCTGCAGCGACTTCACCCACCACCGGCACGGGCTGACCAGCGTCAACGGCCAGCTGCTGGTTCCTCAGCGCTTCGCGATCGACTGGTACCGACTTGACTCCCAGCATCGTGCGTGGGTTGGAGACCCCAGCAAGCTCAGCAGCTATCTCGCGTACCGACAGCCGGTGCTCGCCGCCGCCAACGCAACCGTCGTCGAGACCCAGGACGGCCTGCCCAACAACCCGGATATCCCGAAGCCGCCGACGATTCCGCCGATCCAGAACACCGTCGGCAACCACCTGGTCCTCAAGCTCAGCCCGGGCGTGTTTCTGCTCTACGCGCACCTCCAGCGCGGCTCGCTGCACGTCCATCTGGGCCAGCGAGTGCGCCGCGGGCAGGTGCTGGGACTGATCGGCACCAGCGGCAACTCGACTGCCCCTCACCTGCACTTCCAGTTGATGACGACGCGCACATTCTTCCCCACCGACAGCCCACCGTTCGTGTTCGACCGATTCAGGCTGCTGGGGCAGGTCACCCAACGAATCTGGGATGACAACCTCGGCCTGCAGCCGACCGGGACGCTCCCCTTCACCGCCGCGCGGCGGCCGAGCGCGCGCAGATCGCAGATGCCGCTGGACCGCAACGTGGTCAGCTTTTCGGCCGTTGCGCTCCCATAGTGGTACTCGCCGCCTGCCCTAAAAGCTCAGCGTCGAGCCGCTGATCGCCGAAGAGCCTGAAGCTGCTCTGGCGTATCGGCCGACCTACGACCAGCCTGCAATTGTGGATCCGGGCCTCGGTCTAGGGTGTCGGTCGGTGTCGAGCGTCGGCGTGTTGCGCGAAGGGCCGCTGCATGCCGCGATCAAGGCCGCGTTGGCGCAACCGGGGGACCGTTTGGAGGTGCCGGTCGGGCGCTTCGTGATCGACCTCGTTCGGGCCGACGGTGAGCTTGTCGAAGTGCAGACCGGCGGCTTTGGCCCGTTACGCCACAAGCTGAGAGTGCTGCTCGCCGAGCACCGTGTCCGGATCGTTCACCCGGTGGCGGCGGAGCGTCGGATCGTGCGGATCGACGAGCACGGCGAGGTCGTCTCGGTCCGCCGCTCGCCCCGGCGGGCCACCGCGGTCGAGGTGTTCGACAAGCTCGTCGCGTTCCCGGCGCTCCTTGCTGATCCGAATCTGACGGTGGAGATTCTCCTGTTACGCGAGGACCACCTCCGCGCCGCCGGGCCGGTGAGATCCGGGCGGCGGACGCGCGATCCGGGTGAACGCCGTCTGGTGAACGTGATCGAGCGGATCGAGATCGGCGCTCCGCACGACCTGCTCGCCCTCATGCCGGGGCTGCCGCTCGCCCCGTTCAGCACCCGCGAGCTTGCGTCGCTGCTGCGCTGCAGCACCCGGCTGGCCCAACGCACCGTGTACTGCCTGCGGGTCATCAAGCTGATCGAGCCGGCGGGTAGGCGTGGGCCCTCGCCCCTACATCGCGTCTCCGGCGCGGCGATCGGGGTTCGCCCGGAGTCGGTCTGCCAGCCCCGCCGCTGATCAGCCTCGGAGGTGGGAGTCCTGCCAGACTGCACCGCTCCATGCCCAGGCGACGGACGAAGATCGTGGCGACTCTAGGCCCCGCGAGCGAGTCGCCTGAACTGCTTGATCGGCTGCTCGCCGTGGGGGTCGATTGCGTCCGGATCAACTGCTCGCACGGTACTGCGGACGAGCAGCGCTCCCGGGCACGGGCGGCGCGGGAGGCGGCGGTTCGCGCCGGACGCCCGATCGCATTGCTGTTCGACCTCCAGGGGCCCAAGCTTCGCCTGTCGGTGGACACGGTTCCACGAGCCGTGGCGCCGGGGGACGCGGTCATCTTCACCGGCTCTGATCGACCGGCCTCCGCGGGCCTGGTGATCGTCGATCTACCAGGCTTTTCTGAGCTGGTGTTAGACCGTTCAGAGCTCGTGATCGGCGACGGTGTGCCCCGCTTCGCGATCGACCGCGTCGAGGACGGATGTGTGATCGCACGGGCGCTGAGCTCCGGCTCGCTGTCCGGCCGCAAGGGCCTCAACGTGACCTACGCGCGGCCGAACCTGCCCGCGATCACCGACAAGGATCTAGCCGACCTGTCGCTGGCCGCCGAGACCGGCGCGGACTTCGTCGCCCTGTCGTTCGTTCGCGCAGTCGCCGACGTCGAGGATCTGCGCGATCGCCTGCGCGCCCTGGGCTCACCTGCGCGCACGATCGCGAAGATCGAGAAGGTCGAGGCCTACGAGAACCTCGACGCGATCCTTGCCGTCGCTGACGGCGTCATGGTGGCGCGCGGCGACTATGGCGTCGAGGTGGGCGTCGCTCGCGTCCCGTTGATGCAGAAGGACACGATCCTGCGCGCGACGCAAGTCGGCAAGATGGTGATCACCGCCACGCAGATGCTTGAGTCGATGATCGAGGCACCCGAGCCGACCCGGGCGGAAGCCGCCGACGTGGCCAATGCCGTGATCGACGGGACCTCCGCTCTGATGCTGTCGGCCGAGACCGCCGTCGGCGCCTACCCGGTCGAGGCGGTGCGGGCGATGGCGGAGATCGCCCAAGCGGCCGAGGAGTCGCCGGTGATCCACGGTCGAGCGCGTGACGTGGACACCAACACCGCGGCGGCGGCGGTTCTCTACTCGGCGGTGCAACTCGCTGAAGCGCTGCAGGCCTCAGCGCTCGTGATCCCCACCGAGACCGGCGGCGGTCCGCGCACATGTGCCAAGTACCGGCCGGATCGGCCGATCATCGCGCTCGCCCACGATCCGCTGGTGCGCAATCAGCTGATGCTGGAATGGGGAGTTCAGCCGATCGCGATGGCCGACGTGGAGTCGGTCGACGCGCTGGTCGAGGAGTCGCTGTTTGCCGCCCGTGACCTCGGCGGCCTGCCAAGTGGGGGGCGGGTCGTGCTGACGACGGGGCGTCGCACCGGCACGCCGACGGCGACGAGCCTGATCATGGTCCGCGAAATCCCCTGAAGGTCCTGTGTCCGGTTGCGGGCTCCGCGGGGTTGATCTGTATGGTGGCGCCGATGCAGCACGATCGGCCCGGTCAGCAGGAGCTCGTCTCCGCCCCTGACGCCTTGTGGCGCGTCGGGGTGGTTGCTAATCCAGCTCGGAACATCGACGGTCCACTCCGCGCACTTCTGGAGTGGGCCGGCCGTGGCTGAGCCGGGGTCGCAAGCCCCCGGTTGCCTTCGCGATCCTCCGCAGCTGGCCGGTGTTCGGCACGACTATGTCAATGCCGGTGGGCTGCGGACGCACGTTGCCCTCGCGGGGCCCGAGGATGCGCCGGCGATCATGCTCGTCCACGGCTGGCCGCAGAACTGGTGGGCCTGGCGCCTCGTCATTCCGGCCCTGGCCGAGCGCTTCCGGGTGATCGCGCCTGACCTGCGAGGCCACGGCTGGACCGAGGCGCCGCCGGCGGGATACGAGAAGGAGCAGCTCGCGTCCGACCTACTGGCCGTACTGGATGCGCTCGGCCTGGAGCGAGCGACGTGGGTTGGCCACGATTGGGGCGGGTGGACGGGGTTTCTCGCGGCTCTGCGCGCGCCCGAGCGGCTTGACCGGATGCTCGCGCTGTGCATTCCGCACCCCTGGACCCCGCCGCATCCGCGCCGGTTGGCGCTGATGCTCAGCTACCAGGCGCCGATCAGCCTCCCCCTGGTCGGACCGCGGGTTGCCCGCCGGATGGTGCGCGAGATCCTGCAGTTCGGTCGCGCCGGCGACCGCCTCGACGCCTTCGAAGCGGCGGTGTTCGCCGAGCACCTTCCCGCCGAGGTGAGCGTTGCCATGTACCGGACCCTGTTGACCCGCGAGCTGGCGCCGATGGCCCGCGGGCGCTACGCGCACGCACGGCTCGAGGTGCCCACGACGCTGCTCATCGGCGGGCGGGACGCGGTGACCAGGGGCACGCCGGCAGGGCCGGTCCCCGGTCAGCCGCAACTCCACGTCCAAGTGCTCGACGGCGTCGCGCACTGGGTGCCCGAGCAGCGACCCCAGGCTGTGATCGACTGGGTGACTCAGCAGTGAATTAGCCGTCGATGTCCTGCGCAGGCAGGTTTCGGTCCGGAACCTGGTCGGGCGGGTAGATCTTCAGGTCGCCGGGATAGGCGATCCGCCAGTTATGGGCGGAGTACCAATCCAGCCGGTTGAGCTGCGCCGGCTTGGCGTAGTCCTCCAGGGCCCTGCGTCCGTTGAATCGCTGGTTCTGGCTCCACGCCACCCAGGCGTTGTAAACCTGCCGCTCTGATTGCGGTACCGCCGCGGTCGGGGGCACGGTGGCCGCGCTGGCCTGAGCGGAGGGGTATCCCGGCGCTCCGAGAGTCAGTGGCACCTGGTTGGGCAGCACATTGTACGGAGCGTAGTTCGGCTTCTCGGTGAAGGCGTTGTACATCGGCTCTGCGGAATTGTCCTCTTGGTTCATCGGTGTGATCCCAAGGATCTGCTCGACGGTCCGGACAACGTTGATCTGCGAGTAGTAGTTGTCGGTTACCCCGCCTCGCGCGTACGGGCTGATCGTCCACAGCACACTGCGATGCCCATCGACGTGGTCGACGCCGTTCTGGGGATCGTCCTCGAGCACGAAGATCGCGGTGCTCTTCCAGAAGCGGCTGTGGGAGATGGTGTCGACGATCCGTCCCACCGCGAGGTCGTTGTCGGCGACCTGCGCGATCGGATACGGGTCGCCGGTTCCGACGCCTGAGGTGTGGTCGTCGGGTACCCACATCAGGCTTAGGTTGGGGAAGTGCCCGCTCCGCTCGTAGCGGCGGAACGCGTGGTTCCAGATGTCAACCCGGTACTGGTCGGGGACGTCGAGGTCGAACTTCGGATAGTAGGGATCGATGATCGCGTTCAGCGAGGGGATGTCGGCGTAGGTTTGGTACTTGCGGATCGGGACCGGCAGCGGTCCGCTGGCCTTGCCTTCGAGGACCAGTGAGTTCTTGTACCAGTCGTCCCAGCTGGGGCCTCCGGCCGACGGCGCCGGTGCGGTGAAGAAGTTCGCGTACTCGCCGTAGTCCGCGACGCTCAGCCCGGCCCGCTGAGCCGCGTTCCACAGGAACCCGCTGCGCTGGTAGGCCAGCGCGTCGCCGCCCTGCGCAGGGTAGGAGCGGTAGAACGCGCCGAACTCCTTCTCGACGTAGTCATTTGCATCCGCCTGCACGATCCAGTTGTGGCCGTCGGCCGACAGCGTGCCCTCGTCGTAGAAGTTGTCGAAATCACCGAACCGCTGCGCCAGCGCATGCTGGTTGGGAGTGATCGTCTGGCCGAACTGGGCGTAGGACGGGTCGCCATTGCCCTCCGGCAGATCGCCGAGCACCTGGTCGTAGGTGCGGTTCTCCTTGACGATCACGACCACGTGCTTGATCGGCGAGTGCCCGCCGATGCGGGGCGGGATCACCGACGGCACGGAGTCGCCCGCGCCGCTGTTGACGGCATCCAGCTGGCTCCACGCGTTGGCCGAGAACACCAGCTTGGTGTAGCGCGGGAGCTCGCTATCCGCCGGCAGTGCGAAGGTCGTCACGCTGCCGGTGTCGTCATACGTGTTGTGCCCGGTCACCGACTCGGGCGCGGGCTTCGTGCCCGGGCCCTTGTTGATCGTCGCCAGGGGACCACGGGCGCCAATGCCCTTGTCGTTGGTCACCACGATCTCGTCATGACCAAGGGCGGGGTCCGGCTGGACCTGAACCGGGTACCAGTCGGTCGGCAGCAGCCCTTGCAACTGCAGCGGAGCCGAGAGACCTGTGAAGCGGTACTCGGCGATCGCGTTGTCGCGACCGATGCTGATCAGCACGTGCCCGGAATCGGGCATCGTGATCGCGTTCGCGTAGCTGCCGACCCTCGCCCCGGGCACCGGGTTCGTCTTGACCGTCTGGACCACGCTCTGCGTGTCGGTATCGATCACCGAGACGCTGTCATCGTTGGAGTTGGCGACGAACAGAGCCGAGCCGTGCAGATACATGGCCGTGGGCTGAAGTCCGACTGGGATCGACTTTGTCTGCGTCTGACTGCTCAGGTCGATGACCGAGACGGTGCCGGTGATCCCGCCGCCGGTGGAGCGGTTGGCGACGATCGGCGTGCCATCGGACAGGTTGGTGAACTCGCCTGGAGTGGCCGGACGCCCGCCTTCGTTGGAGACGAACGCCTGGTTGCCGTCGATCACGACCTGGCGCGGCGCGTTCCCGACCGGTATCTGCTTGATCAGTGTGTTGGTCGAGGTGTCGATCACGCCGAGCGTGTTGGCCCCGTTGAGCGCGACATACAGCCTGCTGCCGTCGGCGGAGAGCGCCATTCCCGACGGCAGCCAGGCGCTGTCAGGGCCGGTGGCGGTGGGGCCGGCAGAGCCGACGAGCGGGATCGTCACCGGCGAGGACACGGTACCGTCCGGGTTCACGGCAAAGCGGATCAGGTCGGTGGTCTGGGGAAACCACAGGGTCTTCCCATCCGCTGAGTACAGCGGCCCGTCGGCGGCGACGGTATCATCGCCGAGCGCCGGATCACCCGTCGCCCCCGTCCCGAGCTGCTGGACGATCTTGCCCGTCTTGACGTCGAAGATGGTCAGGAACCCGTTGAAGTTGTTCCAGCTCAGCGCCGCCAACTTGGTCCCGTCCGGGCTGAGCGTGCTCGACACAAGCCGTGCGTTGGGGTCGAGTATCCGGTCGCCGATCGGAGAGATCCACTGGTTCGACGGCAGCAGGATCGCGCCGTTCGCCTCCTGGCCGACCTGACTGGTTCCAAACGGTCCCAGGCCGGCGACGGCAGCGGATGCCACGCCGGCGACAGCCACGCAAGTGACGACCACCGCAGCGATCACGACGCGGCCACGACCTAGTACGCCTGGTCGGTCAGAGACTGGTTTGCGCAAAATTCCTCCGTCTCGCATTTCGAGCTCCGAATCTCGCAGCGACTCCGCAGCAGCACCTGCGCGCCCGTCGCCGAGCGTAAATTTCGCTCACGCTGGATGTGTGAAGTAACTCGAGCGACCCTGCTCGGACCAATGCGTCTTGCACCCTTGCCGGCGGAAGCCTAAGCGCCACTCAGCACGCTGGTGTTAACAGCCGGTGTCCGCCGTGCGACCAGACCGTGAACTCTGATCACGCGTCCCCGGCCGATCTCGGGGCACGCCCAGAGTCAACCGCTGACGAGCGCAGGCGCCGGGATCCGCCTATGTGCTGGTTGGTGCTTATCGGCAGCGAGGCGGCCCGACGGCGTCTGTCAGAGTCTGCTCGGAAGTACGGCGGCCGCCATGGATGCAAACGAAAGGAGCGGGTGTGCACGCGTCGGTAAGCAGGTACCGGGCCATAGACGTAGAGGGCCTCGTCAAGAGCGTCGAGGAGGAGTTCGTCGAGCGTGTGAGGACGATCGACGGATTCGTCGGCTATTACCTCATCGACGGCGGTGACGGCACCATCACGACGATCACCCTGGGTGAGATCGGGGAGGCCGTCGAAGCCTCGATCGTCGGCGCGCAGCGTTGGGTCGTGGAGAGGGCCGCCCATCTTGTCGAGGAGGCCCCTGAGATTACAGTCGGCGATGTACGCGTGCGCGTCGAACGCTGAGGAGGGGCTGACCGCGACCCAACGACGGTGGCGCCGTAGCATGGACGAACACTGGTCAGCGATCTGAAGAAGATCAGTGCCCGGGTGGGTCAAGCCGCGCACCGAGATACAGGCTTCGGCCGCTGCCTTTACTGCTGGTGGAGAAGCCGAGGCTCTCGTAGAGAGCGATCGCGCCGTGGTTGTCCTCACTGGTGTCGAGTTCGATCCGCCGGCAGCCCCGGTCGCGCGCTCGCGCCAGCACGCGCTCCACCAGCGCTCTGGCAACGCCGCGTCGCCGGGCCTCGCCGCGGACGAACAGATCCTCAAGCCAGCAGTCGTCGGTCGCCGTCCAGACGCTGTAGCGGAAGCGCAATTGGCAAACGCCCGCAGCCGGTGCAGCGTCAGCGGGGGCGGCGAGCCAGAACTCGGTATCGGGACGTTGGACCAGCCGCCGCACCGACTCGAGAAACGAAGCGTTGGACGGCGTCGAACGCCCCTGGTGATCGCGGAACTCGACCAGCAACTCGGCTACGGTGGCGGCCTGCTCCGGCGTGGCGAGCCAGACGACGTGGTTGCTCACAGCGCCAGGCTACCCCTCCGAGGACCGGTTGCGTTGAACGGCGAACCGCCCGAGCCCCGTCGGTTCGTGGACGAGGCTCGGGCCTGGTGCGCCGTGTGGTTTAGCGGTGGTGCTTGGTGTGCTTCGGCGCCTTGAACGTGACGGTCTGGGACAGGGTGCGTGACCGTCCACGGCCGAGGATCTGCGTGACGTCCAGCGTCACCTTCAGCGTGTGGCGGCGTGCGAGCAGGCGCTTGCCGAGGCGGTTCAGCGAGATCTTCACGACCTTCGACCGGCCGGCCAGGAGCGTCAGTCCACGTGCCGAGCCCACCGTGACCACGACCTTGCGGGTCTTCTGCCGCTTGCGGGCGGTGATCGCGATGATCTTGTGGCCGCGGATCTTCTCGGTCACGGTCATCCGGAACACGAGCTTGCAGGTAGCTCCTGCTGCTCCCCTGCAGGACACCCGGACGCTCGCCGTGGTGCCTCTCGCCTTGGCCTTGCCGACCGACGTGTGGCCGGGTCCGGGAGGCGGCGGCGGTGTCGCCGTCTTCAGCGTCTGATCGGCGCCGACGAGCGTTCCGAAGTCGCTCGTCGCCACGGCCCGGTAGTGGATCGTGGTGCCGGGTGCCAGTCCGGTCAGGTTCGCGCTGAAGCCAACCGCCGAGTTGCTGACGGCGGTTTTCTGGGCCGCCGTTGTCTGGCCGTATGCCGGGCTCGCCCCGAACTGGAACGACACCGCCACGGCAGCTCCCTGAGGATCGACCGAGCCATTCAGCGTGGCCGAGGAGGAGCCCACGCCGGTGGGCCCCAGGGTCACAGGCGGGTCGGGCTGGTAGGCGTCCGCGAACAGCTTCGCGTGGGACGCGTCGCCGTTGGTGAACAGGAAGAACGGCGTCCCCAGTGCCCCGGCCTGGCACGCGGCCCCGTCCTGGTTGAACGGTGTTGCGATGCATCCCGAGGAGATCGGTGCGCGAACCGTGTCGAGCGCGTTCGTGCCGACCGGCGCACCATCCTTGACGAACGAGTCAGGGGTGGTGAAGTGGCCGGTCACGACCGTGCCGTTGTGGTGCCAGGTCACGTACGGCGTGTTGCCCGAGAACGTGATGTCGGCGCGGTCGCCGGTGCCGACCGGCTGGCCGCCATTGGCGATCACGAACCGCGCGGCTGCGCCGGCGCCGACGAGCCGGGCGACGAACACATCGTTGCTATTCGGAGTGGCCGCGTTGCCCTCGTCCCACACGATCCACGGAACCGTGGGGTTGCCGGCGGTCATCGTGCCTGCAGCGACACGGGGATCCTCAGCGTCCTTCGTGGGATCGTGGTTGACCGAGCACTGCTGCTCGGCGGTCGTCGAACTGGCGCAGCTACCGAACTGCTTGCCGCCGACCGGCGTCGTTCCGCTCGAGTCGAGCACGCCGAAGCCGTTGATCCCGACCGCGGTCCACTGGAACTGGCCGTCGGCCGCGGCATTGCTCGTCGCCTTCGCGGCGAACACCATCTCGTTGTTGTTCAGGCCGACGCCGCTGGCGTTCTGCTCGTACCACACGACCCACGGCACGGTGTCATTGGCGCCGGTGAACGCCATGTCGGGCTCGACGCCGTCACGCGAAGGGTCAACGTTCATCGACGGATCGCTGGTCGTAGCGGGCACTCCCCCAGTGCCTGGATCAAGCCGATCGATGCCGACCTGCTGGAAGCAGAATCCACCGTTCGCTCCCGAACCCGCGGGAGGCTTGATCGGGTTGGCTCCGTCGTTCGGGCAGGTGGTGCCGCTGATGGGCTTCACGGCCTTGCTCGTGAAGATCTGGTTCGGGCCCGGGGTGCCGCCGTCGAGCTCCTGCCAGGTGACCCACGGCACGGGATCGTTGCCGGCGACGGTCGCGCCGCCCTGGATTACGGGATTGACCGCGTCGCGATTGGTGTGGATGTTCAACGACGGGACCGGAACGTTGCTCGCTCCGCCATTGCCGCGGCCCTGTCCGGCGAAGATCCACTTGCCCTGGTTGACGTCACCGGTGTTGTCGAACTTGCTGGCGAAGATGTTGTCGGCGCCGAAGTTGGCTCCGGTCGTGTCCTCGTACCAACTTGCCCATGGGACGATCCGACCAGCGCCGGCGAAGTCGATTGAAGGCGCCTCGCCGTCCTGGGTCTGGTCGAAGTTCAGCGAGCCGCTGAACAGATGGGTGGGCCCACCGTCCGAGCTCCCGCCGACGGTGCCGTTGCCGCGCGTCGTCCAGGTCCCAGCCGCGAACGAGCGGCTGAAGATCTGGTCCTTGTTGCCCGAAGGCTCGGTCTGGCGGAAGATCGCCCACGGCA
>Ga0209839_10001098_pt1 | contig 13923 bp, 12 predicted proteins | sample OrgsoiDNA2013050_FD_185800 | JGI IMG/M metagenome (GOLD analysis project Ga0209839, IMG submission 185800) | Permafrost soil microbial communities from the Arctic, to analyse light accelerated degradation of dissolved organic matter (DOM) -... | ecosystem: Environmental > Terrestrial > Soil >... | reverse complement strand
GGTAGAAGTTCGGTGACTGGTCGAAGTCGTGGTAGTACCGGTGGAAGACCGGGGTCGCGGACGATGCGGCAGGCGGCACGATCCAGGTCCAGTCTGCCGGGCATACCCGGCCCTGCCGGTCTTCTCGTTCCAGGTGCTGGAGGAAGCGGGCTGACTCGGTGTGATGATCGGAGATCGTCACCCCGGCGGTGCTGAATGAGTGCAGGACCGCGAGGTTGAGCTCGGTCATGGCCTTGTCTTTCCACAGGGTCCGGTCGGTGGCGGTGGACAGGCCCATGTGCCGGGCGATGACGGGCAGCTGGTCGTAGCGGCCGGTGTCGCCGAGGTCGCGCGATCCGATCTCCGTGCACATGTACCAGCCGTTGAATGGCGCGGCGGGGTAGCAGACGCCGCCGGCCTCCAGGTACATGTCGCTGATCACCGGCACGGCATGCCACCGCAGCCCGAGGTCGGCAAACCAGCCGTAGTCGGGGTGGCTGATGGGGACCTCCAGGACCGCATCGGCGGGTACCTGGTGCAGGGTGAGGCGGCCGGCGGCGTCCTGGATGATCAGGGGGAGGATGTCGAACCGGCCGGCCGGGCGGCCGCCTGGCCAGCCGAGGTCGCGGGCCAGGCGGGTGACGGCGGAGTTCGCCGGGTCGCCGGTGATGGCGGTGCCGGTGATGGCGGTGCCGGCGGCGGGGTAGCCCGCGTACCGGACCAGCTGGGAGCTGAGGATCCGCGGGCCGGGCCGGCCTGGCGCGTCGGGCGCGAACACGGTGATCACCGGCCGGATCCGGCCGCTGTTCGTCGCGTCGCGCAGGTGCGCGGCCGACTCGGCGGCGATGTCCGGTGCCGCGCTGACCTCGCGGCGGTCGCGCACCTGGAGGCTGCGCCAGTACAGTCGCCCGATGCACCGCGAGCTGTTGCGCCAGGCGACGCGCGCGCCCCATTCCAGCTCGGCCGGAGTGTGCCGGTAGGTGCCCGTCGCCTCGATCTCGCGGCGGACCTGCCGCAGCCTGCCGTAATGCGGCCCCGCGCGATTCTCACTGTGAAACAACGTGATGAACCGCTCGGCGCTCACGAACAGGCTGTCAAGGGCCAACGAGTCATCGCCCGCCGAGAACCGCCCGGCTGGAAGCACAGCCAGGTCAGCGGCGAAGCTGGTCTCGAACTCGTCCACCGCGACCGGGCAAGCTTGGAAAGGCGGGAATACGGCGGTCTCCTCGCCCGGCTCCTGGCCGTCAGTGTGGTCGCGCGGCCGCCCGCGACCACGAATACGCCATCGAGAATCCGGCGGGATTCGATCCTGGTTCAGACCCACGGAGACCTCCCCGAGTAGCCCCGAGCATTTGCACTCATACGTAGGTGCAGGCCGACAAGCACGCGATCGCTATGAAACTGCTCAATTTTCATTGCACTTTGCGATGCATCTTGCAGACGGCTGGCGGTGAAAAGTTCGACCCGAGCAGCCCGTGCACCAAATCCCGCATGGAATGCGCCCTTCGGTAGCTGGCCGCCAGCGACTCCCGCTGCCGGGAACTGCAGCACAATCGTCTGCCACCAGCCTTGACGCTTATGTTGCAGTCGCCTTGACGCCTACCTTGCACCCCAGGTCACGCACGCAAGCCGGGTGCCAGCGGCGGCACGCCCCACTAGGAGATGCGCAGGCCGAAGGCGGGGTCCATGGTCTCAATGCGTATCCGCGCCGACTCTGCCTCTGGCACGCCGAGCCGTTCGAAGATGTCCAGCGCCTGCCTGAATACAATCCGCGCCACGTCGGGCCGCTGTGTGTTGAGCGTCGATTCTGCGATTCCCTCGAGGATCTTGCCTTCCTCGTATGGGTCGCCGATCTCCCGGGCCAGCCTGAGGCCGGTGTGATAGTGATCAAGCGCTTCGCCATACCGGCCCGATCCGCGATGCGAGTCGGCAATCCTGCGAAGTGCGATCAACTGCTGGGACAGGTTCCCGATCTCCTCGGCGATCAGCCGCGCCTTCTGGTGATGAATAATCGCCTCGTCGTAGCACGCCGCGCTTTGGTAAATGGCACCAATGTCATTGAGCACGTCGGCTTCATCCGGAAGATCGCCGATATCACGGTATATTGCGAGTGCTCGTCGGCAAGCAGCAAGGCCTTCTTCGTAGCTGCCTTTGTAATGGTGAACGCTGCCAATGTTTTGATACAGAATTGCTTCGTTCTGCGCTCCGCCTATCTCGCTGAATATCTGCAGAGCCTTCTGGTAGGCATCAAGGGCGTCTCTATGATAGCCGCAATACAGCTGTATCCGTCCTAGATTATTAAGGGTCTTTGCCTCCCCGCGCCTGTCGCCTACGCTGCGATACAGCGAAAGCGCGTGACGGAGGTGAGCCAACGCCTCGGGGTAGCGGCCAAGATGCCAGCAGGCGATCCCGGAGTGGCTCAAGGTACCGGCCACTCCGTGCTGGTCCGCGGCGTCGCGGTACAGGAGCCTTGCTTCGTGGAAATAGGCGAGTGCCTCGCGGGAACGGGTGGCGCGCTGGTGAGCCATGCCTATCTGGTCGAGGGCCTCGGCCTCGCCTCTCCGGTCGGTCAGCGACCGGTAGATCGCCGCGGCCTCCTCAGCCAGGGGGAGCGACGCCTCGTGGCGTCCGATCTGCTGGCTCACTGCGCTGAGCTCCAGTGACGCCTGCGCGGTCCTGGCCGGATCAGCGAGGTCACGGCAGGCCTGCAGGGCCAGCGTGTGGGCCGAGATAGCCTCGTCCCAGTACGCCCTGATCTCCACGAAGTCAGCCAGCACGTGGGTGAGATCGGCGCACTTCTGCTTCCATTCGCGCCTGCCCGCGTGCTGCGCGGCCTGCAGGATGTTGCGCCATTCCGATTCCAGCCAGCCGGCCGCGTCTTCTTCCGTGCCCAAGGCCGGGCTCGCGGCGGGCAGCTGGGTAACTGGCACGGGCATCCGGCGCCGGAACGGATGAAGTACCCGGTCAGCCCGGTCGGCTGAGTGCAGATAGTAGTCAAGGAGCCTGCCGACTGCCTGTCTCTGCTCCCCCTCGGGGTCATCACGCGCGGCGCGCACGGCCGCATATCCGCGGATGAGGTCGTGGAAGCGGAACTGACCGTCTGGGGCCCGTGCCAGCAGGTGATGATCGAGCAGGGTGACGAGGGCCTTTTCCGCCTCGGCGAGGGTGCAGCCGCCCAGGGCGGCTGCGGCCTGCAGGCTGACACAAGCGCACGGACTGACGCCCAGCCGCCGGAAGAACCGCTGATGGTCGGGTTCCAGTGCACGGTAGGACAGATCGAAGGCAGATATCACCTCCGGGCTCGCCGCGCCTGTGCCGCCAAGCCGCGCGGGGGACTGCGACAGTTCCTCGATCAGGTCGGCGAGCCTCAGCGGGTAGTCGTGCGAGACCCGGCCGGCGGTGAGCTGGATCGCGAGCGGCAGGCGCCCGCACAGTCCCACGACCGCGGCGACCTTATCCACGTCCTGAACCCTGTCCTCGCCGGCGATCCGTCGGAACAGCGTGATCGCGTCGTCGACGGACAGCACGTCGAGGGTCAGCGTGAGCGCGTCCCCAAGGCCGAGAAGCGTGCGCCGGGTGGTGATCAGGACCAGGGACCGGCCTGCCACCGGCAGGAGCGGGCGGATCTGGTCGTCTCTGCCAGCGTCATCGAGGATTACGACGGCGCGGCGGCGGCTCAGCTGGGCTCGCCATAGCGCGACGCGCTCGCCGATAGTCTCAGGTATCTGCGTAGCCGGCACGGACAGCATCCGGAGCAGGCGGTGCAGCGCCTCGGCTGAGTCGAGCGAGGGGCTGCCGGGATCGTGGGAATGAAGGTTGAGGTAGAACGTCCCGTCCGGGTACTGCTCAGAGACAGCGCGCGCGGCGTGGACCGCCAGCGCAGTCTTTCCCACACCCGGCATGCCCTCAATCACGGCGACCCGGGGGATGCTGCCGTGCTCCCCGGTGAGCAGCCCGAGTTCCTCGCTGCGGCCGACAAATTCCGCCGTCTTGGGCGGCAGAGTGTCTGGCCGTGCGCCCCGGCCAGGGCGCTGGTCGGGGGGCCGCACGGCAAGCTGGGGGTCACGGCCCAGGATGCGCTGGTGGAGCTCGGACAGCGTTGGCCCCGGTTCCGTACCCTGCTCATCTATAAGGCGGCTGCGCGTTTCCCGGTAGAGGGTAAGTGCGTCACCCGGCCTGCCGCTCCAGTAAAGGGCGGCCATCTGGTGGGCGATGAACGTCTCGTCCAGCGGGTACTGAGTCAGCAGCTGGCGAAGCTCGCCTACCAGGTCGGCGTGTCGGCCAAGCTCCAGCTCGCACTCGACACGCTCCAGGATGGCCGCCCGGCGCTCCTCTTCGAGGCTGTCACGCATCCGCGCTACCCAGTCGCCGCCGATCCCGGCCAGCGCCTGGCCGCGCCAGAGGCCGTCCGCCTCGCGCAGCAGCTCGGCTGCGTGATCGTAGTCGCCGCTTGAGGTCAGTGCATCCGCTTGCCGGCGCAGCCGGCGGAACTGATGCAAGTCGATCACCTCAGGATCGACGTCGAGTACGTAGCCTCTGGCGCGCCCCACCAGCTGCACGCTGTCGCCCAGGGCCTGCCGGAGCGACGCTCGGAGCCTGGCGATGTAGACCGTGAGGCTCTCCCTGGCCTTTGGCGGCGGCCGCGTACCCCACAGCCTGTCGATGAGAGTCTCAACCGGCACTATCGTGCGCGGCGCCAGCAGCAGCATGGCCAGGACACACCGCGCCCTGGCTGGCCCAAGATCCTGTCGCTGTCCAGCCGACCAGAGCTCAATCGGTCCGAGCGCCCGGAATTCCATGATCGCCTTGCATCTTCTACCGTTCGTTGACAGGGTCGCATCTGATAACTGAACGAGATGCCGAAGCATTCCTCCGCTTTAATACCCGTTGTGGGACAGTTCCCACCCGAATCCTGAGAGAAATAGCCGAACAGGAAAATGATCACGCTCCTCCGTTGACATGCAGCGCAATTTGCACGGCAATTTTTATTGCGCCGCCCGCTGTCGGTCTGGAATGCCATGTTTGAAGGCGTATTGGCATTGCGGCCGCGACGGGCCGGTAATGGAGAGTGACAGTCGGTGCTGAATGGGCTGCCGTGGCACCATGCAGCCAGTGAGATGCCCGTTGTTGCAGGGATCTAGAGAGGTTCCTGGGTAATATTGCCTGGCCGCCGCTACCGGCGGAGTGGCCGGCGGCACCGCGGGCCACTCCCCTCGCCGAGCCGGGCCGGGGCGGCCGGAATCGCGTAGGCCGCCGGTCCATCCGCAGAAGATCTGGTACGGCGCGATGCGCCCCATCGCGCGGCTATCCGTCCGGCACGGCACGGCTGCCACCGGCCTGCCGGGCCAGGTCATCGCCGTCAGTCGCCGCAATCGCGATCACCGCCGTCGGCCTAGCGCCTGGTCTTCTGTCGAAACGGACGGCAGCGGTCAGCCCAGTACGGCGCGAGCGGTACGGCCCCGAGCGCGCCACGGACGATAACAAGCACGCCTGGCGGGATGTCGCGCTGATTGATCCGAATGTCGCATCCCGAGATGGATGGTGGTGTAGCTTCTCTCTCCTGGAGGCTCCGGACACTCTGTTATTTAAGTTACCGATGAGGGGATCTTCCCGATGAAGACACATAGGCGGTTAAGGCACGTCGGCAGGCGGACCAGCGGATCGGTTCGCGGCGCTCACAGTAAGCCCTCGACAGGAAAGGTTCGCGCCTGGGCGGCGGGCGGTATTCTCATTCTCGCCCTCGTGCTCGGCAGCCTCGGTGCATTCGCAGTGGCATCGTCGGGCCACGGCAGCGTCGGCCATGCGAATGCCCATCAGCCAGCGCGTAACCTTCCTCGCTCGCCGGTCGGTTACCAGATAAACCCCGGCCACTTTATCAGCATGCCCTGGATGTATTAATCCAGGATCACGCTCAGGATCTATGCGCCTTGGATGTCCTTATGCGACATTGTCGCATTCCGGGCCGCTCGCATTCCCGCTGAATGGGCTGTCGGCTTTTCCGGACGCTGGCTAGCGAACCTGGAAACAAGTTCGCCGCGACGGTGCACGCTGTAGTCCGGTCCTTCACGTCGGCCGGCAGGGTCGACGGTCATCGCGCCGGGGCCGGCCAGCGTGCACCGCATTGGCCGCCAGCCCCGCGGGCCCGGCCAGGCGTTCACCGCGGTCGGACGCTGGCCAGCGCGATCCGCGACGGGATGACCTCGATGCGCGCCGAGGCGGCCTGGGCACGTGGCCAATCTGGGCGCCATCCCGGCAGATGGCCCGGCTGATGGCGATGGCGCGGGGGATGAAGGCGTCCGGGGCGGGCGGCGGGATCGACCGCCAGCCCGCCTGGCGGGCACACCTCACCACACCCAGCCCTGGCACAAAGAGGCCCGACCTGCCCGTGTAACCTCGGCGGCAAGAGTTTGACATACTGACTCACATGGGAACCAGCACAGTCCGGGTCGTCACCTACGTCCGCATCAGCAAGGACAAGCTGGGCGACGCGCACGGCGTCGCCAACCAGCAGGCCGCGCTGGACAAGTGCGCGGACAGCCGGGGCTGGACGATCGTGCGCCGCCCTGTCCGACAACGACTGTCGGCCAGCAACGGGAAGCACCGGCCCGACTTCGAGCTGGCCATGAAGTACGTGGACGCCGGGCAGTGCGACGTGGTGCTCTGCTGGGCGGTGGACCGGTTCGTGCGCGGATCGCGGACCTGGAATCGGTCATCGGCCGGTTCACGGCCGCCCGGTGCAAGCTGGCAGCGGTCAGCGGCGACATGGACTTGTCTAGCGACGCGGGCCGGACTGTTGCGAGGATGCTGTCCGTGATCGCACAGGGCGAGGTCGAACGGAAGGGCGAGCGGCAGAAGCTGGCCGCCGAGGCGTCCGCGCGGGCGGGCAAGCGGTTCGTGGGCGGCCACCGCCCGTTCGGCTTCCAGCTTGGCGGCGTGACTGCTGAGCCATCCGAGGCCGACGCCATTGCCAGTGCATGCCGGGCGCTGCTGGCCGGGTCCACGCTCTCGTCAGTGTGCCGCGACTGGACCGCGCGGGGCCTGCGCCCGGTGCAGTCGAAGTCGGGCCGGTGGACCCGCCAGAGCATCGGCGTGATCCTGAAGAACCCCCGTATCGCGGGCCTGGCGGTGTACGCGGACGAGATCATCGGCACCGGCCAGTGGGACGCGCTCATCTCCGAGGAGACGTTCCGCGCCGTCCACACGCTGCTGGCCAGCCCCTCGCGCAAGCCGAGCCGTGGCGTCCGCACCCTGCTGGGCGGGCTGGCCCGGTGCCAGTGCGGCAACATCGTCACGGCCAGCCAGAACAGCCGTGGCTCAGCGGTGTACCGGTGCAACCCCGAAGGCCGGATCGGGGATGGCCCGCACGTCGCGCGGGTGATCGCCCTGGCCGACGCCTTTATCCGCGCCGTGGTCATCGAGCGCATGTCCCGCGACGATGCCAGCGACCTGATCGCCGCGCCGTCCCGCGCCGACACCATCGCGCTGCGGGACGAGGCCCAGGCCATCCGTGGCCGCCGTGCCCAGCTCATCCCGGATGAGACGGTGGGCCTCATCACTCGCGCTGACCGGCTGGCCGGGATGGCAGCGGCCGACCGGCGGCTAGCCGAGATTGACGGGCAGCTGGCTGACGCCGGGCGGCAGGACGAGCTGGCCCCCCTGGTAGCCGCCGAGAACGTCACCGAGGCGTTCGACGGGCTGGACCTAGCCCGCAAGCGCGCGGTAATCCGCAGGCTCATGAGCGTCACGCTGAGGCCTGCCGGGCGCGGTGCGAAGCGGTTCGATCCCGAGAGCGTCGTTATCGGGGCTCCCGAATAGGGCGGCGAGGTCGGCGCGCTGAGCCTGCGTCAGCGCGGGCATGGCATCCACGGCGCGCACAACGTCATCGTGGGAAAAGAAGAGGGACACATGAACGGCTCTCGTTGTTGATCTTGGTCCCAATGGTAGTTGATCTTGACCAGGAACCGAAGCCCCGCGCATAGAAAGAGGGATAGAAGCGAGTTCCTGGGGTCAACAACCGGGTGTCCGACCACGCTCGGTGGCCGTAGGTGCCCCTCATGCTGACTGGCCACTTAGGCTAGGCTGACGCCCATCTTATCGTCGGGAATGGAGAAAACCCTCGTGGCACAGCGCACGCAGATCGTATTCACAGACGACATAGACGGCAGCGAGGCAGACAGCACCGTCAAGTTCGCCCTCGCGGGCACGGAGTACGAGATCGACCTGAACTCCAAGCATGCTAAGCAATTCCGGAAGGCCGTCTCGCCGTTCATCGATGCCGCACGGAAGAGCGGCACGAGGAGCCGCCGGGCGGCTAGCCGGACTGCGCGGTCCAGCGGGCCGAGCCCGTCCGAGGTCCGGGACTGGGCCAAGAGCCAGGGCATCGCGGTCAAGGACCGTGGCCGGGTACCGGACGAGCTGGTCGTCAGGTTCCAGGCGGCGCAGTAGGCGACGGTTAATCAGTGCGCTGGCACTGATTAATCCAGGTCAGCTCATTCCCGCCAGATGCATGTAGCCAGTCTTTACCTTTATGCGATCTCGGTGCGACAGGAACACGGCGGGCATAGTGTCGTGCTCGTGATCGCATTGGCAACCGCACCTCCGCCCTGGTATGAGTCCGGCACCTGGGGAAGCGTTAGCTTCGCTGTCGGGATTATCACCCTTGTGACAGGATTCGCGTTCTACCGGATCGGCGGCCCGCGTGCCCTGATCGAGTACACCATGCCAGCCCCCGTCGCGCTGATGAGCAGCCAGCGGACTGCAGTGCCCGAACTGCAGGTAGCGCTGCGTGGTGACGTGTTAGCCGACCCCTATCTGGTGCAGCTCAAGGTGACTCTAAGTCGCCGGGATATCAAAAGCTCAGACTTCGACAAGGGCAAGCCGTTGGTATTTGACCTTGGAGTGCCGGTGATCGAGATACTCGCCAGCGATGCAGCTGATGACGAACCTGTCAGTCATGACGGGCACCGCGTCCTCGTGACCCCGAGGCTGATGCGGCGTCGGTCTGAGCTGGCCATCGGCATTCTGACAGAGGGAAAGCCTCAGCTTAGCTGCGAGCGTCATCCTTTCGCTGAGGTGATCGTGCGCCAGGGCTCGGGGCGGGAGAGGGAGTCCCTCTGGCTGCGAGTTCCGGCTATTCTCATCGTGGTCCTCCTGACTATCTGGGTCCTCAGCAACCCACTTTCAGCTGGCAACTCCGTTCATCGACTAGGAGACTACGTTCTCATCCCGTTCGCACTCCTCCTTGGAGGCGGCGCAGGCATCGTCTGGGCTGATCGACGCAGGCTTCCCCGGCGTAGATAGCTGCGCCGTCCCCGCTCTACGCTTGACCCATGCTCGGCATGAAGTGCCCGCACTGCGGATACCACGCCAACTTCACGCATCGCTGGTCACGAAAGGCAGAGGGCACCAGCCTGTGGGACTATCGTCCGGGGCTCGCCTGCTACACCTGCGACCACTGCGACATGCCGATCGCGGCCGTCCTCCCAGACGACCCCGGCGACGCACTTAACACTTACTGGCCTAGGCGCGCGTCGGGCAAGAACTTCCCGGACGTCCCAGAATCGCTGGCCTCGGCGGCGAGCGAGGCGCATGTCTGCCTCAGCGCTGGCTCTTCGCGCGGATCAGTGGCGCTGGCCAGGTCCGTGCTTGAAGCCGTGGCGAAGCACAAGGGAATTACGAGGGGCAGCCTGAAGTCGAAGATCGACGCGCTCCACGCAGCCGGGCACATCAGCGAGGCGATGAGCGAGGCCGCGCACGAGATCCGGTTTGCTGGTAACGAGGCCGCGCACGGCGACCTGGTAGCGGAGCAGCTCAAGATCGAGGACGCTGATGAGATCGTGGCCCTGATGGATGCGGTGCTGGAGCGCGTCTTCCAGGAGCCTGCCCAGGTGGCCCGGATCAGGGAGAAGCGCGAGCAGCGCAATAAGGAGGACGCCGACACTGGCTTCTCCGATAAGCCGCCGTTCTGACCTGGCTGCGAACTCAGCAGAAGAACGGCGTGAACAGTGCCCGGATATCATCCAGCGCGGTGCACAGCTCATCGAGCACGCGGTCGGCGTCGAGCCCGGATACTTCAGGTTCATCTCGGCTGAACGCGATCAGCGGGTAGATGTTCATGTTCGGTGTAAGGTTCTCCACCGGCTCTCGGAACTTGATCTTGAAGATGGGCTGATCGTCGCCAACCCCAATCTCGCGCAGCATCACGTAGGTGCGCTCCATGGAGGACAGCGGCTGCATCATCGGATACCAGTTCCATCCGATGAAGCGTGGCACCACGGTCGCGGCGAGCAGTAGCTGCCGGTGCTTGTCGATTACGTCAAGCTCGTGCACCCGTTCGAGCTGCTGGCTAAGCGGCGTCCGCTGATACGGCTGAACGGAGTCAACAGCCTGCCGGATGTCCTCACGCACGCCTCCCTGTATTTCCGCCAGGGTACTGGCCCTGGACCTAATGAAAGCCCGCAGCAGAGAACGCCGCCTTCCGGGAGGGGAAGACCTGACTGGGAACATGGTCCATCGGTTCGGTGTACGGCCGCTGACCAGGACCAGCTGAGTGGCGAGGTAGTCGAGAGCCGTCCGGAGATTGTGAACGCAGTCTCCGATGATCGCCGCCCAGGCGGGATCAGGCGCTGGCGGGTTCTTAGCCCAGTACAGGTGCTCCAGGCCGCCCTTGATCACCCTGCCCTCGAACTGGTACGGGCTGTGCTCGTAAAACTGCTTGTTGGTCTCCTTGAGCGACTGATGGTGAGTCCGCGCCCTAGCCACCTTCACGTCGAAGCCGTCGAGCGACGGCGGTGACTTCTTAGGGATCTCTGCACCCCTCTCTCCAGTTGCAGTGTGTTGCCTGGCGCATGCTACGTCGGCCGCTGCGCGCCTGTCGCAGCCTTTCCGGACGCGCCCGGACCTCCGCGAAGAAGGTAACCGGGACAATTGGAGCCTTACTGGGTAAGTGAAACGCTTCGCGGCTGAGGCGCGCTCTACGCCATGCTGTGCTGATGCAAGTACTTCCATTCGGCGGGAGCCGTGAGCTAGCCGTCACTATTGGCCAGCCCAGTTACATTCACCGGGGCGCGGGACTGCACCGGCTGACCTGCCCGGTCATGCTCGACACCCGCCACACCGTTGTCGCGGGGGTGCCCGTGACCCTCAGCGGCTGGGCGTGGCTGAGCATGACCGGGATGGACTGGCTGGGCGGCTGGACAACCGAGCGCCCGGTGGTGACCCGTGACGAGCCATTCCACGCGACCCTGGTGCTTCCCCTGACAGACGAGCAGCTTGCCGTTGTCGAGCAGCGCCGTGCTGGCAGTGATCTCAATTTGCAGTTCGACGGCAACGTCGTGCTCGGATACGACCCGGCCGTTGCGGATGGCTCCGAGAACGACCGGTGGCCCGAGAGATCGTTCCAGGAGCGCATCTACATCTACCGCGACGCATGGGTCCGGCTGCTCAGCCAGGTCTCAACTGCGATGTCGCTGGCCATCGTCCTCCCTGTCCCGCTGGACGCCAGCGCAGCATCCCGCGTCTGCAGCCACCTGCGCGAGGCGATCCGCAAGGTCAACAACGGCGAGTGCGGAGACGCCGTGACCGAAGCCCGGAAGGCCATCGACGCGATGGATGGCAAGCAGCCCGGCTGGGATTCCGAGCGCCACGTCGCAGGCATCAGGAAGGACGAGCGCACGCTCGATCAGAGACTGGCGATGCTGCGGCATGCTCTTCACGGCCTGGCCAGTCCTGCCGCGCACGGAGACGAAGCCGCCGCAGAGATCAGGTGGAACCGCGAGACAGCGCTAGCGGTCATCGCCGGGGTGGCGGCGCTGGCGGCGTGCGGCACAGTTGGGGCGTCCATCTGACCATGGCAACATCGACGTGGCTGCCGCTCCTGGTCGCGGCCCTGGGGATCATCGGTACTGTTGGCGGGACCGTGACCGGTGTCGTTCTGACCCAACGCCAGGCGAGTCGCCGCGATGCACTTACCTGGACACGGGAGCGGGAACGAGAGCGGGAGCGCTGGGCGCGGGAAGATGCTGACCGGACATTCAGCCATCGGCGGGATGCCTACGTTGACTTCTACGAGTCGCCTGTGGTCCCGGCATCGGGGGCTCGGTCGCGGATCTTGTCCACGCCCTTCTTGATCATGCCCTTCGTGCCCTCATACGCATCGGCTACTACCGGATTCGCCACTGCGCCTGCCACGGCAGCCACAACGATCTCGGTCAGGTTCCGCTTCGCCTGTGGCGTCTCAGCGGGGACGCCGTGCTCTTTACTCGGTGCATCACTCATGACCTCCACTCTCGTCCCGGAAACGGAAGCAATAGGGCAGCGACACGCACGCCCGCCAGAAGGTCGCGTGGCGGGCATGCGGCTCAGGCCGGTGATGGTTGCAGGCCACGATCTCGGCATTCCATCTCGGCTGCATCACCTGGCCACGCGGGCCCGCGTCCGCGCCCGCTGGCGGCCAGCCTCTCCCGAATGTGACACTAGGCGGCATGCCAGACGAACACGAGTGCCAGTGCGCAACCCTGCCCGTCGATTGGGGAAGATGCGGCAAAAGGACCCAGGCCACCTGGTCAACCGGCTGCGACGCCACGATGCAGGAGCGAGCGCGCGAGCATCTCGGTTTCAGCACACGTCTGGAGTTCATCGAGTGGGCTGCCGCACAACCGCCGGGCGCTTCTCGGCCCGCATCGAGCTAGAGGCTGCGCACCCCACCGGATGATGGAGCCGCCCACGCCGCTCGCCCCAGTTCGGCACGCGCGGTCCCAACCGGCTGAGTCCATCGTGTGGGGAGCAGGCACCACGGGCGTTTGTGACCTTTTCCAAGGAGAATCCCCGCCTGCTTCACCAAAACGAAACTGCCGGGCCTCCAGTACACGATCAGCGTGCCCCAAGCGGTAAAGGATCTTAGTCATGGCGTCGATCACCGGGAGGCCGGTCACGGGCAGGTTGTCGCTCACGCCATGAGTGTCCCCGATTCGTGCCGCCGGGTGGTCAGCGTTTACTTGTATCTCCGTTCTCCAGCGCGGCGCTACGGTCATCGCATGGACCACACGTGGGCGCACGCGAAGCTGATGAACTTCGCAGTCGCGTGCAGAGGGATCATCGACAGCGAGACGGACTCAGCAGCCGAGCGCAACTGGGAGGACAGCGCTCTGGCACTGGAACCGGTGGTCCAGCGCCTCATGAACGCCTACGAGCCCGGCCTGGGCGATTACCAAGTGGGCAGCAACAGCCAGTCCATCCGCTGGGGCTGGCCGCGTGAGCTTGCTCTGCGCGCGGCTGGTCTTGCGAAGGATTATGCTGCCCTGCAGCGGAGCCTCAAGCCAGACGCGCCGTATATCGCGGCCGATGGACTGCACAAGTGGGTGTGGGACGCAGCCAGGCCGATGCTGGAGGCCGACGCCCGGCAGGAGGCGGTTAATACGGCCGCGCGGGCGGTCAATGCGCGCATCCAGCAGAAGACAGGACGCACGGACATCGGGGAGTACGAGCTGGTGATGCAGGTACTGGATACGCAGGAGCCCAAGGTCGGCAAGCCACGGCTCCGACTGCCGGGAGACAGGTCAAGCCCGACGTGGAAGAGCCAGCAGGAGGGCGTCAAGTTCTTCGCGGCCGGATGCTTCCGCGCGATCCGGAATCCCGGCGCTCACGAGGATTCGCTGGACTGGTCAGAGCAGGAAGCACTTGAGTACCTGTCAGCTCTCAGCGCGCTTGCCAGGTGGGTCGAGTCGAGCACCGTCGAGTACTGACGGGCCCGTGCGCCACGTCACGTGGGTTCGCGGGCACCTGGCGCCCTGAGACGCACCTGTACTGCCCACTGTCCGTGGGTCAGGGCTGCTGGGGATTTTCGAGAGGCCCCTTTACTCGTACTGTCTTATCCGGCAACTGCCTGGGGTGGCGGGAAATTGACGCGATCGTGTCCTGGCCAACGCCTGACTGCGTCAGATCGGT
>Ga0209839_10001097_pt1 | contig 13925 bp, 14 predicted proteins | sample OrgsoiDNA2013050_FD_185800 | JGI IMG/M metagenome (GOLD analysis project Ga0209839, IMG submission 185800) | Permafrost soil microbial communities from the Arctic, to analyse light accelerated degradation of dissolved organic matter (DOM) -... | ecosystem: Environmental > Terrestrial > Soil >... | reverse complement strand
AGCGCTTTTTCTATACGAGCTAAGTGATTGAAAACGTTGGTAGCGGGAGAGGGACTCGAACCCCCGACCCCAGGATTATGATTCCCGTGCTCTAACCAGCTGAGCTACCCCGCCACGGCGTTCATCGTCCCAGGGCTTATAAGCCGCAGTTCGCGAACGCGCGGCATATAAGAAGCAGGTCTTGGGCATGTCAAGCAAACCCGCCCTTTCCGCCAAGTGATTGTAAAGCGTGCTATTTCGGACGGACGGTCGGATCGCCGCCGGGGCTGCCGGGGGGCGGTATCACCGGCGTATTGCCGGTATCCGGCGTCGGCGCCCGCATCTGAGGGTCGATGCCCGCGGGCGGGCACAGCACGCCGTCGGATTTGGCCAATTTATCGCCCAGTGGCTCGCTGCTTTGACCGGTCGTCGTGCCCTGCGGGGCGATGTTTCCCTGTGGCGTCGATTGCATCGGCGCGCAGTTGCCGGCGCCAGCGGGCGGTGCGGTTTGTGCCGGCGGCGTCGCCGGCGCAGGCGGGGCTTGCGCAGCCGCCACGCCGGACGCCGCCGTCAGAAGGCTGAAAAGCAAGAGTGAGTGTTTGATCCGCATGCGGCTAAAACGGTCTGCACGGGCGGATGTTCCGCACAAGCTCGCGGTAATCTCAGGATTTGCGGTAGCGAATAAGTGAAAAATGTCCCATTGGCGGCATCGGACGGCGCTCGGTCAGGCTGACGCCGCCGTGTTTGGCGGCCCAGTCCGTCAGCCGCGCCCATGGAAATTCCGGCCGCCAGCCGAGCCGCCGCGCCAGCGGCGCAAACGCCAGTTCGAAGATGCGGCGCGGACCGCTCTCGGCGCCGATGTGGTTGACCAGAATGAGTTCGCCACCGGGTTTCAGCACGCGGATGAAATCATCCAGCGTGGCTTCGGGATCAGGCACCGCGGTGATGACATATTGCGCGACCACCGCGTCGAAAGACGAATCCGCGAAGGCCAGACTCTTGGCGTCCATGACCGCAAGCGTCTCGACATTACGGAGGCCGAGCGCGCGCACGCGCTGTTGCGCCTTGCGCAGCATCGGCTCGGAAATATCGACGCCGCACAATCTCGTGGTCCGCGAATAATCCGACAGCGACAATCCGGTGCCGACGCCGACATCGAGAATCCGTCCGCCGATCTTGTCGGCTTCCGCAATGGTCGATTGGCGGCCGTGATCGAAAACCTTGCCGAATACCAGATCGTAGACCGGTGCCCAGCGCTCATAAGCCTTTGCGACCCCCGCGCGGTCGATATCTGAAGCCATGCCCCCGCCCTGAAATTTTTATCCGCGCATGGCCTCGACCAGCGAAGGCTGCGCGAGGGAGCCGCGCGCAGCGACCCCGGCCGTCGTGCTCTTTGCGGTCGCACTCTGGATGAATCCGCCACCGAGCACGCGCGCCTGGCCCGAGGGCGCATCGTAGAACACGCAGGCCTGGCCGGGGGAAACGCCCTCTTCGCCGGCGACGAGTTCGACTTCATAGCCGTTGTCGGCCGCGCGCAGCCAGGCCGGCTGCGGCGCCCGGGTCGATCGCACGCGCACGAAAATCTCGAGACCCTCGCCGACTGCGCGATCGAGCGCGCCGTCGCCGATCCAGTTGACATCGCGCAGCACGATGCGGTCCATCCGCAATGCCTCGCGCGGGCCCACCACGACACGGCGGCCGGCGGCGTCGAGCCGCACCACATACAGCGGCGCGCTGGAGGCGATGCCCAATCCCCGCCGCTGGCCCACGGTGAAATGAACGATGCCCTGATGCCTGCCGATAACCCGGCCGTCGAGGTCGACGATGTCGCCGGGCTCGATGGCATTCGGCCTCAACCGGCTGATGATGTCGGTATAACGCCCGGTCGGCACGAAGCAGATATCCTGGCTGTCCTGCTTGTCCGCGACGCTCAGACCGAAGCGCCGCGCCAATTCGCGCGCTTGCGGCTTGGTCATGTCGCCCAGCGGAAAGCGCAGATAGTCGAGTTGCTCGCGCGTGGTCGCGAACAGGAAATAGCTCTGGTCGCGATCGGCGTCGGCGGCGCAAGTAAGCGCGCGCGATCCATCGCTTAGGCGGCGCGACGCCACATAATGTCCGGTCGCAAGCGCTGAAGCGCCGAGTTCGCGCGCGGTCTTGAGCAGATCGCGGAACTTGATCGAGCGGTTGCACTCGATGCAAGGCACCGGCGTCTCGCCGGAAGCATAGCTGTCGGCGAAATTGTCGATCACCGATTCACGAAAACGGTCTTCGTAGTCCAGCACGTAATGCGGAATGCCGATCCGCTCGGCGACATTGCGCGCGTCATGGATGTCCTGCCCGGCGCAGCAGGCGCCCTTACGATGGGTGGCGGCGCCATGATCGTAAAGCTGCAGCGTGATGCCGACGACGTCGTAGCCCTCGGATTTCAACAAGGCAGCCGTCGCCGACGAATCGACGCCGCCGGACATGGCGACCACGATCCTGGTGTCCTGTGGACGCCCTTCGAGATCCAGACTGTTGAGCATGGCTCCGGCCGGTTGCGATGGCGGCATCGAGCCCTTCGCGATTAAGCCGCCATTTTTGCGAATAGTGAAAAAGCCTTGTCGGTAGAAGGTCTTGCAGCGGTCCCGGGAGCGCGGTCGCCGGATCGGAATGACTGCAAACCTGCCCTTTAATATAGGCCGTATCCCGGCGAGGCAATCAGGCGAACCCGTTTTGGGCACGGCAACCGGCAAATCTTGCCGCTGGGCAGGAAAATGCCGGCCCCATGGCAGCTCCGTAGTTTGCCAGCATGCTGGTAAGCAACTGAAATATATGAATATTTTTTGAGAAACGCGATGGCCCGGTCCTTGCTGATCTTAGTTCCAGTTTCATTGCGCGAGGCCGCCCCGTGTACAGTTCGACGTCAGAAGCAGCAGCCAGCCCGTCCTTTCAAGGCTCGCCGCCACCGAGGCCTGCGCGGACCGAGCAACCGCCCGGGAACGATAGTTTCGCGGCACTGGTGGACAGCAACGCGACCGCCGACACCGGTAACAACGCTCGAGCGCCGGAGCCATCCGCGCCGCAACGCCGCTCCGACGACACATCGGCCGCTGCGGACATGAGACGATCGCGTGACACCTCGGCCGCCGACCAGACCGCGAGAGCCGATTCGGGCGATCGCAACACCGCCAAACAACGTTCCGACGCCGATACCAACGCCAATGCCGACGCTAACGCGAACGCAGATGGGGCCCAGCGCTCCAGGGCGAAATCCGGTACTTCGAAAGCGGACGACACGAAATCAACCGCAAAAGCATCTTCCAACGATAGTCCGGCAACCGATGCCAAACCCAACCCGGCCAACCCGGCGCAACAGGACGGCCCGGCAGCGACGACGCCGACCCCGGTCGCGGTTGTGATTCCGGTCACCATCGCATCGACGATCGTTCCCGCAGCTTCGCCATCGTCCGGCAAGGCCACCGCACCGCTGGCGATCGCCGCAGCGGCAATCGCTGCCAGCTCGGCGGCCACCGGCGCACCGGCTGCATCCGCCCCCCAGGCCAAGACCGATTCCGGCACAGCGGTAGCTACAGCAACAACCGCGCCGGCAACTGCCGCAGCCGCGGTCGCCGGCACAAAGATCGATGTTCAGACCGCGACTAGCGAGACGGCCGCCGCGTCAGTGAACCGGCCGGCTGCGCAGTCCGATGCAACCGTGGCGACCGATGTGACATTGGCCGCCACCGGTGCTGCGACAAAACCTGCCACGCCGAAATCCGCGCTCTTCAAGGCGCCGGCCGCCGCAAAAGCGGGTGCCGCGCCATCAACCGATTCCGCCGCGGCGCCGGGTACAGCCGATGCTTCCGCGACGGCCATATCGACCGGGACCGCCCACGCCGACGTCGCGCCGCAACCGGCCAGCGCCGGCAAGGAAAAGGCTGAAAACGCCATTGTCGATACGGCGAAAACCGACGCCGCCGCCGGTTCCTCATCGACCCCGGCAACCGCTGTGGCGGCGCATCAACCTTCGGCGACCCCCGAGGCGGGACAAGCGCTAACCGGTTCATCCGATGCAGGGGTGCAGGCGACAGGCACGATCCAGCCGCAGCTCCCCGCCGCAGCGGCCGCGGCCGCTCCGGCCGGACCCTTCAGCGTCACGGCGGCAACGAATGTCGCCGTACCATTGAGCGGGCTCGCACTCGAGATCGCCGCCTCGGCACGAAGCGGCAAGAGCCGTTTCGAGATCAGGCTCGATCCCGCGGATCTCGGCCGCATCGATGTTCGCATCGATGTCGATCGCAGCGGCCAGGTGACCTCGCATGTGACGGTCGAAAAACCGGAAACGCTGTCAATGCTGCGCCAGGACGCACCCCAGCTGCAGCGCCAGCTCGATGACGCCGGCTTCAAGACCGGAAGCGGCGGCCTGCAATTCAGCCTCCGCGACCAGTCCTCGTCCAACCAGAACAACGGCGACGAAACCGGCCGCAACGCGCAGCGGCTGGTCGTCAGCAGCGAAGACCCCACCCCCGCGGCGGTCGTGGGACGAACCTATGGCCGCATGCTCGGATCGAGCAGCGGCGTCGACATCAAGGTCTGAGGAGACGGACATGACAACAACAGCAGCAACAAACGCGGCCAGCCCGATCGTTTCGGGGACAACACCCGCTCCGACGTCATCCGGCTCTTCGGGGTCCGGTTCGACCACCAATGCGACGCTCGCCGGAAACTTTCAAACGTTTCTGACGCTTTTGACGACGCAATTGCAAAACCAGAACCCGCTCGATCCGCTGGACACCAACCAGTTCACCCAGCAGCTGGTGCAGTTCGCGTCGGTGGAACAGCAACTCAAGACCAACGATCAACTGACCACGCTGGTCTCGTTGCAGAAGACCGCCCAATCGACGCAGGCGCTCGGTTTCGTCGGCAAGAACGCGATGGTCGACGGCAGCACCACGACCATGACCAACGGAGCAGCGAACTGGATTCTGGGCGTCAAGACAAATTCCACCGTGAACGTCTCCATCGCCAACAGCACCGGACAAACCGTCTTCACCGGCAGCTACCCCGTCACAGCCGGTGATGGCCAAGCCTTCGGTTGGGACGGCAAGGGCAATGACGGCACGCAATGGCCGGACGGCAGGTACACGCTGACCGCTCAGGCAGCGGACGGCTCGGGCAATTCCGTGGCTGTCTCCACCGAGATAGTGGGCGTGGTCAGCTCGGTGGATCTCACCCAGTCGCCCCCATTGCTGTCGATCAACGGCAAAAACTACACCGTCGACCAGATCAAGGGCATCGCGGGCTAATCCCAGGCGATCGAGCCCCGGAAAAATTAACGATTCATTCACGATCTGCCTCACGCCCGGCGTCCTCCAGACGCCGGGCCAAAGGTTTTGCAGCCAATTTCAAGGAGGTTCTGATTGCAGCCTTGGGCTTAGGTAAATTTTAAGTCGCGGCGCGTAGGTTGTTACCTGTGAGTTCAGTGGTCGAGAGTTTGTGAGTACGCCATGACAGAACCCCATCGCCCGAGGGTAAAATACGTCATCGGGCCTGACGGCAGTCCGCTAACAATTGCCGATCTACCCGCGCCCGGGACCAAACGGTGGGTTATTCGCCGTAAGGCCGAAGTCGTTGCCGCAGTGCGCGGCGGCCTGCTCTCCCTCGAGGAGGCTTGCAGCCGCTACACGCTGACCGTCGATGAATTCCTGTCCTGGCAGTTTTCCATCGACCAGCACGGCTTGGCCGGACTGCGCACCACCCGCATCCAGCAATATCGTCAATAGACGCTTTCCAGAGCCGACGGCTCTCGATGAAAATCGGCTTCGTTTCGCGAGGCCGATCTTTTCCATCTTGAACTTTCGCCGCGGCTCTTAACCTGCGTTAACCATATCGAAACCATCCCATAGGCAATAATTGCCCAGTCGGCGCTTGCGGCCGAATCTCAGGGGCGGGTTGGTCTTGCAGGGTCTTGTAGGTTTCCTGAAGGGTCTGGGCGCGGCGCGGCTGATGGCGATGATCGCGGTGACAGCCGCGCTGATCAGCTTCTTCGGCTTTGTCATCATGCGCGTCACCACCCCGCAGATGACCACCCTCTTCACCGACCTCAGCACCGAAGATTCCTCCGGGATCATCAAGGACCTGGAACGCCAGGCGATACCCTTCGAGCTGCGCAACGACGGCGCCGTCATCATGGTGCCGAAGGACAAGGTCACCCGGCTGCGCATGAAGCTTGCCGAGGGCGGCTTGCCCAAGGGCGGCGGCGTCGGCTACGAGATTTTCGACAAGTCCGACGCGCTCGGCACCACCAGCTTCGTCCAGAACATCAATCATTTGCGCGCGCTCGAGGGCGAATTGGCCCGCACCATCCGCGCCATCGACCGCGTCCAGGCCGCCCGCGTCCATCTGGTGCTGCCCGAGCGGCCGTTGTTTTCGCGCGAGACGCCCGAACCTTCGGCTTCGATCGTGGTGCGCGTGCGCGGCGCGCTCGAGCCGCAACAGATCCGTGCCATCCGCCATCTGGTCGCCTCTGCCGTCAACGGGTTGAAGCCGCAGCGGGTGTCGATCGTCGATGAGGCCGGGCAATTGCTCGCCGACGGGGCGGCCGGCGACGCCGACAACGCCGTCGGCGACGAGCGCCGGGCCGGCTTCGAGAAGCGGATGCGCAATCAGGTCGAGGCAATTGTTTCTTCGGTGGTCGGAACCGGTCGCGCCCGCGTCCAGCTCTCGGCCGACTTCGACTACAACAAGATCACCCAGACCTCGGACAAGTTCGACCCCGAAGGCCGGGTACTGCGTTCCAGCCAGACCCGGGAAGAATCCAGCGCGACCCTCGAAACCAACGGTCAGGTCACCGTCAATAACGAATTGCCGGGCAATCAGCGCCAGGACACCACGACGCCCGCGCGCGACCAGAGCAAGAAGAGCGAGGAGACCAACAACTACGAAATCTCCCATACTACAAAGACCGAGGTGACCGAGGTCGGCAGGGTCAACCGCATCTCGGTCGCCGTGCTGGTCGACGGCAGCTACGTCAAGAACGACAAAGGCGAAATGGTCTATCAGGAACGCGGCAAGGAACAGCTCGACCGCATCGCTACGCTGGTGCGCTCGGCAATCGGCTTCGATCAGAAGCGCGGCGATCAGGTCGAGGTGGTGAACCTCAAATTCGCCGAAGCGCCCGCAGTCGTTCCGGTCGCCGAGCCGACCGGACTGCTCGGCATGCTGCAGTTCACCAAGGACGACGTGATGTACATTATCGAACTCGGCGTCATGATGCTGCTCGGCCTCGTGGTGTTGTTCATGGTGATCCGGCCGCTGGTCAAGCGCATCCTAGCTTCGGAAGTGATCCCCGCGCTTGCGCACGACAATTTGCCGGCGTTGACCGACGGTAGCGAGGCCGCCGGCCTCGTTCCCGGTGCCAATGCCACCGCGCAGCTGATCGATGTCGCCCAGGTTCAGGGCCAGGTCCATGCGCAGTCGGTCCATCGCGTCGGCGAACTGGCCGAGCGAAACCCGAATGAGACCGCCACCATCATTCGTCAATGGCTAACCGAGCCGGCGACCTGACATGGCTGTACCGCAAACCACAAACGCCCACGATATCACCAGCGTCATCGCCACGCTGGCGGGCCGTCAGAAGGACCGCCCGAAAGGCCCTCCTCTGAGCGGACCCAAGCGCGCCGCGATCCTGATGCTGGCGCTGGGCGAACAATATGGCGGCAAAGTCTGGTCGCTGCTCGACGACGACGAAGTACGCGAACTGTCGATGCACATGTCGACGCTCGGCACCGTCGAAGCCGACGTGGTGGAAGACCTGTTGCTCGAATTCGTCTCGCGGATGTCGGCATCCGGCGCATTGATGGGAACTTTCGACGGCACCGAACGGCTGCTGCAGCTATACCTGCCCGCCGACCGCGTGACCGGCATCATGGACGAAATTCGCGGCCCCGCGGGCCGCAACATGTGGGAGAAACTCTCCAACGTTCAGGAAGAGGTGCTCGCCAACTATCTCAAGAATGAATATCCGCAGACCATCGCCGTGGTGCTGTCGAAGCTGAAGCCGGAGCACGCCGCCAGGGTGCTCGCGATCCTGCCCGAAGACATGGCGCTGGATGTGGTCGGCCGCATGCTGAGAATGGAGGCGGTGCAGAAGGAAGTGATCGAGCGCGTCGAACAGACGCTTCGCACCGAATTCATGTCGAACCTGTCGCAGACCCGCCGTCGCGACGCCCACGAAGTGATGGCCGAAATCTTCAACAATTTCGACCGCCAGACCGAAACCCGCTTCATCACTTCGCTGGAGGAAGACAACCGCGAGTCCGCCGAACGCATCAAGGCGCTGATGTTCACCTTCGACGACCTCGTCAAGCTGGACGCGGGATCGGCGCAGACCCTGATGCGCCACGTCGACAAGGACAAGCTCGGCATCGCGCTCAAGAGCGCCAACGAGGATGTCCGCGGCTTCTTCCTCGGCAACATGTCGTCGCGGGCCGGCAAGATGCTGCTCGACGACATGGCGGCACTGGGACCGGTCCGGTTGCGCGATGTCGACGAGGCGCAGGCGCTGCTCGTCAATCTTGCAAAGGACCTCGCGGCCAAGGGTGAAATCATGCTGACCAAGAACCGCGCCGACGACGAGCTGGTGTACTGATGACCGCCCCCGCAAAATTCCTGTTCGACATGGACTTCTCCGCGCCGGACAAGACGCGCGAACGGCCCGCCACGCCTTCGGAAATTGCGCAGAAGATCGCATCCGCCGAGGCCCGCGCCTATCGCGACGGCTACGATACCGCGCAGCGCGAGGCGAAAGCCGAAAGCGACCGCCGCACTGCGCTGGCGCTCGAGGAGATCGCAATTGGCATTCAAGGTATCGCGACGCGGTTCTCCGGCATCGAAACCCGGATGGAGACCGAAGCCGTCGATGTCGCGGTCGCGGTGGCGCGCAAGCTGTGCAGCGAGTTGATTTCCGGCGAGCCGCTGGTCGAGATCTCCCGGCTGGTGAGCGATTGTTTTTCCCACCTGGTCTCAACGCCGCATCTCGTGGTCCGGATCAACGATTCCCTCTACGAGGCCGCTCACGAGCAAATCGAGCGGCTGGCGAAGCAAAGCGGTTTCGCGGGCCGCCTCGTGATCCTGGCAGAGCCGGAAATCGCGAACGGCGATTGCAGGATCGAGTGGGCCGACGGCGGCGTCGTGCTGGAGCGCGCGGCGATCGAAGCCAAGATCAACGAACTAGTCGGGCGCTACATGGCGTCCCGAGGTGGAACGACGACCATGAGGAATGAGCCATGAGTGACACCGACGGACAGGTTCCGCTTCCGGATCTCAATGCCGCCGACGCGCCGTCGATCGATGACGTGGCGTATAACGAGGACGAACAGGCTTCGCGGGTCGCAGCCGACCTGGAAGCCGTGTTCGACGTGCCGGTGCAGGTTTCGGCCGTGCTCGGCCGCTCCAAGATGGACGTCGGCGAATTGCTGAAACTCGGGCCCGGTACCGTGCTCGAACTCGACCGTCGCGTCGGCGAAGCCATCGACATTTATGTCAACAACCGGCTGGTGGCGCGCGGCGAGGTGGTGCTGGTGGAAGACAAGCTTGGCGTGACCATGACGGAAATCATCAAGGCGGAACGCGCCTAAGGTTATCCAGCGACAGCGCATGACTGGCGCGAACAGACGAACAGGAGATTAAAATGCGGCTTCTCATCGTTGGCACACTGAAGGGCCAGCTCACGACAGCCACCAAGATCGCCATGGACAATGGCGCTTCCGTGACCCACGCGGAGGACCACGAACAGGCGATGCGCGTGTTGCGCGGCGGCAAGGGCGCCGACCTGTTGCTGGTCGACGTCGCCCTCGACATCCGCGACCTCGTGCTGCGGCTGGAGGCGGAACACATCCACGTGCCGATCGTCGCTTGCGGCATCTCCAATGACGCGCGCGCCGCGGTCGCCGCGATCCATGCCGGCGCCAAGGAATACATCCCGCTGCCGCCGGATCCCGAATTGATCGCAGCCGTACTCGCCGCCGTCGCCAACGACTCCCGCGACCTGATCTACCGCGACGAGGCGATGGCCAAGGTGATCAAGCTGGCGCAGCAGATTGCCGGCTCCGACGCCTCCGTCATGATCACCGGCGAATCCGGCACCGGCAAGGAAGTGCTGGCGCGCTATGTCCACACCCGCTCCCACCGCGCAAAAAAACCGTTCATCAGCATCAACTGCGCGGCGATCCCCGAGCACCTGCTTGAATCCGAGTTGTTCGGCCACGAGAAGGGCGCGTTCACCGGCGCCGTCGCGCGGCGTATCGGAAAATTCGAGGAAGCCACCGGCGGCACGCTGCTGCTGGACGAAATCTCCGAAATGGACGTGCGGCTGCAATCCAAATTGCTGCGCGCGATCCAGGAGCGCGTGATCGACCGGGTCGGCGGCACCCGCCCGGTGCCGGTCGATATCCGCATCATCGCAACCTCGAACCGCAACCTCGCCGACGCCGTGCGCGAGGGCACGTTCCGCGAGGACCTCTTGTTCCGCCTCAACGTGGTGAACCTGAAGATTCCGCCGTTGCGCGAGCGCCCGGCGGACATTCTCGAACTGGCGCAGCACTTCGCCAAGAAATATGCCGACGCCAACGGCGTGCCGTTGCGCCCGATCTCCGCCGATGCCCGTCGGGTGCTGACCGTGAACCGCTGGCAGGGCAACGTCCGAGAACTGGAAAATACCATCCATCGTGCGGTGCTGATGGCTCAGGGCGACGAGATCGGCGCCGACGCCATCCTGACGCCGGACGGCGATCGCCTCGACCTCGCCAAGACCGTGCCGGCGGTGGCGCACGCCACCTTCGCCGCCGAACAGGTGACCCGGGCCCTGGTCGGGCGTACGGTCGCGGACGTCGAGCGCGATCTCATTCTGGAGACGCTGAAACATTGCCTCGGCAACCGTACCCACGCCGCCAATATCCTCGGCATCTCGATCCGCACGCTGCGCAACAAGCTGAACGAATACGCCGACGGCGGGCTGCCGATCACGCCCGCGGGATCGAGCGAATATCAACGCGTTACCGCAACGGTGTGATCCGGACCACATCGTCACTGCGAGGCGCGCAGCGACGATGAAATCCAGGCACCGTCATTCCGGGATGGTCCGGAGGACCAGACCCGGAATCTCGAGATTCCGGGTTCGATGCTTCGCATCGCCCCGGAATGACGGGTTATAGTTTGCTCGCGGAGCCCGTCATCGGGCGCGCATTCGCGCGACCCGTTGGCTCGCAATGACGTCGATATTCTACGAGTAATTCGGCGCATCCGGCTTGCGAAAAATATGGATCGGATCGCCCGGCTGGAGATCATGCCCGGTGAATGCGGCATAGGCAAAGAGCCCGAGATACAGAATCGCGAGCGCGCCGACCGCGTAGAAGATCCAGACCGCGATACGCTTCATCAGGTCACGGCGCCACGTAGCGCCACCCGCGCGACGCGCCGCTGCCAAAGCCACAACAGCGGCACGAACACCAATCCCACGATCACATTGATCATGATGCCCACGGTCGGCACGCCGTGGCCGATCACCGACATCAGGCGCGCAAGCGTGCCAGCCACGAGAATGAACGTCACCAGTGAAATCCGATCGCCGTACCGATCGATTTGCGGGATGCAGGACCAGTAGATCAGGCCTATCGCCAACAGCATCCCCTTGAGAAAGCGAACGTAGCTGTCCAGCACCACATCGCCGGACAAATCGGCATCCAGGGTGCCAAACACGACGCCGGTAAGGCCCAGGCCCACACCCGCAAGACCTGCAACCGCGACCGCAATCTGAAGAAGCGTGCGTTCCATCGCGTAACATCCTCCCGGTCCCGCCATCGCGGGCCGCTGCGGGCTTTTCTAGTCCGCTGACGCACAAAACACCACTGCTTGAATTCCCTCAGACCATCGCATGTCGATCCAATGAAGCTGCTATCGAATTTGCCGAGCGACGGGCGCCGTCCGGCATTGGCGTCGCAACCGGTTTGGGTTAGGCTCGTGAGGTCAAAATCGACCGGTGCGGTGCTAGTTCCTTAACGTTCACGGAAGGGCCGGATATGCAGCCGAATAGCGACATCTCTTTCGAGGCGGCCCTCGACGAGCGCGTCGCGGACATGCTCGATGCCTGCACGCGGTGCGGCAAATGTGTCGAGGTCTGCCCCAGCGTGAAACCCGCCGGCATCGCGGATGCGAGCTCGCAAGACATCATCAGCGGCGTGCTCGACATCGTACGCAGCGGCGATGGACCCGAGGCGTCGCGCAGATGGGCGGCGTCCTGCATGCTCAGCGGCGAGTGCATCAAGGCCTGCGACGACGGGGTCAATCCGCGCTTCCTGCTGGCGATGGCCCGCCTCGCCATCGCCAAGGCCGGGAGCCAACTGCCCGACCGGCGCCGCCTCGGCGTGGAGAAGTACCGCGATCTCGGCCGCGATGTGACGGTGCTGTCACGCTTGCAGCTCGATGGCGAGGCGCTGGAGCGGCTCGGCCAGAAATCGGCGTCGGTATCGACGCCCGCCGAGGCCCCGGACTTCGTGTTTTACACCGGCTGCAATGTGCTCAAGACGCCGCATATCGCGCTGCTTGCGCTCGATATCATGGATGTGCTCGGCGTCACCTACCAGGTGATGGGCGGACCAAGCCATTGTTGCGGCGTCGTGCAGCTGCGCCCGGGCGACGTCGAGATGTCTGGGCGCATGGGCTCGAACTCAATCGAGAAACTGTCGCACTCCAAATCCGGGCAGGTGATCTCCTGGTGCCCGAGTTGCTACGTCCAATTCACCGAACTGACGCTGCCGACGATCGAGCGACAGCGCGGCTCGCGGCCGTTCGAGATGACGCCGTTCATGCGGTTCCTCGACGGCCGGCTGGCCGAGTTGAAGCCGCACCTGCAGCGACGGGTCGAAATGCGGGTAGCCCTGCACCAACATCCCGGCATAGACGGCGCGATGGAAGCCGCCACCGAAATCCTGCAGGCAATCCCGGGCGTCGAACTCGTCGACCTGAAACAGCCGGCGGTGGGCTTGCAGAGCTTCAGCCTCGGCGTCCTTCCGGAGTTCAAGCGCGAGCTGCAACTGGGCGAGCTTCAGGCGGCGCGCGACGCGGGCGTCGATGCGCTGATTACGGTCTATCACTCCGAACATCGCGAATTATGCGCGCATGAGCGCGACTGGCCGTTCCGCATCATCAACATCCTCGAAGTGGTTGGTGAGAGCATGGGATTGCACCGGGAAGACCGCCACAAGCAGCTCAAGATCATGCAGGATGCCGACCAGATCGTCTCCGAATGCGGCGACCTGATCGCGCAGCATGCGCTCGACGCCGGGAAGGCCCGCGATGTCGTTATCAAGGCGATGCTCGGCGACCAACCGCTTCCCCTCGGTCATGGCTCGCATGCCTTGGGAGCGCCGACTTAGCGACGGCTGCGCATCACCAGATCAAATCTTGCGCGGGATCCGCCTGGCCGGAAGGCTGACCTCCGCGAGCTTGACGACATCCTCGTCCTGGTCGATCGCGACATATTGCCCCTGCCAGTAGGCCAGCGCCGCAGTGCGCTTCGAGACCTGCAAATCCAGTACCCGGCCGATCACGATGGCATGGGAGTGACGCTCGACGATCTCCTCAACCTCGCAGTCGGCCGCCGCCAGGGCGCCCACCAGCAGCGGCACGCCCGACGCGCGCGTCACCCACTCAGCGCCGGCGAACCGGTCCGCGCCCTTCAGTCCGTCCTTGCCGGTAAATCGCTCGGCGATGTCAAGTTGATCGGCGGTCAGAATGTTTACGCCGAAAACGCCAAGGCGCTTCAGGAGCGGCCAGGACGACGATCCCCGATTGATGCTGACGATCAATGTCGGCGGGTCGACCGACAGCGATGAAACCGAAGTGACGGTCATGCCCGTGATGTCCTTCGCCCGGCCGACCGTGATCACGCTGACGCCGCCCGCCAA
>Ga0209839_10001096_pt1 | contig 13931 bp, 9 predicted proteins | sample OrgsoiDNA2013050_FD_185800 | JGI IMG/M metagenome (GOLD analysis project Ga0209839, IMG submission 185800) | Permafrost soil microbial communities from the Arctic, to analyse light accelerated degradation of dissolved organic matter (DOM) -... | ecosystem: Environmental > Terrestrial > Soil >... | reverse complement strand
CCTGTTCCACGGCCTTGGCGATCACGCCGAGAATTCCTTCTCCGTCGATGGCCAGCCCATCACCGACCAGCAAAGCAAGATTTTTTCCAACCAGATTCCCCTCGACGCAATCCAGTCCATGGAGGTGATCGCCGGCGCTCCTCCCGCCGAATATGGCGACAAGACCAGCGTCGTCATCAACGTGACCACGCAGTCCGGACAGGGCGTGACCACTCCTCACGGAAGTCTGACCACCTCGTACGGCTCGTTTGGAACCTCGAACCTTGGCGTCAGCCTTGCCTACGGGAGCAAGAACTGGGGCAACTTCATTTCGGCTGGGGGCTTAAATAGTGGACGTTTTCTCGATCCACCCGAGTTCGCAGTGATGCACGACAAGGGCAACGAAGAGAATCTGTTCGACCGCGTCGACTACCAGCTTTCTGCCGCCGACTCGATTCACCTGAACCTCGGCTTTACGCGTTCGTGGTTTCAAACTCCGAACACATTCGACTCACAGAACGCAACTCCATGGGACGGCCTGGTCGTCAACAACGGCGGTCTCGGCCCCAACGGGACAGCCGTGGGTGCAGCCGACCAGCGCTCGCAGATTAGAACGTTCAACGTCGCGCCCTCCTGGACCCGGCTCGTCAGCTCCAACGCCGTGTTTACGTTCGGAGGATTTGTCCGCCACGACCAGTTCAACTATTACCCCAGCGACAACCCTTTCGCCGACCTCGGTCCCACGAATCTTCAACGCGAGACCGTCGGTCAAGACCGGAATTTGACCAATGCAGGTGCGCGCTCCGATCTCTCCTACGTCAAAGGCATTCACAACCTGAAGGCCGGGGCCGTCTACCAGCAAACGTTTCTCAACGAGAACGACCAACTTGGCATCGTCGATCCGACGCTACTGCCTTCGTTGACTGACGCGAGTGGCGCCCCCTGCTACGCTGCGACGAATCAACCCATCGACGCTCCGTGCACAAGCCTCTTCCCCTACGATCTGACTCAGGCCGGCGGAGGCAGTCTGTACGAGTTCAGGGGCCACACCGACGTGAAGGAACTCGCACTCTATGTGCGCGACAACATCGCGAAGGGAAACTGGTCTCTGAACCTTGGCCTCCGCGGCGACTTCTACAACGGCCTTACCACTCATCGCGAAGCCGAGCCTCGCCTCGGAGTGGCCTACAACATCAAAAAAACGAACACAGTGCTGCGCGTTTCTTATGCCCGCGTGCTGGAAACGCCATTCAACGAAAACCTGGTGCTGTCGAGCACCGGCTGCAGCAATGCGGTTCTGAATCCCCTGCTTGGATGTTTCGCGCAAGGCCAGCAGACGCCTCTCAGCCCCGGTTGGCGCAATGAATTCCATGCCGGACTCCAGCAGGCCTTTGGACGCTACCTGGTTTTTTCCGGCGAGTACATCTGGAAGTACACACACGATGGCTACGACTTCAGCATCCTGGGTAATACTCCGATCACTTTTCCCGTGGAGTGGGAGCGGTCGAAGATTCCCGGGTACGCCGGCCGCGTGAGCGTCCCGGACTTCCACGGATTCTCCGCACTGGCCGTCTTCTCCAGCGTCGCGGCACGCTTCTTAACGCCGCAAGTCGGTGGTGCTGGCGCGGTCCCGTCCGCAGTGTTAGCCGGAGGCTCAGTTCCTTTTCGCATCGATCACGACGAAAAATTCAACCTGACCACGCACCTTCAGTACCAGCCCTGGAAGACGGGCCCCTGGTTCGGCTTCAACTGGCGCTACGATAGCGGAATGGTCGCCGGCCAGGCTCCCTGCTACGGCGGGAACTGCGCTCAGACCACGGTGACTTCGACGGGCGCTCCGGCTATAGCAATGACGGACTCGTTCGGAGTGCCCCTTAGTGCGGATGAGGAATTCGAAGCTGGCCTATTCTGCGGATCGCAACGGGCGACGCCCACACAGCCTCTGCCCAACCCATGTCCCGTATCGCAGTTCGGATCGACCTTGCTGCAGATACCCGTTCCAAATAGTGAGGGCGATGACCACAATCCGCCGCGAATCGCACCGCGAAATCTTTTCGACGTCGCCCTCGGGCACGACAACATATTTCGTGGCGACAAATACAAAGTCAGCTTGCGCCTGACCGCCATCAACGTGACGAACAAATACGCGCTCTACAACTTCCTTTCCACTTTCAGCGGCACGCACTACGTCACGCCGCGCACCATCACCGCGGAGGTGGCATTTCACTTTTGACAGGCCGACAGTGCTCGCAGGAGTACGCGAAACTCCGGTCGGGCAGCAACCAAAGGTAATGTAAAGTTGTGTCGCATTCCTTTCCCGCTGACGCTCCCTTGGTAAGATGAATAAGGGAGCGTCAGTGACAGTCGCTGGGCGCCATCGGAGAGGAATCGCTTTTGAAAAATCTGTACAACCGTATCGTTGTGTCCGCCGCACTGGCCGGCTTGCTCTGCCTTCCAGTTCTCGCCCAGCAACCGGAGGCGCCCGCCCCTCCTGCCCCCGCGCCAACTCCCGCTGGCCAGGACACGACAACCAAGCCGAGCGATCAAACAACTACCGGCGAGGCAGCGCATGGCGAACGCCAGGGCAAGTCCAAGCTGGAGAAGGAAACCGGCACCGTCAATGATCGCATCCTGACCGTGATGCCAAATTACACCGTCGAAAATGCCGACAAACTCCCGCCGATTTCAACCGGCCAAAAATATCGGCTGGCCGCGGCTGGGGTGTTCGACTACTTCACGTATCCGTTCAATGCAGCGCTGGCCGGGCTCGCTCAGGCCAACAATTCTCCGAAATCCTGGGGACAGGGCTGGGGGGCCTACGGAAAACGCTATGGCGCATCTTTCGCCGACAACGGAATCGGCACGTTCATGACCACCGCCGTCTTCCCCAGCATGCTGCATGAGGATCCGCGCTACTACCAGCTCGGTCATGGCAGCATTCCTCATCGCACGGGCTATGCACTGGTACGTCTGTTCTGGACCCGCACCGATTCCGGCGGCCACCGCTTCAACTACTCTGAAACTTTGGGCAACGCCGCGGCAGCGGCGCTCTCGAACACCTACCACGCTCCGGAAGATCGCACCTGGGGCCGCAACCTGAGCACGCTCGGTACTCTGGACATGTGGGACGGCGTCTCCAACCTGATGAAAGAATTCTGGCCCGACATCCACCGCAAGATGCAGCACAAGCACAATACCGACCTAACCCCGGCACCTTAGGCACATCAATTTCATGTTGTGCCGCGCGGGCTACGACACCGCGTTCGGCACCGTCAGTGATCCCTCGCACCTAAGGTTGTGACCGCTGCTACACGACATAAAAGTGCCGTCCCGACGTTTACTGCACTTCCCCTTCCCTGCTAACATCATTGGTTTACCGGACAACCCTCAACCAAACCTGTGTACGCCCTCATAAATTCAACGGAGGAAATATGGCAATCAAAGTTGGCATCAACGGCTTCGGACGCATTGGCCGTAATGTGTTGCGCGCTTCGCTCAAAGACCCCAACCTGGACTTCGTCGCCGTCAACGATCTGACGGATCCGAAAACTCTGGCCCATCTTTTGAAGTACGACTCGGTGCTGGGCAACCTGCCCAACGATGTCTCCGCCGGCGCCGACAGCATTACGGTCGACGGCAAGACCATCAAAGTGTTCAAAGAAAAAGACCCGGCCGCGCTGCCCTGGGAATCCGTCGGCGTGCAGGTGGTGATCGAGTCGACCGGCCGCTTTACCGACGCCAACGACGCCAAGAAGCACATGCGCGGCTCGGTGAAAAAGGTGATCATCTCCGCCCCGGCGAAGAATGAAGACATCACGCTGGTGTTGGGCGTGAATCACGAGAAGTATGACGGCGCGAAGCACCACATTATTTCCAACGCATCCTGCACCACGAATTGCCTGGCGCCGGTGGCCAAGGTGCTGCAAGACGAATTCAAAATCGTCAGCGGCACCATGACGACCATTCACTCCTACACCAACGACCAAGTGATTCTGGACTTCCCGCACAAGGACTTGCGGCGTGCGCGCGCGGCAGCTCTCAACATGATTCCGACCAGTACGGGCGCAGCGAAAGCCCTGAAGCTGGTGATTCCGGAACTCGGCGGCAAGGTTGACGGATTCTCCATGCGCGTGCCCACGCCCAACGTCTCCGTAGTCGACTTCGTGGCCATAGTAGAAAAGAAGACGACCAAGGAAGAAGTAAATGCGGCGCTCAAGAAGGCGTCGGAGTCCGGCCCGTTGAAGGGATATCTGGGTTACGAAACGGAGGAACTCGTGTCGTCGGACTTCAAAGGCGACTCGCGCTCTTCAATCGTGGATTCTCCCAGCACGATGGTAGTCGGCGGCAACCTGGTGAAGGTGATCTCCTGGTACGACAACGAGTGGGGATACTCCAGCCGCGTGCGCGACCTGATCAACTATATCGCCGGCAAGGGCCTGTAAAGTTTCCGTAGCGCCGCCGTCCCGGCGGCTGTCGTGGCGGCGTCTCGCCGCCACCTGCGAGGGCGAGACGCCCTCGCGACAGCCGGCAAGATGCCGGCGCTACTCTCAAATCACAAAGGACGACCAGCCATGTCCAAGCTTTCCATTCGTGATCTCCCGCTCGATGGCAATCGCATCTTCATGCGCGTCGACTTTAACGTCCCGCTCGAAGACGGCCGCGTCATGGACGATACCCGTATCCGCGAAACTCTGCCCTCAATCGAATATGCGCTGCGTCATGGCGCTCGCCTGATTCTCGCCTCGCACCTGGGCCGCCCCAAGGGCAAGCCCAATCCAAAGATGAGCCTCAAGCCGGTCGCCGAGCGCCTCCGCATGCTCCTCGATAAAGAACTGGCGCGCGGAGAGAACGTCGGTTTCTGTCCGGATTGCGTTGGGCCGGAAGCGGAGGAAGTCGCCACGAAACTGGAAATGGGCCAGACACTTCTGCTAGAAAACCTGCGCTTCCACGCCGAAGAAGAAGCCAACGACGAGAAGTTCTCCAAGCAACTTTCCAAGCTGGCCGATTACTACGTCAACGACGCGTTCGGCACGGCCCACCGCGCCCACGCCTCAACCGTCGGCATCACAAAGTTCGTCAAGCAATCCGCAGCCGGCTTGCTCATGGAAAAAGAACTGAAGTACATGGGCAAGGCGCTGACCCATCCGGAAGAACCTTTCGTAGCAATCCTCGGCGGCGCGAAAGTCAGCGACAAGATCGGCGTAATCCACAATCTGATGGACAAAGTAAATTCGCTGATCATCGGCGGCGGCATGGCCTATACGTTTCTTAAGGCGCAAGGCCACGAGATCGGCAAATCGCTGCTGGAAGCCGACAAGGTGGAACTCGCGGGGCAATTGCTGGCCGAGGCGAAGAAGCGGAATATCAAGTTCCTGTTGCCCATCGATCACGTTGTCGCGAGCAAGCCTGAGGCCAACGCCGTGATCTTCCAGATCGGCGAAGGCCAGCCCATTCCCGCCGACAAAATGGCGCTCGACATCGGACCCAAAACGATTGAACTCTTCTCCGATGAAATCTCCACCGCCCGCACCATCGTGTGGAACGGGCCAATGGGAGTATTCGAGATTCCGGGATTCTCCCGCGGCACGTTCAAAATCGCGCATGCAGTGGCGGAAAACGTCGGTGCAATTTCGATCGTCGGTGGCGGCGACTCCGTTGCAGCCGCGCACGCCGCCGATGTCGCCGACAAGATCACCCACATCTCCACCGGTGGCGGCGCCTCGCTCGAATTCCTGGAAGGCAAGAAGCTGCCCGGAGTCGAAGCGCTCACGGATAAGAAGTAGAAGGGCACAGGCGTTAGGCGTCTGAATACGAAGTCTGACGTCTGACGCCTGCCGCCCAACGCCTGCCGCCCGCATTTGAAAGGAATCGATGCCCCGCACAAAAGTATTGGCCGCCAACTGGAAGATGTTCAAAACTCCCGACCAGACTCGCGACTTCTTCCGCGACTTCCTGCCGCTGGTCTCGGGCCACACGCGCGACGAGATCGTGGTGTGTCCGCCATACACAGACGTGGACGCAGCGATTGGAGCCGCGAAGGGATCCAACGTCGCCATCGGCGTGCAAAATGTTCACTGGAAATCCGACGGCGCCTACACCGGAGAAATCTCTGCTCCCATGCTGTTGTGCCTCGGCATAACCCACGTCATCGTCGGCCACTCCGAGCGCCGCCAATATTTCGGCGAGACCGATGACACCGTCAACCTGCGCCTTAAGACCGCCCTCGAATCCGGCCTGACCCCAATCTGTTGCGTAGGCGAAGTCCTCGAAGAGCGAGAAGCCGGACTCACCGACGACGTCCTGCGCCGCCAGTGCGTCCGTGCCTTCCACACCATCTCGGCCAAGAAGGCCGCGAAGATGATCGTTGCCTATGAACCGGTCTGGGCCATCGGCACGGGCAAGACCGCAACGCCGGAACTGGCGGCCGAGGCACATGCGGTGATCCGCCGCGAAGCCACCGAGGTATTCGGCGAAGAGTTCGCGCAAAGTCTGCGCATCCTCTACGGCGGATCGGTAAAGCCGGACAACGTCTCAACGCTCATGGCCCAGGAGGAAATCGACGGCGCCCTGGTCGGCGGAGCCTCCCTGGATCCAAAGTCCTTCGCCGCGATCGTGAAGTACTGACGCAAGCTTTTGACAATAAACCTTCTACCTCCCCGTTCACGCCCCTCGCAAGGGCCGGCCACTGTTGAAGTAGATACGAGCCACTCGCCCATCGTCTCCGTGAAGGAGAGTACGGCAGTTGCCTAAGGTGAGCGGGGTATTGTTCTACCCCGACGCGCCCCCTAATGTCTGGAATAGATTCAGCGATAGATTCAGCGCATGATTCTCCGCGTCAACGCTGGAATCCCACCAGAGAGGAATCAAAATGCCAAAAGATTCATTGCGAGAACTCTACATCGACGAATTGAAAGATCTCTACAGCGCGGAAACCCAAATGGTAAAAGCCCTGCCGAAGCTGGCCAAGGCTTCTTCGAATCCACAATTGCGCCACGCCTTCGAAGAGCACCTGCGCCAGACCTCGGATCAAGTCACCCGATTGGAGCAAATTTTCGAAATGCTCGACGAAAAGCCCACCGGCAAGAAATGTCTGGGGATGGAAGGACTGGTCAAAGAAGGGTCGGAAACGATCGGGGAAGACTATGAGGCAGCCGTCAAGGATGCCGCCCTGATCGGCGCCGCCCAGCGAGTGGAACACTATGAGATCGCCGGCTACGGGACCGTCCGAACCTTTGCCGAGTTGTTGGGCGAGAACGAGCATGTCTCCCTGCTCGAAGAAACCCTGGCGGAGGAAAAAGCAGCCGACGTGAAACTCAGCGAATTGGCCGGCGAGATTAATTCTCAGGCGGTGCAGGGCGACTCGACGGAAGCGGCCGACGAAAAAGAAGCGGCAGTTGACTCCAAGATCAAACCTAGTAGGGGCACATCCAAGCGAGTGGCATAACTGCGTTGTGGAAGGACGCGCTCGCGTCCTTCCACTGTTTTCCCCTTAGCCCCCCTCTACATGAACTACCCGATGGCCCCTACAGCCTTCCAGTTTTATTTATGGACTTCACCCTAGGGTAATTGCTGCGATTGAGTGCCTCCGAGGATTTCAGTTATGAGAGCTCGTGTTTCTCAAAACGCATCGGATCGACATCTGGCTTGGCACGTTTTATATCAAGCTGCGCTCTTCGAAACGAATCGGGACCGAGTTCCCCAGCGCATCGCCGAAGCTGAAAAGGCCGTCCATTCCCGCATCGAAGAATTATTTACCGCTACCCACGACCACATCGAAGAAGATTTGGTCTTGGATGACGCCCTGTATGCCTTGCTAGCTCTGCGGAATTGCGTTGTCCACGATGCACACGCGGCCTGATTTCTGCTCACAAGATCGCGTCGCCGCATTGCCCCCTTCCCGACGTTGAATCTAAGGGTATTCCACGCTCTAACTAGATTCCCCACCCGATTGCCCACGAATTCCTGCGCCGACTACTCTCGAGCCAGTCGACAACAATCCAATAATTAAAGATCGGGGGAGTCGTCACAATGAACACAAAGCATGGTTACCGTACGATCCTGTTCGCAGGCGCACTGCTGCTCGGGTCCGGGGCGATGGTGATGGCCCAGGACGCAGCCGGTCAGAATCCACCAGCCTCCGACAACACCCAACTCAACCAGCGTGACCGCAACCCCAACGAGCCAACTGCAGATAAGCAGCAGAACAATCGTTCCGATCGCGACATCACGCAACAGATTCGCAAGTCGATTACCGCCGACAAATCCTTCTCCGAGTACGCCCGGAACGTCAAGGTGATCACCCAGAACGGCCAGGTCACGTTGAAAGGCCCCGTTCGCACCGACGACGAGAAGAGTGCGATCGAAGGAAAAGCCAAAGCGATCGCCGGCGACGGCAACGTGACAGACGACTTAACCGTCAAGCCCAAGAGCTAAGAATCCATTCGTAAATCAATTTAAGGAGACTTCACCATGGCAGGAAAAAATACGGCAGTATTCGGCATCTACCCGTCCTATACAGCAGTCGAGGTCGGCGTGGACGCTCTGCGCGAAGCAGGCTTCCGCAACACTGACATCTCGGCCCTGTTCCCCGAGAACGCGGGCACCCGTGACTTTGCCCACGAGAAAAACACGAAGGCCCCGGAAGGCGCTACCACTGGCGCCGGCACCGGCGCAGTTCTCGGCGGGGCCATGGGATGGCTGCTGGGTATCGGCGCCATCGCAATCCCCGGCCTTGGGCCTTTCATTGCCGCCGGCCCCATCATGGCGGCACTGGCGGGCGCGGGCGTCGGCGGAGCTGTCGGCGGCATCACCGGAGCTCTCGTCGGCATGGGAATTCCTGAGTACGAAGCCAAGCGCTACGAAGGCCGCGTGAAGGACGGCGGCATCCTTCTCTCGGTTCACTCCGACAGTTCGGATTGGACTAAGAAGGCGAAGGAGATTCTGAAGCGCACCGGCGCCCAGGATATTTCTTCGACCGGCGAAGCCAGCGCCGACGAAAAAGCGACGGACATCGAGCTGCGTCCCGCAGTTTAGCTGCAAGAAAAAAAATAAGTCCGGCGCCGGGGCGACGGCCAGTTCAACGGTCGTCCCCCGGTGAGCCAGGCCAACAATTCTGAGTAGGGAAGGAATCCAATGGAAGAGCGCAGACGAGACCAATGTGCACACCCGAGCTGCAGTTGCAGAGCCGCGGCCGACAGCAAGTATTGCAGCGGTTACTGCGAGGCGGCGAAAGACAAAACCGAGATCACTTGCGGATGTGAGCACGCAGGTTGCGGAGGTAAAACCTCGTAGCAATTCGCCGCGCCCAGTGGGACGTCTTCCGATCGAACAGCCGGGACGCGGTCAGAACCTTTAACTGGGGGTCATGAATTGGTTCGCTCCTCGAATTCACAGGCTTCCTCTAAATCGTCGGTCTTCATCGCTATCGCCGTCACGATAGCGATGCTTTATTTCGGCCGCCTGATCTTCGTTCCCCTCGCCCTCGCCCTTGTCATCAGTTTCCTTCTTTCGCCGATTGTGGATCTGCTGGAGCGAATCCATTTTGGCCGGGTTCCATCCGTTCTGACGGTGCTGGCTCTCTGCTTCGTCCTGGCTGCGGGCGTGGGATGGGAAGTCACCCGTCAAATTCTCGATATCACCGGCCACCTGGGAGACTACAAAGAAAATCTTGAGCAGACAATTCATTCTTTCCACCCCCCGTCGACCATTGGTCAAGCAACGGCGACCGTGCGCGAGCTAAACAACGAACTGGTGGCGGCTCCCGGAAAAGTATCCAACTCATCGCCCGACAATAAAGCCCATCCGTCCCGCCCGGTTCAGGTTCAGATGACAGAGGCTCCGTCGAATATTCTTCAGGACGTACGTGCTCTTCTTGGGCCCATCGCCGGTCCGTTGGAGACCGCGGGAATCGTCGTAATTTTTACCGCGTTCATGCTGATGAAGCGGGAAGACCTGCGCAATCGCCTCATCCGGCTCGGAGGCCAAGGTCAGTTGACGGTTGTAACTCAGGCTTTGGACGATGCCAGCCACCGCCTTAGCCGCTACCTCTTGCTGCAATTCCTCGTGAACGCCGCCTATGGAAGCATCTTCGGCTTGGCCGTCTACCTCATCGGTGTCCCGCATGCTTTGCTGTGGGGATCTGTTGCAGCCCTGCTGCGACTGGTGCCATATATCGGAACCCCTATAGCGACCGCCTTTCCCGTGGCCATGGCATTGGCCGTGTTTCCCGGATGGAAGCATGCCGCGTTGATTGTTGGCGTGTTCGTTGTTCTTGAGGTCATCGTTGGCAACTTTGTCGAGCCTTGGCTGTACGGCGCTCACACCGGAATCTCGTCAATCGCAATCCTGGTCGCCGCGGTTTTCTGGTCCGTGTTATGGGGGCCGGTCGGCCTGATTTTGTCGACTCCGCTGACGGTCTGCCTGATGCTGGTAGGGCGCTACGTTCCTCATCTGAGCTTCCTCGAAGTCCTGCTGGGCGACGAACCTGTCCTCAGCCCTCCTCAACTCTTCTACCAGCGCCTTTTGGCGATGGATCCCGATGAGGCTCGCGATGTTGCAGAGGCAGAAATGCGCGATAAATCATTGGAAAGCCTCTACGAGACCGTCCTGATTCCCGCCCTCGGCCTCGCCGAGGAAGATCGCCACACCGGCGCTGTGACGGAGCGCACCACCGAATTTGTTTATCAAAGCACAAGAGAACTGATCGAAGATCTCGGCGAACGCCCCATCTCTGAGGACGAAAACGCCCCGATCCAGGCGCTGAGAAAAGGCTCTCCCGTGGAGGTTCTTTGCGTGCCGGCACGGGATGAAGCGGACGAACTGGTTGGAACCATGTTCTCTCAACTGCTGGTGCAGGCCGGCTACAACGCTTCTCATCTTGCCATCGGAGCGGTTGAGGACATGCTAAGGCAAGCGGGGGAAAGCGGCTGCACCGTCGTTTGCGTCTCTGCTCTCCCACCTGCGGCTGTGGGTCAAGCCCGCTCGCTATGCAAGCGCCTCCGTTCCAGATTCCCGGGGCTCTCGCTTGTTATCGGCCTGTGGGGCTTTTCCGGCGGAGTTCCGAAGGCCCAGGAGCGAGTTGGCGCAGGTTGCACCGACGCCGTCGCCACAACTCTATCCGAGGCGCTTCTCCAGGTGCGGAGGCTGTCCGAACTCTGCGAACGCTCTCCGAGTGCAGAAGTTCGGTCATGATGCGCACACGCCGTCCCATACATCCAAGAGGCTTCAACAACGAATTTTGAAATGGCTTTACTTGAAAGAAGGGGCGGGTGCCAGTCCGTCCCAGAGAACCGGCACCCGCTTCGGAGGGGAATGTCGAGTAGAGATTGCAGCGTAACCTGATGCTCGCTAACCGTAAATACCCTGAGCCCTGTAGATCTGCAAGCCATGAACCCTCACTCGCCGGCCATTTGTCCTTTAGCATGTTCGGCCTCAGGAAAGTTCTGCCCCTGCTTACTGTGTCCTCCGGATACGATCCCCTCCTTTCCACGACTAGAGTGTGATCTCGGCGCAACGGCACAAGCTCACGCGAACTAGGGTCGAGTCTAGAGGCGGCAGAGAGGTCAAGAGAGATTCAGTGCCAGAAACAGTTTGCAAACCGCCGAGGCTTTTGAAGGAGCAGGCAATGTCGAGCTATCGGAATTCTGCCTTCCCCGGTGAGTCGATCGTTAATCTTCCGTCTCAGCCTTTACCTCGCCCCGTGGCCGGAAGCTGGCCGCAAGTCATACGGCCGCGGTTGGCGCAAAAAGCGACGATGGGGTCTGCGCCGGACGAAATCTGGGGAAAATACAACAACTATCGCTCCAATGGCGTGGCCATTTCCGCCGTGGTCCACGTTGTCTTGATCGGGCTGATTTTGAGTGGTGTGCTCGTCAGCAGTCACATTGCACAGAAGATTGAACGGCAGGAAACGGTAACCCTGATCGCGCCGTCTCCTGACACCTTTGCCCTGCCCGTCGCAAAGAAGCTGGTCAGTGGCGGCGGAGGCGGCGGAGACCATGATCGCCTGCCCGCTCCGAAGGGCCGCATGCCCAAGGCCGCGCTGCAGCAGATCACACCTCCGGCCATCGTGATGCGCAATGAAAAGCCCAAACTTGCGGTCGAGCCGACAGTAGTCGTCCCGCCGCAGGTTCGCGTCGCGGACAACCACATGCCCAACATCGGCGTGTCGTCGGCCCCGGTCATGCCCTCGGCCCCCCCGTCGAATGGTACCGGCTCCGGCGGAGGCATTGGCTCCGGTTCCGGCGGAGGCCTGGGCGTAGGCCACGGCCCCGGTGTCGGCCCTGGCACAGGTGGCGGCATCGGTGGTGGCGTATATCACGTCGGCGGCGGCATTTCCGCTCCTGAGGCCATTTCCTCTCCTGATCCGGTCTACACCGAGGAAGCGCGCAAGGCTAAGACACAGGGCACCTGCGTCCTGCGCCTGATCGTAGACTCGACCGGCCACCCCCGCGACGTGCATGTCGTTAAGGGTCTGGGGTTTGGGCTGGATGCAAAGGCCATTGAAGCAGTCGAGAAATGGCAGTTCAATCCGTCGATGAAGGATGGCAAGCCGATCGACGTTCAGATTCGCGTGGAAGTCGCCTTCCGGCTTTACTAGCGTCGATGGCCGATACGCCCCCCGCGCGGATCGGCACACTAGCGGCAGACATTTCGGATGCATTCCTTCAGAACCTGGAAGGAATGCGTCCGAAAACCTTTTGGGGTCAGTCTTATAGGCGACAGGCTTCGCGTGAGAGTTCAGTTTATCGCTCGATGGCGAGCAGGCATATCAGGTTGCACCCAGTCAGGATGCGTAGATCCCGCCATTCGTGTCAGAAATCGATGTTTTGGAGATGCCGTGTAGGCGAACCTGGACCTTCCAGTGATAGTGCGGTTGAGGGGCGGCGGGCTTACTTGCGGTTCTGTGACTGTGCCTTGTCCAACTCGCCGGAGTAGTAGCCGGTGCGGGTCTGGACGCGCAGGGGAGTCGGGCCGGTCTGCGCCTGGACTTGAATCTGGTGGTAGACGCCCGTGGCGTGGGTATTGGATGAGCGATAGGTGAGGACGTACTGGCTGCGGATGTCGCGGGCGATGGAGGTGGCGATGGATTGGATCTCGTCGGGACTCGATGGGTAGAAGGCTGTGCCGCCGGTGCTCTCGGAAAGATTGGCCAGGGATTGGCGATCCGCGGCATCTTTCGGCTGGCCCTCGTTCAGGGCGATAATGTAGAGAACCGGGCCGTCCTTCGATTGCAGCTTGCGGAGCGTTTCCTGGAATGTGGCTTGGCTGGCATTGTCGTGGCCGTCAGTCACAGCCAGGAGAATTTTCTTTCCCAGGGGCGAGGTCTGGCTCAGATGGTCGACGGCGCCGATCAGGGCGTCGTAGAGTGCGGTGCTGCCGCGCGTCTCGACCCGTTGCAGAGCGGTTTTGAGCTTGGCGACGTCCTCGGTATAGTCTTGGTCGAGGAAGGCGTCTTCGCCGAAATTCACCACGAAAACCTTGTCGCCCTCCTGGCTGCCTTCCACTAATTGCAGCGCTGCTTCGTTGACTTTGGCCCGTTTCGGCAGCATGGAGCCCGAATTGTCGATCAGAATGCCCAGGGCGACCGGAACCCGCTCTTTGCGGAACGAAGTCACGTTCTGCAGCTTTCCATCTTCGTGGATGGTGAAACTCTTATCCGCAAGGTCGGTGATCAGGCGGTTCTGGGCATCTACCACGATCGCGTGCAGGACCACTTCCTCGATCGCTTTCTTGAAGACAAAGTCATTGGAATCATCGGCTCCTGCGGACACGTCCGTGCCGGAGTCGGCCGGAGCCTGCTGATCCGCCTGCGCGGGTGGATTCGAGTCCGGAGATTGAGTTGTGGCTGGCTGAGTTGACGCGGGAGGCGGAGTGGAGCGGGGCGGCGTATGCGGCGCATCCTGAGCCTTGCTTGGGGTCGAAACGGCCAGAATGCACAGCAGGAGTCCTGA
>Ga0209839_10001095_pt1 | contig 13939 bp, 12 predicted proteins | sample OrgsoiDNA2013050_FD_185800 | JGI IMG/M metagenome (GOLD analysis project Ga0209839, IMG submission 185800) | Permafrost soil microbial communities from the Arctic, to analyse light accelerated degradation of dissolved organic matter (DOM) -... | ecosystem: Environmental > Terrestrial > Soil >... | reverse complement strand
GATATTCAGCTGCCCAAAGGCTTCTAATAGAGATGGAGCTTGCCCCCATAGACGTTAATTTAAGGAGATGAAAGAGCTGATGGCGCGGCCCTTTCTCTCCCTTGACCCTTTTTCACTGGGGCTAGGGACTACGTTTACGGCGTCCGTGATGTATCATGTTCCTCCCCTTGGCATCTAATAAAGCGAGGAGGAAAAGATAAATCTGGACGCGCCGAGGCTGGTCCCTACCCCAACAATTCCTCTTCTGAAAAGTATCGGTGAGAGGACCCATCCGGCCCGGCAAGCGCGATCAGGTAGCTGAATGGAGGCAAGCTCCATCCCTACTGAAGAGTGATGCTGCAAACGAAGCCATGAGGAGTCAGAAGGTACTCAACAATGATGTGCTATTTTTTTACTTTGCGCATGAGCAATTGCCAGAACATACTCCCCAGGCCGGGCAACAGCTGCTCTACGCTCTCTTCTTCAACGGGTGAGGGTGCCTGAGTCGGTGCCCCCCAGCGTTCGCGCACGAAAAGATCCGTCAGGCGCAACAAGGGCGTCGCGTTCTGCGGAAACTGGCGACTGAGCATACCACTATACTCGTATGGCGTCTGCCAGGATCTCGGTGCAAAGCCCGCCCAGCTCGCGATACGGCATAAGCGCCAGAACAACGCCGCGGCAAAACCGTTTCCCGCGTAGAGATTGCGCCACCAGTAAGAGACAATAGCAGTCAGGAAGACAAGCACAGAGAGCAACAGGGCCGCGATCGACATGCCCATCAGCATATTCTGGTCTACTGGGCCTGCCCCTTTGGGATGACTCTGGTTCGTTGGCTTGAAGGGCGGCTGCTGCAAATGACCGGGCGGTGGAGGCGTTGGCTTACTGGCAGGCGGCGTTACCACTGGAGTCGCCTTTGTCGCCGGTTTCGTCGCCGTCGGTGAAGGGGTCGGATGAGGAGCGGCATTGGGTCCAAAGCCGGGCGTGGGGTCGAAGTTGACCCAGCCGAAGCTGGGGAGATACGCCTGCACCCAGCTATGGGCGTCCTGCCCATCCACAATCCAGGTATGGTGCGTTACGTCGTAGTGCCCCTGACTAAAACCATTGGCGACGCGTGTGGGAATACCAAGCTGGCGCGCCATGACCGCCATTGCCGTTGCATAATAGGTACAATATCCACTTCGCGTCTGGAGCAGCCAGTCAACCACGTCTGTATTGGCAGGAATAGGCGTATTACTGACCGAGTATGTGAAGGCAGTCTGGTCGCTGAGATGAGATTCCAGCAACTTTAACGCGCTATACGCGTTGGTCGCTCCCTGCGTCCATCGCTTCATTGTGCTCTGGACCTCGGGCGAGAGATCTTGAGGAACCTGCGTGTAGTCTACCGCCAGTCGCTGGTAGTTCATATCATTGTGCCAGATATCCGGCGCGACCGCGGGCAATGGAGCGTTGGATAAAACGTTGCTATCCGTAGTAGTAAGCAGCGAAACGACGTTATAGTGTTCTCCCTTAGTCAAAGGTTTTTGCTGCGTCCAGACACCTGCCATACCATCGCTGTACACGATGACGGGAGTATTGAAAGCTGTCGGCTGGGCTGGTCCAAAAATGTAGCTTTTCGGTCCGCCGGGCGGTTGCATCACGGTAACGGAGGTTGTCACCTGGGCATAGTCGCTGCGGCTGATATCGACAGGTAGCGGCGAATTGGCATCGAATGGTTGCGCGTCGGTCAGCGATGTCGTCCAGGTATGCCCATCGAAATGGTTGTAGGTGAAGCCTTCAAGACTATGCGGCAACATGTCACTGCTCGTATAGTACAATACCTGGCCAACGGGAAGGTGCACGCTGCCACTGACAGTAAGCTGATCGCTAAAGAAGTTGCTGGGCTGTTGATAGGGCTGTGTCATCGCACCGATATTTTGTAGCGTAACACGGCCATTGATGATATTGTCCCAGGCGTTATTCAATTGATCCCAGAAGTTCTTCCCACCCGCCGATTGGCCCTGAATCGGGAGCATCCAACCGGTAAGAAGCGCGATAATGGTCAGAATGGAAGCAATTTGCATACAGCGCGTGGTCATATTTCTCAACCATGTCACATCGGTATGCAGTCCCTCAGCCGTCCAGCGCTGGATCTGGGTCACCATGTGCATGCGCGCAATCAGCAAGATCAAAGCCCCGATCAGGATAACAACAAGATAGGTCAGGTCTTGCTTCACATAATTGAGGTTCACCAGCAAAATCGAGCAATAGACCAGCGCGACCAGCCAGGGGAGATGCGCGCGATAGACCAGCCAGCTCCCAAAGTATCCAAGGAAAAAACAGAGGAAGGCGAGGTAGAAGAAGAAAACGATCTCACTGGCTGGCATCGTCCCCGTCATGATAGTTCCGGTAAACGCGGCGCGCAGGCCGCCCAGCACTAGCAACCAGTTGACGTGGTATGCGACGACGCTGGTCAACCAGATTGCCAACCAATGCCCAATCAGGCACGCGGCAAGATGCAATACGGACTGCGGCAAACGGGGCGACTTTGCGATAATCAAACCGACCAGTAGTCCTGCCACGGGACTCCATAGCAGAATCAAGCTGTGGCTGACCCATGCGGCAGAAATGATCGACCAGACAACACAATACAGCGCTATTGCCAGCAACAATAAAGGTAGCCAGCCCTCGGTAGGAACGAGACGACGCGGCGTGGGGCGAGGTGCGAGCTTCTTAGTCGAACGCTTGAGATCTGACGTTTGAGAGTGAAGAACTGGTTCATATCTTGCATCCCGGTTCTCTCCCGTAGATGACCGCTTATCTTCAACGACACTCGACCGCATTAAGGACTCCTCTAAGTCAACAATAATTTCTGACCATTGCTGGCACTATACCCAGTATACAATTTAAACCATATAATGGAAGGGGATTAGCTCATATCTGGGACAAAATGTTCATTGTGTCCTTTATACGCCCCTTAAAAGGAGATCCTTCCGCCCTCCGCAATGTATCCGCACTCCCTGATTGATGGCGCTTCTTTTCATTCTACCTGTCTCGCGGCATTTTGTCTATCTTCACACCATTTTATCTCATAGTAATCCAACGCGCTTGCTCCCATCCAAGATGGGCGTGACTGTTCATAAGGCGTACTGTAAGATGGGATGGACGCCAGTCGATGACGCTGATGGTGGCAGGATCAAGGAAGATGTGAAACATGGAGGTCAGAGGAGCTGCAAGCGCGCTACACAGCAAAACTTTGATGGGACCTACGTGCGAGACGAGAACGACCGTCTGCTCGGGATGTATGTCGGCCAGGCGCTCGATCGCTGTTCTGACACGTGCCTGCACGTCGGCAAAGCTCTCTCCCTCCGGTGGCGCTTGCGCCGGATCGGCCTCCCAGGCGCGTAACTGCTGCTCGGCAAGCGGCCCACGCGCCAGTACCTCAGCGCGGCTCAATCCTTCCCAGGCACCAAAGCGTCCTTCCGTCAATGCGCTCAAGATCTGTACCTCTCGCTGCAGGCGCGCTGCGATCGGCTGCGCAGTACGATATGCGCGCGCAAGAGGACTACTGTAGACGGCGGCGACGGGGAAGATAGCCAGGGCATCAGCCAACCGCTCGGCCTGCTCCTCTCCACGCTCAGAGAGAGCATCGTCACGTGACCCGATATAGCGAAACTCCCGGTTAGCAAGCGTCTCGCCATGACGCACCAGGAGGAAACGTGTTGTTGGCATTATGCACCCTCTCCTTCGATCCAAAAAATAACAATAATAGGCCGGGCGTTACCAGGAGGCAGAACGCGCCAGAGATATCGGCTGGTTGTTTCTTGCTTAGTTTTAATAAGAAGGCTTAGACGTTATGGACATACACATTAAACTTCTTATTGATAATAGGGCTTACACATAGCGTAACACATTCTTTTGTGCTGCGACAATGGCACAAGAACAGGAGGCAAGTTGTTTACTCGCTAAGTAACACGTAGTTATACATCATTTCTTAAGCATATTAGAGTAAAATTAGGTGTAGTTTAGGTTCGCCTTAGAGTGTGTTTTGAGGCCCATTTATGGGTTGTATTCTACGATTTTTTAGGTTACTATAGAAATGGCAGATGCGACTGATACAGATTATCTGTACAGCAGGTAACAACTTTTGATAGAACGGCATTTGCCAGGGTATAGATCATTCAACATTAGAAGGAGAAACTAAATATGTTAACAGCACTACTTTTCTGGGTTATCGTTGGTCTCGTTGCTGGTTTCCTGGCGAGCGTCGTCATGCGCGGCGGCGGCTATGGCGTCGTTGGTGATATCGTTGTTGGTATCGTTGGTGCCCTCATCGGCGGCTTTATTATGAACGCGCTCGGCTTCTCTTCGGGCGGTAACATCATCTACAGCATTATCGTAGCCTTTATCGGTGCCTGTATCCTGATCGCTATCCTGCGCGCCGTCGCCGGTGGCACACGCCGCAGCCGTCTATAAATAGATGCGTTGCCCTTAAATACTCGCGTGAGCAGTATTGAGGATGAAATAAAAAGGGAGGAGCGCTCCATTGTATGGGCGCTCCTCCCTTTTGTGTAGCAGCATAGGCAGTCCAACTTGCTCCCCATTTTCTACAAACACTCCACCACTCAATGCTCGATCAGCAGACCATCAATCACCAACTCGCTGTCGGGCAAGCGCACAATCATAACGTATTCGCCCACAGGAATGGCTTTAAATACGATATTGCCCAGGTCGTCGATCTGCGTGGAGAGCACTGGCTCTGCGCCCGCGATGCTCTCTCTACCGCCACCTTGAGAGGCACCAGACGCACGATAGAGATCGACGGGAACGCCTTCAAGCCCTTCAATCGTTTCGTCGGGATTCTCGCTGCTAAACAGACCCAGCAGGATATTTTCGCCGCTACTTCCTCGTGAAAGATGCAGCGAGACGTTGATTACGCCCGCGCTGTACTGCCGTGGCCAGCGAGCAGCGGAGGGATCTCCACGCATCACCAGTTGCGGTTGCCAGGGGACAAGTGTGGCGAGGATACGTTTGATGACGCTACCCGGCAAGCGCTCTTCGACGAGAGGGAAAGGCTCGAATGCAGCAAATACCTTGCGGATATCGATAGTTTCACGCGTACAAAGCGGGCATTCGGCAATGTGATAGGTAATACCTGTCGCCTCATCAGCAGGCAATAGACTAGCACAGTAAAGATTGAGTTGGGTAGGTGTTGGACACTGGCTGCGATACAGTTTCGTCAACAGATAGCTGTTCGTATGCTGATAGCGCGCGAGCCGTTGTTGACAGATGGAACAGTGTTTAAGGTGCTCCTGTGCACCTGCTTGCAGTGGCATATCGTCCAGAGCCAGCCCCAAAAGTTCCTCGTCACTGGGGGCCATCGTGTTAAAACAGTCCATCATTCGCAATCCCTCATGTTGTTCTTTTAGCACCATTTTTTTTACCGCCTATTACTACGACCTTCAACCTCTTGACGCTGTATAAACGCCAATAGAGAGGTTTTTTGGGCTTCCAGTTATAATACGAAAAACGGAGAGCAACTCGACGAGTTTGCTCTCCGTTGATGCTTTCTTCTCATTTTTCACCACCACTTAGCCGCCAGCGAATCTTGTCCGCGTTACGTAGGATGCGCTCCATGATATTGCGTTTGATGCGGTAAATTTCGTCTTCGTTGCCGAACTCATCAGGGAAGTAACGGATAATCTCACGCGGCTTGAGGTTGCAGTGGAAATGCAGGAAGGCTACACGCTTCTCTTTCTCTCCCGGCAACAGCGCTTCGATGATCTCCCACAATTCTCCCTCTTGATAGTTGTCCTCAACCGTAGGCTCCTCTGTATCGGACTGGCCATAATCGGGAAGCGGCTCTTCTTTCGGACGAGAGTACGCCCGTAACGCGTCCATGATTGCGCAATTGAGGCAAAGATGCAGGTAGCTGAGCGCGCCTGCCAATGTATGGAACATCAACCGTTGCTCGCTGACCGCCTGCCAGAAACGCCTGAAGGCATCATCGATGTAGCTCTGCTCCCCGTCATGACGCAGAGCAGCCTCCCGGTTGGGATGACGGTTAAACCAGATGCGCACATTCTCGCCGAACTGCCGCTGCAAGACTGCCCACGCCTCGCTGTCCCGCAGGATGACTGCGCGCCTGAAGATCTCCAGGCAGTATTGATCATCGCTCGCCTCCTTGCGACGATACTTGCTCATCTCGCATGTGCAGCGCTCCGCGAGGTTCGTCAAGCTCATGTTGCCAGGAAGATTATTCAATTTGATACCCATGCTCTTTACCTACTTTCCCTCCAGCAAAGGCTGAAAGTATGGTACGGCTTACATTGACATTCCTTGTTATGCAAGACCAGAGACGCACCACCTGCATCTTTATTGATTAGTATAGGCGCTTATCATAGTAGAGGCGCGTGTCATATGTCCCATTTCTTGCACCTCCCTTATAAAGTGGGTATACTCTATACGTATTCAAGAATACTGGTATTCGCAATCGCATACAATGTCGTACGTAACCATTCCAGAGTGACGAGTCGCACAAAATGGTAGCGGGGCAGCTATGGATAAGCGCATTTTGTTTGGTGTTGATGGCGATCTATCCCCCATCACACAGCATGTACTGCACGAGGCTGGTGAGCTTATTGAGCAGGCAACACCAGAAGTACACTGTATTCTTCTCAACGTTGTTCCTACCGCGCAGGTCATCTCGACTCACCCTGGGCTCTACGCGGGCCACATCTTTCCTCTGGCAATTACCTCCTGGCAGCGCAATCAGGCTGAAGATGTGGTATACAAGGCACGTCTCCTCCTACAGATGCAGGGTATTCCATTGGCACGTACCGAGGGCATCGTTCGTATAGGAGTGCCAGCTGATGAAATCGTGCGCGCAGCAAAAGAGCTGCAGGTCAGCCTTATTATCATTGGTTGCCATGGCTACTCTTTCCGCGAGAGACTGCGCCGACTCGTGCTTGGCAGCATATCGCGTCGTGTCTTACGTCTCGCGCCGTGTCCCGTGATGATCGTTTCCCCACCACCCGTCGCCCGCCACACTACCGATCTCGTGACATGGTACGAAAACGCCATCAGGCGCTACCTGAGCGAACATACAAACGAGCTACAGGTTTTTACATCGGGCCAACTTGCACAGCAATTTGCTCCCACTGACAGCAAGAGGCCAGGCCGTAAGGAAAAAGAGGCGGCCAGGCTGGCCCTGGAAAAACTGGCGCGGCAAGGAGTTCTCTGCTGCCATCAGATTCAGGGTGAATTACGGTATGTCAATGATTAGACGCGCTCAACAAAATAGGCGTCCTTTGTAGGACGCCTGATAGTGAATAGCACACGACGCTACTCACGCGCCTTCATCGTTGCCAATAACGACCAGCACGTCGCCCAGGTCAACCGTCTGTCCCTTGCTTACGAGGATCTCTTTGATCTTACCGTTGATAGGCGAAGTAAGATCGTTCTCCATCTTCATAGCCTCCAGCACAACGACAGGCTGGCCAGCAGTAACCTCAGCCCCCGTCTCCAAAAGCACGTTCATCACCAGGCCGGGCATAGGTGCGTGGATGGTCGCTTCTCCACTATGATCGCCGCCCTTGATCAATCCCGCCAGCAGCTTGGTACGTTCGTCCTCCGCCTTGACTTCAAAGCGCTGCCCGCCGATAGAGATCTCGTAGGATTGACCGCTCTTCTCGCCAGGGCGCGTGATGCGCCGCGCAAATACTTCGTACGTCTTCCCTTCGATGATCAGGCTGTAGCGCCCCCCCGTCTCTACATGCCCTTTCGCATCCGTCGCAAGTGGGGCGAGTTGCTTCCAATCAATAGCATGCGTCTGACCGTCCAGAGTGATTTTCCCCAGATGGTCATCTTCGCCTGTATCGATATGATGCTCCTGACCATGCAGCGTTGTAACAATGTGTGACATAGCAATATCTACCCTTCCCTTGTTATATCTGGCCCTAAAAAATATTGTACCATATCCGGATTCTAACATTCCTCTAACACTTCTCCTACGCTATTCTAACATTCTTTATGCCATACTTTGTCAGGAGGCTGGACACAACACAGTCACAAACACATTCTGGAAATTAAGAAGACATATGTACGCAGAGAGCAAACAACCACAACATACCGAAGATGACAGCTATCGTTGCGCGTCTCAGGCACCGCTATACTGCGCGAACTGCGACATAGCGATTCTCTGGCCTCCTATAGTGGTACAGGAAAAAACCTACTGCTGCATTGGATGTGCCGCTGGTGGTCCCTGTAATTGTGATTATTCACAGTATCGCTCCACAAATATCGCGGGAGTGATCCGCTACGGCATATAGTTAAATAAGGCAAGGAAGATTCTGGCTACAAGACGTGACAAAAGTAGCGTTTTCAGCGTATCGGCCATTCTTCCGCTATCAACCGCGTGCAGCGGTAACTCATCTGCATAACGAAAAGGAGTACCATTGTGGCAAAGCTTCGTCCTGTTGGCGACCGCGTGGTCGTAAAGCCCGCGGCGAGAGAAGAAGTTACCAGAAGCGGTATCGTTATTCCTGATACGGCAAAAGAGAAGCCCCAGGAAGGGACAGTAATTGCAGTCGGTAACGGACGTTTGCTGGATAACGGCGACCGCTCCCCCATTGATGTACACGAGGGAGACCGTGTTCTGTTTGCCAAGTACGGCGGCACCGAGTTCAAATTAGATGGTGAAGAGTACCTGGTACTTAAAGAGAATGACATCCTCGCCATTATTGGCTAGTTCTTAGTTCAAAAAGGATAAAAATACATGGCAAAACAGCTTATATTTGACGAGGAGGCTCGTCGCTCACTCAAAAAGGGTATTGATATTCTGGCGGGCGCTGTGAAATCGACCCTTGGCCCAAAGGGTCGCAATGTCGCCCTCGATAAGAAGTTTGGCGCACCCACAGTGACCCATGATGGCGTTACCGTCGCCAAGGAGATCCAGCTTGAGAACGCCTTCGAGAATATGGGCGCTCAGCTCCTCAAAGAGGCCGCGACCAGGACCAACGATGTCGCTGGCGATGGCACGACGACCGCTACCGTGCTCGCTCAGGCCGTCGTGAACGAGGGCTTGAAGAACCTGGCCGCGGGCGCGAACCCGATGCAGCTGAAGGCCGGTATCGATCGCGGCACTCAGGCCGTCGTGGACTACCTGCGCGAGATGGCTATTCCTGTCGAAGGCAAGAAAGAGATCGCTCAGATCGCTTCTATCTCCGCCGCCGACGAGACCATCGGTGAGCTGATCGCCGAGGTGATGGATCGCGTCGGGAAAGATGGCGTCATCACGGTTGAGGAGTCGCGCGGCATCAATTTCGAGACCGATTATGTCGAAGGTATGCAGATCGACAAGGGTTATATCTCTGCCTACTTCGTGACCAACACGGAGAAGATGGAGGCTTCGCTTGAGAACCCCTATATTCTCATCACCGATAAGAAGATCAGCGCCGTCCAGGATATGCTGCCCGTGATCGAGAAGATCGTCCAGCAGGGTCGCCGCGAGGTCGTGATCATTGCTGAAGATGTCGATGGTGAGGCACTGGCTACCCTGGTCGTCAATAAACTGCGCGGTATCCTCAATGTCCTGGCGGTAAAAGCTCCAGGCTTTGGTGATCGCCGCAAAGAGATGCTGCGCGACATCGCCATTCTGACGGGTGGTGAGGTTATCAGCGAGGAGATGGGCCGCCGCCTCGATTCCGCGACCCTGGCCGATCTCGGCTCTGCCCGCCTGGTCACTTCCCATAAAGATGACACGACGATCATTGAGGGCCACGGCGAAACTGCCGATATCCAGGCCCGCGTGCGCCAGATCAAGGCACAGATCGAGGAGACCACCAGCGACTACGACCGCGAGAAGCTGCAGGAGCGCCTGGCGAAGCTGGCCGGTGGCGTTGCCGTCATTAAGGTCGGTGCCGGTACCGAGGTTGAACTCAAATATCGCCAGACACGCGTCGAGGACGCGCTGTCCGCTACCCGCGCTGGCGTCGAAGAGGGTATCGTTCCTGGCGGCGGCGTCGCTCTGTTGAATGCTGTCGAGGCCCTGAACAACCTGAACCTGACCGGCGATGCCGCAACTGGCGTGACGATTCTGCGCCGCGCCCTTGAGGAGCCCGTGCGCCAGCTCGCGATCAATGGTGGCCGCGATGGTTCCGTTATCGTCGAGGGCATCCGCCGCGCTCAGAAAGAGCGCAATAGCAAGTCCATTGGCTATAACGTGCTTAGCGACGAGTATGTCGATATGGTCGAGGCCGGTATCATCGATCCCGCCAAAGTGACCCGCTCCGCTCTACAGAACGCTACGAGCATCGCGGCGATGATCCTGACCACTGAGGCGCTCGTGACCGATCTGCCCGAGAAGGAGAAGGCTGCTGCTCCGGCGATGCCCGAGTACTAGTCTCCACTTCTTATCATACAAAAAGGCTCACCATGTTGAACATGGCGAGCCTTTTTTATGAGCTTTTTTATGACAAGAACTGGAACGAATCGAGCATATGCTGGATATACTTCTGCATCGCCTCGCCGTAGTACTGATCGGGTACCAGGAAAGCGATATTGTAGTAGATCTTGTTATGCTGCGCCGAAATGGTCACAAAATGGATCTTCATGCTACTCGTGCTGTCAACATACGTGGCATCTTCCTGCGACCATTGTGTACCACCTATCGTGGGTTTGCCCGACGACACTATCTGCACATTTGCGTCGGGCTGCTGCTGGCCGATGCCCGTCACATTCGCCTGGTTGATCTCGTCCGGGCTGGTGATCGATGCGGATGTCGTGTCGGTGTAACGCGCAACGAAGAACTCAATACCCGTCTGCTGTTGCTGCGGAGTATGAATGATGAGTGAAGTAAAACTGGTTGACTTCTGGGGCGTCTCGGCTACCCAGTCCCCTGGGTACTGCACGGAGACATTAACATCCTTGCTATTGGTCGTCTTAAAGGATGTCGGGACCGGTAAACTACCCTGGGTCGTCGTGGGGGTCGCCGCCGCAACAGGAGTCGCTGGCTGCTGCTTAGGTATAATGTTGTTCCTTGGCTGTGCATTCGCTGACCCTGGCGGAAAAAGCCCCTGACTCGCCAGTATGCCCAGTGTGATACCGATACCTATCAGGGGAGCGAGCACAATCAAGGCCACGGTCGTTACAATACTCCCAGCCGAGCGTCTTGGCTTACTTACTGGCACAACGCCTGCTGGCTGCGCAGAAGCCACGCTCCCAGGTGCATACGCGGCTTTTGTTGGCACTGTGCTGGGCCACGGAGGCGCTCCGGCTGGTAGATACGAGAATACCGATGATGTCAACGAGCCCGAGACTGTGGTCGCTCCACATCTTGAGCAAAAGGTGGCTGATTCTGGCAGTTCTGCTGCGCATCGAGAACAGTTCATACGTTGCTCCCCGTTATTTTGCTGGCTTGTTCAAACGACATCTACGCAGTACGCTCCGTCGTTCCATCACCACTATACCGCTTCAAGTTTCACCATCTATCCAGTCGCACCAGACACTGGCATCTTCTTTACCTTGAAGGTCTTCTTTCAAGCTTGCTCTAAAATTACATCCTCACGCGTCATCTCTTTTTCGCTGCTCTACATAACTGCACGATGTGTTACAAATCTGCATGAGAATCACTACGTATGATTGAACTATAGAGAAGACGCTGCAAATTGTCAACCTATTTGCTGCCTGTTCTTAATAAATAAGAATTTTTCCGCTCTTCTCCCTAATTATTTACTATGAAGATGAATTTTACAAGGGCTCAGCATTATCTTTCTAACGGCCTTAGATCCACTGTTGAATGGTTCCATCCGTCAACGCGACAACAAGCTGCTTGCCTGCAAAATGGAGGGCGCTGATCTGCCACGGATGATAAAGCTTCTGCACAATCTGGCCCGTGACGATCGACCAGAGGTCGATGACGCCTTCGTTGACCTCGCTATCCTCGCGCGCTATGGCGGCCCATTCTCCATCCGGCGAGAGCGCCAGCTTCGAGCTACTCCCCATTGTCCCGCTTGCCAGCTCGCTATACGTGCCCGCAACGGTATCGCAGAGGCGCAACTTTTTCCCCTCGTGCACAAATGCGACCATCCTTCCATCGGGCGTCGTCGCGTAGGGAGGACTACAGTTGGCGCAGCGCCCCACGACGATCGAGGCGGCGATTTGTGGCCGTACCTTGCCACCCATGCGCCCCTTAGCCGCCAGGTCCCAGCGCCGTACAATCGCCATCTCCTGCTGATCTCGCGGCAGGTGCGCGCAGGAGAGCGTGACCAGAATGCTAGCGTCCTGGGTGAGCGCGCGCTGGCGTATCGCCCAGAACTGACGATTTTCTATTCCCTCCTCGGCACAGACAAGCGGTTCGCTCAGGCTGCTCTCTGCCGTCCCCATCTCGTGGCTCACGACATCGGTTCCACGCACTCCCCATGCGCGTGGAGAATGCGCGTCATCAACAAGCAGAGGCAGCGCCATATGCGCGAGGCGTCTCCCTCCATCGGTCACTTGCAGCGTCATGTCGAGCGAATAGTGTGCCGATACGGCGCGTTGCCGCAGCGCGTAGCTCCACAGCCGCGTTCCGTTGAGACCATCCCATACGTGCAACCCTAAGCGGCCCCATCCACCCAGCAAGGTACCCGCCTGCGAGAAACGCAGCTCGCGCAGCGACTCGACGGCAAATGCCGGGTCAGCGGCAAAACCGATCGGTTCCGCGATCTTACCGTTGACCAGTCGCCACAGCGCCCCTTTCCCATCAAGAGAGCCTGCCGCAATAACCATGCCATCCACAATCTGTACACACCCCAGCGCGGAGATGACGCCGAGATTGCTGTGAATGGCATTGCCAGCACTCAGGGGTCCCCTGGTGCTGAAAATGTTGAGCCCGGAAAACTCTACGTCCTCCGAGGGATCAAAGAGAGGCCGCTGCGGACGCGGACGGGCGAAGCCACCTCTGCGCAGGTCGATGACGCCGCCGATCACCGTATCGTAGCTGCGGCGCTTCTCGGGATCGCTCAGCACTGCATACGCCCGGTTGATGCGCTTCATCTCGATCGCCCCACCCGGACCGGCCAGATCAGGATGATAGCGCCGGGCAAGCTGCCGGTATGCTCGTTTTAACATATCGGCATCAGCATCTATGGGAACGCCTAAAACAGCGTAGTAGTTTTCAGGTATATCCATCGCTCACTCTATGATTGTGTCGTCTTATAACGATACTATACGCGTTCGTTCACGCTCGTTGCGCTGGGCCAGACGGCGCATTGCCCACATATACCACGTCGCAAACGTCCGATAGGGACGCCATACTTCACCGCGCGCGAGCATCTCCTTGCGCGTCGGTCGTGTGGAGAGTCCATACGCCGCGCGCACCCCTTCGAGAAAACCAAGATCATCAACGGGCAATACGTCGGGCCGCCCCAACGAGAAGATCAGGATCATCTCCGCCGTCCAGCGCCCGATGCCCTTTACCGCGACCAGTTGCTGGATGACCGTCTCATCATCTAGCTCGGCCAGCAGCCCCAGGTCGAGCTGCCCACTCTTGATATGCTCAAGCAAGTTACGCACGTAGTTCGCCTTCGGCGTTGAAAGACCGAGCGCGCGTAGATCCTCGTGCTCGAAGACCAGGAGCGCCTCGGGCGTGATCTTGCTATCGGGAATAGCGGCCCGCAGTCGTCCCACGATCGCGTCGGCAGCCTTTACCGAGATCTGCTGCGAGATGATGGCGTCGATAAGCGCCTCGAAGATATCGGGATCGGGCTTCAGCGTACAGGGTCCAACGCGCTCGATTGCTGCGCGCATCACAGGATCAATGTCGCTTAAATAAGCACTGGCGGTAGCAATCACGGTGTCAAAAGGTATCTGCATTGTCCTACTTTATTCTTTCTCAATGGTTATCGTAATTATTGTACGACACGACAGGTTTACGGGTACAGAAGAAAGAGCCTGTTTCTTCGCTCCCAGCACTTTGCATACTATGACATAAAATTGTCACGAA
>Ga0209839_10001094_pt1 | contig 13940 bp, 10 predicted proteins | sample OrgsoiDNA2013050_FD_185800 | JGI IMG/M metagenome (GOLD analysis project Ga0209839, IMG submission 185800) | Permafrost soil microbial communities from the Arctic, to analyse light accelerated degradation of dissolved organic matter (DOM) -... | ecosystem: Environmental > Terrestrial > Soil >... | reverse complement strand
AAAAACAGCACGACATCACGACCGCGGCACGCGGCGTCATCCTGCCAGCCCCAGTTCGGCCGTTGCATCAGGGCGGCCTGACGACGTACCTCAGACATGATTTACTCTCCTCATCAACCAGTTCGCGGTTGTACATTCCTGCCAAGCGGAGCGTCGGGCGCCCTGGACGCATAGTTTCTCGCGCGATGCGGCATTCGCCCCGTCGCATGACACAACGCATGGCAAAGCCGTAGTGTTCCCTGCGTGGATCGCGGCGGGCTGGCGTGCTCATGACCGCCGCGTCAAGCCCTGACCGCGACCCAATGATGCCACTGCGCAAGGGCATCGCGCAGGCAAGATGGCTAATTTGCCCGCCCGCTCATCGGGGCAGGAGTCACAGCAAGTGATCATTAACTGGACAAGTCCGATGGTTGCGGGTCACCATAGGCAGCATGTCGTCGTTCGACGCAGCCCCTTTGCCTCGTCTGGGTGAGGTCTTTTTCGACGTCAGGGGCAGTTCCCGGAGCATGAGGCTGAGCTGGTACAGCGACACCGGCGTGGCGGTCTTCAGCATCTGGCAAGGCGGCAGGTGCAGCGGAACTTTCCGGCTGCCGGTGGACGATCTGGCGCGAATGCTGGAAACGCTGGGCCGCGGCCCAGACGGCGGTCGCTCGGATCGCGGCCAGCCGGTCAGTGCGGGAGAGGCCGGTACTTCGCGGGAGCCCGAGGGCCCGGACGGCTTCGCGCCGGATCGCTCGGGGCGCGCGCCGGACGATGCGGCCACCGGTTACCTGGCCGGGCCGGCGTCCGGCAGCTACGAGGCGGACTTTCCGACCGACTACCCGCCGCCCGGTAGCTCGCGGCCGGATTCCTCGCGGCCGGATTCCTCGCGGCCGGGTGCCTCGCGGCCCGGCCTGCCGGCCGCGGAGCGCCTTCCGGACCTGCCGGCAGGCGGGCAGCCGGCCCGGCCGCCATCGCGCAGTCACCGAGCGGGAGGGCCCGCGGACCGGCGCAGCGCTGCCGATCTCCCCGCGGACCGGCGCAGCGCTGCCGACGCGCTAGGGTTCCCGTCGCCGGCGCCGGCCTACGACTCGGCCGCGCCGGGGTTCCCGCCGACTGCTGACCGGCACACTGCCGGGGACGCGACGGGATTCCCGACGCCGGTATCTGGCTACAGCACCGGCGCGGCCGACAGCGATCCGGCCGATCCGCTGGGGCTCGGCTATCACGGCGGCACCGCGACGAGCAGCCCCGGCGCGTACTCGCCGCCGGGCGAGCGTCCCGAATACGGCGGCCGCCGGGAGCGCGGCGCGCACCGAGAACACGATAGTTACCCGGAGAAGCGGGGTTATCCCGAGCCCGGCGGATATCTCGAGCCTGCTGGTTACCCGGAGCCCGGCGGTCACCCTGACCCCGATGGTTACCCGGAGCGCGGCGGATATCCCGAGCCCGGCGGTTATCCAGAGCCCGATGGTTATGCGGAGCCCGATGCATATCGTGAGCCGGGTGGTTATCCGGAGCCTGGCCGGCGTCTGGGGCACGATGGTTATCCGCGGTCGGGCACTCCATATGGGCCGGCCGACGCGGGACACACCGATCCCGGCGCTGCAGCGGGTGAGCCGCCGGACTATCGGCCGGGTCATGGCCGGGATTATCGGCGTGCTGATACGCCAGACTATCTGACGCGCGATGGCCGTGACTTTGCGTCCGGGGATGGCCCGGACTATCTGCCCGGCGGAATCGCCGGGCCACCCGCCGATGACCGCCCCGATGGGTACCGCTCGCGGGGCGGATCGGATTCTGGCGCGCAATCGCACTCGCGGGGACGGCCGGACGACTTGCCGGACACCGACGGCGCGGCGTACCGGCCCGCGCCACTTGGGCCTGGCGAGGGCCCCCGCTTAGCGACGGAATTTCACGGCCGGAATCTGGCCGCGCAGCCCGGTTCCGGGCTGCCGCAAGCCGGGCCCGGCGACCGGATGGCAGCGTCGCGGCCAGATCGTGACGGCCCGGCCGACGAGACCGAACCGGGCGTGGGATCCGCGGGTCAGCGGCAGGCCCGGGCAGCCAGCTTCGGCGTCGGCGAGCCGGATTCCCGGCACGTCCCCCCGCCGGAGCGAACCGCCCGGCACGCGCGCTGAACTGATTGGGCCGCTGTAACCGAGACCGGCAGCAGGCTCGGCGGCCTTAGGCGGCCCCCCCCCGAAAGGTACGACCAGAATGTTGCTTCGGCGCCGTTTACCGCACTGAGACACCTGGGGATATATTTACGGCGGGGGGAGGGGGATACGGAAGTGGCACAGAAGCTCTCAGTCACATTCGCTTGCGACTACGACTCTAAAGAGATTCCAGACGGCGAGCACCTCACGCGGGCGTTCAGCCTCGATGGCCGGGACTACGAGATTGACCTATGCGAGAAGCACAGCCAGAAGTTCGACGAGTCGCTGACGCGGTTCGCCGAGAAGGCCCGCAGGGTTACCGGCCGGGTCAGCCGGCCCAAGCGCCGGACCGCTGCGCACCGCCAGCGCAGTGCTGATCTTCGCACCTGGGCCAAGCGCAGCGGGATCGAGGTGAGCGATCGCGGCCGGATTCCGGCCCAGGTCATCGCCAAGTACGAGGCGAGTCACTAGGCCCTGGCACGCCGTCGCGCTGGCCGCCGGCCAGCGCGACGGCGTTACCGCTGCTGGTTAGTGCGGATCGGCGGGCAGAACGACGGGAACGTGCGCGGCCGGGGTTTCCGGCGCCGGGGCCTGCGGGGATAGGGCCTGCGGGGATAGCACCTGCAGGGCCGGGACTTGCTCAGCTGCGGCCTGCGGCGCCGGGAGAACCTGCTCTGCCGGGGGCTTCGAGGCGGGCGGGATCGGCCCGACGACCGCCGCGAGGGCCTGGGAGTTGGGCACGAAGACGAGCCCGTCGACGGTCTCCAGCCGGACGTAGGTGATGCTGATGTCGACGACGGTGCCCTCGAGCACGCCGGCGAGCGCGCCCGCGCGGAACCGCACCCGGTCTCCTACCCGGAAGGGCCGCGCGAACAGTAGCACCATGCCCGCGAAGAGGTTGGCGAGAGACTGCTGGGCGGCGATGCCGAGCAGCACCCCCGTGACGGCTCCGCCGAGGACGAGCTGCCCGACCGGCACACTGGCCAGGTTGAGGGTAATCACCAGCGCGGTGAAGATGCCCACCAGCACCAGCGCGTACCGGGTCACGCCGGCGTGCGCCGCGCCGATGACCGGCCTCAGCAAGCTCCGGGCCTGTCCGGAGAGGCCGAATGCGGCGGCAATGCCGAACACCAGGAACGCCGCCGCACCGCTGTCGGTCAGCGCCGTCCTCGTGGCCGAGTCCAGGTGGGCATGCTTGCCCACCTCGGCGGCACTCGCGGCGCCCAGGGCCAGGACCAGGGCGATGATGGAGCGCCACGGCCTGGTCCTGGCCTTCACCCTGGCGACCTGCTCGGACATGTCGAGCTGATGGCGTTCGTGTAGATCCACATTCCTACGCTATCGGCCCAAGACACGCGTGAGCCCGGCGGCGCGAAGGCCGCCGGGCTCACGCGATGATGTCCGGCTAGACGGTGCTGCCCGGGTTAGGCCGCGCCGCCCTAGTCAGCTAGCTTTCGCCAGAGTCATTTGCCCAGGGTCAGCAGCGGCCGGCCGACTGGCGCCACGGGCCTGCCCGACATCCCGTTCAGCACCCCCGCGGCCGAGGTGTACCAGGCCGCCAGCGCGGTGAGGACGCCGATGTATCCACCGACCTTGATGATGTTGGCGTTGCCCCCGAAGTTCCCGATGAACAGGAAGATCTCGGTTAGCTCCAGGGTCAGGAAGACCGTGAACACGGCCACGTTGACCTGCGTGCTGGCGATCAGCATGTAGATGTTGAAGATGGCGAAGGACAGCAGGATCCAGCCGAGGTCCTTGTTCGCCGCCGTCCCGATGGCATGCGGCGCGACCAGCAGCGCCCAGAGCCCGAGACCTATCCAGAACCCGCCGTAAGTGGAGAAGGCGGTGGCGCCGAACACGTTCCCGTTACGGAATTCCCACATGCCGGCCAGCAGCTGAATGAAGCCGCCGTAGGCAAATGCATAGCCGAGCCAGTCGCTGCCGGTGGAACTCGTCGCCCAGTGGGCGTTGACCGCCGACAACAGGAACGTCGTCAGGGCAAATGCGGCTAGCCCGAGCGGCGCCGGATCGGCGATTCCGGTGACCGCTCGCGCGACCGGAGCTGGAGCATCATCGGTGGTGCTCATTAGCTTTCCTCCTGAGTGGATGGCCGCCACGGCTGCGGCGCAGAAGACTGCGGCTGGGGCAGGCGCTCGGATAGGCAGGACGACGCGATGGCCAGGCCAGGGCAACGGGCCGGCCGGGCGAGATAAGCCCTGTCGCCGGAAACGAGCAATCCGTAGCTTGGAGTACGAAAACGGCCATTCGTAGCCTTCCCGTGTCTTCGCACCGGGCTCTCCAGAACCAGGCAGAAGATCTTGCCAAGAGCGTAACGCTGACAGCCTTCGTTTGGGGAGACCCAGTTTCTGGCGTTTGATGACCTCCGGTTCCCGGATGGCGGTTAGCGGCGGTCGCAGGCGTGCCGGATAACACGGGCGGCAGGACCGAGTCCGCCCGCCGCAGCACGGTGCTGAGGCCCGCCCGGGTCGCCAGGACGAAGACCCGGTCCCGCGCCGCCAGGCGGTAGTCCTGCCGGGGGGACCAGTCGAGCTCGGCGGCACCCGACCGGCGCAGGGCGATGACCCGCACCGCGCCGTCGTGGATGTCCCCGATCGGCCGGCCAGCCAGCTCCGCCCCGTTGCCGACGGGCACGTCGGCAATCACCAGCACATGCCGGCCGACCGCGATGGTGCGCAGCACCTGGTGGTCGAGCAACGCCGCCGCGAACACCGGGGCGGCCAGGTACGAGACCGACCGGGAGATGGTATTGCTGATCGTCTGCTGCACCCGCACGGCGAGGTCGTCGTCGTAGAGCCGGACGACGACTCGCGGCTCCCCCGCCAGCGCGCGGGCGTGCAGCGCCGTCTCCAGGTTCACGATGTCGCTGTTCGTGACGGAGACCAGGGCCTGACAGCTGTCAATACCGGCGGCCCGCAGCGTTTCCTCGCGGTGCGTCTCACCGATCACCACCCTGAGGCCAAGCCGGCGAGCCATCGCCAGCCCGGCGGCGGTCTCGCTCTTGTCCACGCAGACCACGTCGACACCGAGGTCGTGGAGCTGGCCGACGATCCGGGTTCCCATGTTGCCGAGGCCGGCGACGATGACATGATCGCTGATTGGCCGGTCGGCGCCAGCCACGGAGCCCGTGAGGCGCGCGCCCACAACGGCCGCGGTGACCAGGGGCAGGAAGGCCAGGCCGTCGAAGGTCAGCAGAAACTGGGCCAGCTTCTCCGCGGGCGGCAGCTGTGGGCTGGTGACGGCGGTCCCCGCCGCATCCAGGAGGGTGAGGTACAGGGCGTCGCTCGCCGAGAAATGGCTGGCGGTCGCCAGCAGGATGAAGCCGAGGATCAGGACGCCGATCAGCGCGGCGAAGGCCGCGCCGATCCGGTGGCCGAACAGGGATCGCCCCAGCCGCAGGGTCGCGCTCAGCGGATGGCGTCGCTGGCGTTCCAGCGGGTTGCGCGGCGTTCCGTCCGCGACCGCCAGCACCAGGCCGGTGGTCGCCTCGTCGGCCGGCTGCAGGTCCGGCTGGCTGGCCTCGGCGCTGGAAGCCAGCCCGCAGACGATGTGCGCCGCGCTGACATCCTCGCGTCGCGCCACGTAGAGCGTGCGGCCAGACAGCCGGACATGGCTGGGCGCGGGCTCGCCGAGGGCCGCGGCCACGAAGGCCGGCGCGGACATGGCCGACTCCGACAGGACGGCGCAGTCGGCGAAGAAGGTCCGGATCCGCTCCCCGAGACCCGAGTTGAAGATCGCGATGACGAGCCGCAGGTCCGGGTTAATCTCCTGAGCGCGCAGGGCCGCATGGAAGTTGCCGAGGTCGTCCTGGTCGAGCAGGGCGAGGCCGCGCGCGCTGCCCAGGTCGGCCTCGAGGAACGCCTGCCGGTCGGCCTCCGGCCGCTCGATGACCCGGACGCCGGGCAGCGCGGCGATCTGCGGCCCGTGGCTGCGGCTGGCCGACCGCAGGATGACCGTGACCCGCTCGGCGTACCTGACGGTCAGTTCCTCCACCATCCGGAACGCCAGGGCGTCGCCGCCGCACACGACGAGGTGATCGCGCCGGGCGCGCTGGCGCAGGGCAGGGTAGAGGGCGGGGGGCAGAGCAGCGGACATGGCGCGATCCTAGCTAGGGCGTGCCACGCAAAGCCCTAGTAAAGCACCGAGTCAGGCTATTTCACCGAGCTGCGCTGCGGAGGTCGGGGCGACTGAGGACCAGCGAGGCGGCGGCACCCGCCGCGCAGGCGGCCGCCAGGCGGGTCACCAGTCGGGCGGCGACCGCCTGCACCTGGGGGCGCTGACGGCCTTACCGCCGGTCGGCCGGGACGGCGGCGCACGCCGCGGCGAGGGTCTCGCCGTAAACCTCGTCCGGGTTCAGCCGGCGCAGTTCCTCGGCGAGCAGCTCCGCCGTATCCCGCCGCTGCAGCGCGACGTGCCGGTCCGGCTGGCCCGGCCGGCTCAGCGTCGCGGTGCGGCCATCTGGCCGGGTGATCGTGATCTCGCCGTCGTCGACGGCGAACGACACCCCGGTAATACCGGGGCCGCCGGAGACTTCCCGGCTGAAGGGCGCGTGCAGGCGGCTGGCCAGCCAGGCCGTCAGCAGGTCAGCCGTCGGATTGCCCTCCTCGGCGGAGACTGTGCCGCCGTGCACGGCTTCGTCGGTCTGGTCGATCGTGGCCGCGAGCAGGGATCGCCACGACGTCGCCCTGGTCCAGCTCAGGTCCGTGTCGCCGGGCCGGTAGGCCAGGGCGAGCCCGTGCAGGGCCTCGGCAGGGTGGCCGGCCGAGGCCGCATCGGTCACGCGGCGCTGCGCCAGGGCACCCAGCGGCTCGCCCGAGGGAACGTCGGGGCCGTTGCCCGGCCACCAGGTGACCACCGGCGTGTCGGGCACCAGCAGCGGCATGACGACCGAGTCGGGGTGCAGGCTCATCGGCCCGTACAGGCGCAGCAGCACCGTCTGTCCGGCGGCGCCGTCGCCGGACCTGATCTCCGCGTCCAGCCGGGACGACCCGCTGGAGCCGCGGCTGATCACGCCGAGGATCCGGCAGGGATGCTCCCGGCCGGCCTGGTTGGCCGCGCGTACCGCGTCGTGCTGGCGGGACTCGTCGGTCATGATGATCAGGTTGAGCACCACGCCCGTCGTGGGACCGCCGAGCTGATCCCTGGCCCTGGTCAGGGCGCCCCGGACCTCGGCGGTAGTGGTATCGGTCAGGTCGATGAGCATGCGGCCTCTTCTTCGCTAGAGCCGACGCCAGGCGCGGCCGTCGCGCCCGATCAGCGCGTCGGCGCCGGCCGGCCCCGCGGTGCCGGCCGGGTACTGCTCTGGCTTGTCGTGGGTGGCCCAGTAGTCCTCGATCGGGTCGAGGATCTGCCAGGACAGCTCGACCTCCTCCTGGCGCGGGAACAGCGGGGGATCGCCGATCAGCACGTCCAGCAGCAGTCGCTCGTAGGCCTCGGGGCTCGACTCGGTGAACGACTCGCCGTAGGCGAAGTCCATGTTCACGTCGCGGACCTCCATGGCCGAGCCGGGCACCTTGGAGCCGAACCGGAGCGTCACGCCCTCGTCCGGCTGTATCCGGATCACCAGGGCGTTCTGGCCGAGTTCCTCGGTGTCGGTGGCGGCGAACGGCAGGTGCGGCGCCCGCTGGAACAGCACCGCGATCTCGGTCATCCGGGACGGCAGCCGCTTGCCCGTGCGCAGGTAGAAGGGCACCCCCGCCCAGCGCCTGGTGTCGATGGTCAGCCGCAGCGCCGCGTAGGTCTCGGTGGTCGAGTCCGGAGCGATCCCGTCCTCCTCCAGGAAGCCGCGAACCTCGATGCCGCCCTGCCAGCCCGCGCCGTACTGCCCGCGGGCGGTGCCGACCGCCATGTCCTCGGGGATCTTGACCGCCGACAGCACCTTCTCCTTCTCCGCGCGCAGCGAGTCCGCGGCGAAGGAGACCGGTTCCTCCATCGCGGTGAGCGCCAGCAGCTGGAGCAGGTGGTTCTGGATGACATCGCGCGCGGCGCCGATGCCGTCGTAGTATCCGGCGCGCCCGCCGATGCCGATGTCCTCGGCCATCGTGATCTGGATATGGTCCACATAGCTGCGGTTCCAGATCGGCTCGAACAGCGAGTTGGCAAAGCGCAGCGCCAGCAGGTTCTGGACGGTCTCCTTGCCGAGGTAGTGGTCGATCCGGAAGACCGTCCCAGCCGGGAACACCGCGGACAGGATGTTGTTGAGCTCCCGCGCGCTGGCCAGGTCGTGGCCGAACGGCTTCTCGATGACCACGCGCCGCCAGGACTTGCGGCCGCCGGCCTGCTCGGACGGCGTGGACAGTCCTGACCGCTTGAGCTGCTGGACCACCTGCTGGAAGGCCTTGGGCGGGACGGACAGGTAGAACGCGTAGTTGCCGCCGGTCCCGCGCTCGGCGTCGAGCTGCGCGACGGTCTGCGCGAGCTGATCGAACGCGGCGTCGTCGGCGAACTCGCCGGACACGAAGCGCACGCCCTCCGACAGCTGCTGCCACACCTCCTCGCGGAACGGCGTCCGCGAGTGCGCCTTGACCGCGTCGTGAGTGACCTGGGCGAAGTCCTCGTCCGCCCAGTCGCGGCGGGCGAAGCCCACCAGCGAGAAGCCCGGCGGCAGCAGGCCGCGGTTGGCCAGGTCGTAGATCGCCGGGAGCAGCTTCTTGCTGGCCAGGTCCCCGGTCACGCCGAACAGGACGAGCACGCACGGGCCCGCGACCCGGGGGATCCGCCGGTCCCGCGGGTCGCGCAGCGGATTGGGGATCATTGCGGTCCTCCGGTCGTCAGCCGTCTGTGGTGGCAGCTCGTCACCGGCTGCCCTTACCGGCCATCTCGGACTTGATGGTCTCCAGCAGCTGGTTCCAGGAGATGGCGAACTTCTCCACGCCCTCGTCCTCCAGCGTTCCGACCACGTCGTCGTAGCTGACGCCGACGGCCGCCAGCTGCTCGAAGTACTGCCGGGCCGCGTCGTAGGTGCCGTGGATGGTGTCGCCCCGTACGTCGCCGTGGTCGGCTATCGCGTGCAGCGTCGGCTCGGGCATCGTGTTAACGGTCCCGGTCGCGACCAGGTCCGTGACGTACATGGTGTCCTTGTACGCGGGGTTCTTGGTGCTGGTCGACGCCCACAGCGGCCGCTGCGGGCGGCCGCCGCGGCCCTTCAGGGCCTCCCACCGGCTGGTGGCCGACCGCTGCTCGAACAGCTCGTAGGCCAGCCGCGCGTTCTCGATCGCGGCCCGGCCCCGCAGCGCGAGCGCGTCGGCCGAGCCGACCTTCTCCAGCCGCCCGTCCACCTCGGTGTCGACGCGGCTGACGAAGAACGACGCGACCGACGCGATCGCCGAGATGTCGTGGCCGGCCGCGTCGGCGGCCTCCAGGCCCGCCATGTACGCGTCGATGACCTCGCCGTACCGTTCCAGCGAGAAGATCAGCGTGACGTTGACGCTGATGCCGCGGGCGAGCGTCTGCGCGATCGCCGGCACGCCCTCGGCGGTCGCGGGGATCTTGATGAACAGGTTCGGCCGGTCTACCGCCCACCACAGCGCCTTCGCCTCGGCGACGGTCTTGACGGTGTCGCGCGCGATCCGCGGGTCGACCTCGATCGAGACTCGCCCGTCCAGGCCGTCGCTCGCGTCATAGGCCGGGCGCAGCACGTCGCAGGCCCAGCGGATGTCGTAGGTGGTGATGGCCCTGGAGGCCTCGTCGAGGGTGACATCGCGGATCTTCAGGTCGGTGATCTGCTCGTCGTAGGCATCGCCCTTGGACAGGGCGCTGGCGAAGATGGTGGGGTTGGACGTCACGCCTACGACATGGAAGTCGCGCATCAGCGCCGCGAGGTTGCCCGTCCGCAGCCGCTCCCGGCTGATGTCATCGAGCCACACTGCCACGCCGAGCGCGCTCAGCTGCCCCAGCTTGTCGTCGGGCTGGGTCGTCATGACTGTCTCCTTCTAGCTTGCTAGCTTGCTTGCGGGCTCGACTGCTGCGGCGCAGCCTGCTGCGGCGCCGACGGCACCGGGCCGGTGGCTTCCCGCGACCCGCGGGCTCGCGCCAGGCTCGCCTGGGCCGCCTGGACCATGTGCTCGGCAGTCAGGCCGAATTCCTCGTACAACTTCCGATAGTCGGCCGAAGCACCGAAATGCTCAAGGCTGATGCTCTCGCCGAGGTCCCCGACGTACTCCCGCCAGCCCAGGGCGATGCCCGCCTCGACGCTGACCCGGGCCCGGACGCCAGGCGGCAAGACCGCTTCCCGGTAATCGGCGTCCTGTTCGGAGAACCATTCGACGCACGGCATCGATACCACCCGGGCCGCGACACCCTGCTCCTGGAGCTGCTCCCGCGCCGCCAGCGCGATCTGGACCTCGCTGCCGGTGCCGATGAGGATGACCTCGGGGCTGCCGCCGGGCGCCTCGGCGAGGACGTAGCCGCCCCGCGCGGTGAGGTCGGCGCTCGCCAGGCCGCCCGGGCCGTCCGACCGGTCGAACACCGGAACGTTCTGCCGGGTCAGGATCAGCCCCGCCGGATGGTCGGTGCGCTCCAGGATCGCCCGCCAGGCCGCCGCCGTCTCGTTGCCGTCGGCCGGCCGGACCACGTCCAGCCCCGGGATCGCGCGCAGCGACCACAGGTGCTCGACAGGCTGGTGGGTCGGGCCGTCCTCGCCCAGGCCGATCGAGTCGTGCGTCCAGACGTAGGTGACCGGCTGCTTCATCAGCGCGGCCAGCCGGACCGCGCCCCGCATGTAGTCGCTGAACGTCAGGAACGTGCCGCCGTAGGGCCGGGTCAGGCCGTTCAGCACGATCCCGTTGAGGATGGCGCCCATCCCGTGCTCGCGGATGCCGAAGTGCAGCGTCCGCCCGTACGGGTTGCCGGGGAACATCTCGGTCTGGTGGTCGGTGGGGATGAAGGACGGCTCGCCCTTCATCGTCGTGTCGTTGCTGCCGGCCAGGTCGGCCGAGCCGCCCCACAGCTCCGGCAGCACCGGCGCCAGCGCGGCCAGCACCTGGCCGGACGCCGACCGCGTCGCGATCCCCTTGGCGCTGGGCTCGAACGTGGGCAGCGCGTCGGTCCAGCCCGCCGGCAGCCGGTGGTCCGCCAGCCGGTCCAGCAGCTGGCGCCGGTCCGGGTTGGCCGCCGACCACGCGGCGAACTGCTCGTTCCAGCGGGCGTGCAGCTGCTTGCCCCGCTCGCCGACCAGGCGGGCGCGGGCCAGCGCCTCGTCCTCGACCGGGAAGTCCACCGCTGGGTCGAAGCCGAGGATCTCCTTGGTCGCGGCCACCTCGTCGGCCCCGAGGGCCGAGCCGTGCGCGGCGCCGGTGTTCTGCTTGTGCGGCGCGGGCCAGCCGATGATCGTCCGCAGCGAGATCAGCGACGGCGCGCCGGTGTGGTCGCGGGCCGCCTGGAACGCCGCATAGAGCGCCTCGACGTCCTCGGCGTAGCCGGTCGGGTGGCGCCAGCCCAGCCGCTGCACGTGCCACCCGTAGGCCTCGTACCGGGCGCAGACATCCTCGGACTTGGCGATGTTGGTGTCGTCCTCGATGGAGATGCTGTTGTCGTCGTAGAGGACCACCAGGTTCCCGAGCTCCTGGTGCCCGGCGATCGAGGACACCTCGTGGGTGATGCCCTCCTCGATGTCACCGTCGGAGGCGAACACGTAGACGTGATGGTCGAACGGGCTGGTGCCCGGCTCGGCGTCGGGGTCGAGCAGGCCCCGCTCGCGGCGGGCGGCCATGGCCATGCCCACCGCCATGCCCAGGCCCTGGCCGAGCGGGCCGGTGGTGCACTCGACCCCCGGCGTGAGCCAGTGCTCCGGATGGCCCGGCGTCAGGCTTTCCCACGTCCGGTAGGCCTTGAGGTCGTCCAGGCTCAGCCGGTATCCGGACAGGTAGCTCTGGATGTACAGGGTCAGGCTGGAATGTCCGCAGGACAGGACGAACTTGTCCCGGCCCTGCCAGGCCGCATCGGCCGGGTCGTGCCGGAGGATGCGCTGGAAGAGCAGGTAGGCGGCCGGGGCCAGGCTCATGGCGGTGCCCGGATGCCCCGATCCCGCCTTCTGGACCGCGTCCATGGCCAGGACCCGGACCAGGTCCACGGCCCGCTTGTCGACCTGCGACCACTCTAGCTCTGCGGGTGTCTCACTGCTCACGTTGGCTCAGGCCTCCCTGCTCTTTATGCGGCATCGCTCGTTACGGACTGACCCTATCCCGGACGCGCCACGCCTAACCTGCCGCACTTGTGAACCATGCGTGAAGCCCTCACTGGGCCAGCTCGCCGCGGTCACGGAGCGAATACGGCAGCAGCAGGACGGTCACCCAGATCGCCGTCGCGCCGGTCTCGTGCACCCAGACCAGGCCGGCCGGCAGCCCGCTGAAGTACTGCGCGTAGCCGACCGCTCCCTGCCAGAGGATCAGCCCGACCAGCAGCCAGGCCAGCCGGACCGCACGGCGCGGCGCCGCCGACAGGCGCAGGGCCATTATCAGGGCGACGACCAGCCCGCCGAGCAGCCAGCCGATGTCGGCGTGCAGCTGGGTGACACCGGTCAGCGGCAGCGAGTACCTGCGCACCGACCGGGCGCCGGCCAGGGGTCCGGTGCCGGTGACCACCGTCCCGGCCGCCAGCATCAGCGCGATGGTGCCCACGACGGCCAGCGACAGCAGCCGCACCTCCCGGCGGACCAGCGGCCGGGCCGGGCCGGTGCCCTCCTGGCACCGGACGTACAGCGCCACCGCCGCCGCCACTAGCGCCGCCGAGGCCAGGAAATGCACCGACACCCAGACCGGATTGAGCTTGGTCAGCACGACGATGCCGCCGAGCACGGCCTGCACCACGATGGCGCCCGGCTGCGCGGCCGCCAGCCAGATCAGGTCCTTCCGGCGCCGTCCGTCCGGGCCGGGGCGGAACCGCCAGGCGGCGACGCAGACAATCAGCGCGATAACGAAGATCGCGATGGTCACCAGCCGGTTACCGAACTCGATCCACCGGTGGATCAGCGAGTCGCCGGTGTCGCCGCCGGCGACGAGGCTACTCGCGGTGCACCGCGGCCAGTCGGGGCAACCGAGGCCGGACTGGCTGAGCCGTACCGCCGCGCCGGTCAGGATGATGGCGGCCGAGGCGACGATCCCGGCGAGCGCGATCCGCCGCATCACCGCCGGGGACGGCGCCGCCACGATGTCCGCCAGGCCCCGCGCCCACCGAGGCAGGCGCGAGCCGACCCGAAGTGGCGAGGGCACAGTCGGCGTCGCGGCCGGCGGCGGGGTGGCAAGATGTCCGGGCACCAGCCCATGGTAGGACCGGGCGAGGCCTAATGATCAATTCCAGGCGGGCTAGGTGTCGGGTTCGGTGGCTGACTGTCAGCCCTCGGCAGTCGCCGAAATTGAGCCCCGCCGGATGGGGCCCCTTGCCATATCGCCGCCAGCCGCTCATCGCACGGGCGGCCAGGTCCGCATCGACGGGCATGATGTCGATCCTTGCGTCACGAAGGAACCGGTCGACGACGTCCTGGCCGGCGGGCCACAGCCGGGCCTCGATGACGATGCCCAGCTCGACGCGAATGGCGGCCGGCATCAGCCGGGCGAGGGCATTCTCTAGGTGTACCGCAAGCTCCTCGCGGCCCGCCTCGCCGAGGATGATCTCCACGGCCGCTGACGTGTCGACGACCAGGCTCCGCCGCGTCGGCTCCGTCAACGCGGCAGGCCGGCGTCGTCGTAGCCGATGATTTCCGCTGGCGTCCTGTCGTCGGCGACCCGCAGACCCGCTACGTCGGCCGCCAGGCGATTCAGCCGCGTACTCATGCTGGCCGCGTGCCTG
>Ga0209839_10001093_pt1 | contig 13950 bp, 4 predicted proteins | sample OrgsoiDNA2013050_FD_185800 | JGI IMG/M metagenome (GOLD analysis project Ga0209839, IMG submission 185800) | Permafrost soil microbial communities from the Arctic, to analyse light accelerated degradation of dissolved organic matter (DOM) -... | ecosystem: Environmental > Terrestrial > Soil >... | reverse complement strand
CGTTAGATGCCATCTGCCGCGGTCTAAGTGTATGTAACTACATTAGGGAGCGTTTTCGAATCCCACTCTCTCCGCCAGTTTTCTTACCCGTATAAACACTGGAGATTGCCAAAAAGATAGCTATTTTCTGTGCTAATCGCCTGGCTAGCATTCGGAAATGGAGACACCCACCACTTAGGAAAAGGCGCTCATCCGGAAGAACTTGCGGAAGTGGCGCGTCCTGTCCGGACCTCCGGTTATCACAATCTTTGTCAGCCACGCCGCGGACTGCCGCTATCGCGGGGATGAGTTTGAAAAGCGCTGTCGGGAGAGTTGGTAACGGGGGAAGGGTCGGCGGGAGCACACGCAACAATGGTGCCAAGACCCACCAACGTGACTATCGGTGGGGTGCCCGATGTTTTCACGGTGCTCTTCTCCACTTTCAGTTGGCTGTGGTGGCTATTCTAACCCTATGCTGCAAGGTCCGGTGATGGCGGACTTTGTTAGCCGTAGAGACAAAGAAACCGGCCAACGCTGACTTCACTTATATTCGCCCAGCTAAGCGAAAGTCTGAGGCTTGGGCTTCAGACGCTTCCCACAGACAGCAAGCTTTGCCGGTCGGGATCGTCTGGATCGGCTTCGATGCGTCCAAGCTCGGGCGCCATCTTGGCGCCCTCAAGCAATCCTTGGAGCAAGGCCGCAAGCTGCTCCAGGAGTGGGCCGTGAATGTAATTCTGGCATGCCTCTCGAATGATATCGAGGCGCGCTGCGCGTTTTTCGCCGCTTCCAACTCCGGAACGGTGGCCGCCTGGCCAAGGTCTTCTCGAAAGACGGTGATGTCGATGTCTTCCGCGAAGCGCTAAATCAATCCGTAAGCTTGGAAAGCGAAGGCCTGGGGCGTCGCGCTGGTCAGGTTGTACGTGGCTGCCGGTTTCCCGTTATTGCGGCGCATCTGCGTTTTTGCGACATTGCGGAAGCGAGCTTCGATGATCTTGACAATCTGGCAGTGGAACATCATTAGGTAAAGGAAATAGCTTACCCAGTAGCAATTCTGGGGAGCATTTTCCTGGTGTTTCCTTGCAGCCTCTGCATCAGCGAGCGTTGCAGATGATAAATTGTTGATTCGACGCCAAAGAGCAAGCTCTCAAGCCCTTGCAAAAAGCCCATGCGCAACACTCCGCCCTTGTCACCCATGGAAGGTCGATCCGATCTTCGACCCCCTGCCCAGCGGTCCCCATTTCCAAATCTGCTGCGCGGCGTTGGCCTGAATGCTAGGACCTAAAGCGCGCGAACTCACTGCATCACGAAATTCCCCAACACGGCATTCGCAGACCAAGTGAAGCTCTGCGACGCCGGCGTCGAACTCTTGTAGCCCTTCGGGAGTGTGACCTTGAGGGTGTAGTTCGCGCCTTGCGTCAACCCGCTGGTATCGGCGAAGTAATAGAAGCCGGCGGTGTCGGTGATCGCTGTGGCGGCTACAGATTTGGACGAACTCATCAGATTGACGGTCATTCCTGTGATGGGCAGGTTGGTGGAGCTCTGTACCCCGCCCGTTATAGGATTCGCTTTGACTTGGCTTGCCAGGCTCGCCTGGAGATACTGAATGTCGCTGAGCAAGAATTGGACCGGGTCAAAGGGCCTCCCGTTGGGATCGTGGCAAGTGGTGGAGATGTGCTTCCCCGCTTGTGCCTGCACCTCATGGGTCAATGCCGACAGGGTGTTGATGGCAGCCTTGATCAGTCCCTTGGCAATGAGGTCTTTGGCTGCACTGATCTTCGCGATCAGCGACTGGCTTATATTGTCAATGCAACCCAGGGCCTGCAGATCGTTAACATCTCCTATAAGGCTGTCCGGTGTGACAACGATCGTGAATGTCACCGAACTGGTGCCGGAATTGGTTACGTTGTCCGCGGAATCGACGGAGAACGTATGCCCGCCCAGCGACATCGAATACAAGTAGATGGTCTGACCAGAGTCGAGTCTGGCGCCGAACTGCGCTCCGGTCTGGCCATCCATCTTGGGAGTGAAACTTTTCACTCCAGAGCCGCTTCCGTCGCTGACGCTATAGTTGAGAACAAGCGGGGTATTGTGCCCGTACTGCGCTGCCGTAGGCTGCACGATCATCGCTACGGGAGGCGTGTTGTCCAGGGTGAGGCGAGTCGTGTTTCTGGGTTCAGTGGCGCCGTCTGTGGTCTGGGCGGAGTACTGCAACACGTACTCTCCGTCTGCCCCGTCATTGGCGTTAATGTACAGGGTTGCGATGCGTGGACCGAAAGCGAAATCCGTATCCGCCCAATGCAGCGGAAACGGTTGGGTGGCGAAGGTCGGCAAGTCCAAGCCATCCCGATGAAACCGGTACTGGAAACCAACGTCGTCGGTCGAGGTAGTCGCGAGTGTTACGGGTGTGGCTGAAGTTACAAAGGTCGCGCTGCCCACGTAGTTCGGATTTCCAACCTGCAGCGTACTGGAAGGCGCGGCCGCCCGGGGTACTTCCTGGGCGCTGAAGGTGACATAGTAATTGGTGCCGTCTCCGCCTGCTTCGGGTGTATGAAATGTGAGCGCGTTCGATTGGTCTATGCCATTCGTTTCCAGAATCCCAGTCTGGTATGCCTGCGCAGGATCGAGATCAAGGTCCAGCGTTCCGATGCGGTCGTTATCCGCCAAAGCCAGAGCGATCCCGGCATCGGTGCTTGGATCACACCCAGTCGGATCGGTGCAGAATTCATCGTCAACGGAATCGGATTCAAAGCCGCCCACAGCGATATGAATGGGATTGCCGTCGACAACGCTTACCGTCCATGGCTGGGCATCAAAATCAAAACAGTCGTTGTCTCCATTGTTGGTGAGCGCGTCGCCATTGCACGCATTATCGCCATTGCTGTTGCGGTCGAAGGGCAGGCCGCTGACATATTTCCACTGACCTCCCACATCGACGAATACCCGCCAATCGCCGGTATGGATGAAACTTTCCCCGTTGTGGTCGACCTTGAACTGCTCCAACCGGACATCGAAGGTGTGGACCTGGGGATCTGCCGGAGTGGGAACGTCGTCCCAGCCCAGGAGAATAGTTGCGGCGAAGGCGTTGGCATCCGCTCCGTCAAAAGGCAGGATTACGCGCAGGCGAGTCGGGTGGGCAGCGGGTGGCATCGGACAGGAGGCTGGTTCCAGTTGAGTGGGCGCAGTCGTCTTGTCGTCGACCGGACAGATGATGGCACCGACCGTCTTGATCGATGTTCCAAGATTGTCGGGAATGTCGCTGGAATGATCGATGACGCGCCACTGCAGCGAGACATCAGTGCCGCTGCCGTCACGGGTGGGAGCTTTCACCGGGAACAGCCCATGCGTTTTCGCGCCGTAGTCGGTACCCGGGGGATAGATGTCGAAGACGTAGTTTCGATCATTCACCGTCTGGATGGGACCGGTGTGAGTACAGGAATCGAAGCCGGACAAACCGGCGGATAAGAGCCCATCAATTGCATCCAGATGCCTTGTGATCAGACTGCAGTGGTCCACGGCGCCGCCGCCTCTGGCGGTGACGAATATGTCAGCCTCGGTGACCGGAACCATCGTCTTTCCTCCGGTGACGGGCAACCAATCGCCTCCGGGCAGCTCCGGGGCTTCGCCAGTCTCTGCGGTTAAGCTCGCCGTGGTTGGATGGTTCAAGCGGAAGGTCACGATCGCACGAGGGGGATGGATCTCGGTCGAATACCGCACCTCTTCTTTGTAGTGGACTTCGTTGCCATCACTGTCGAAATGAGACGGTGTGCCGGGATGACCGCAATCGAATATGTACTGACCTTCGACCCAAATGCGATTGCCGACCGAAGGCCAGACAAATTGCGGGATGGCTCCTCGCTGATTGTCGAAGTAGGGAGAACTGGCAAAAAGCTCATACATCGTGCTCGCGTTATCCCACTCTACTTCCATAAACGTGTGGTGAGCCTGAACATTTCCGTTTACGTCGGCCCACGACGAGAGTAGATACTTATAGTCCGCATCTGGCTGAACGTTGGTCGTCTTGTCATGGGTGTAATGCGTCCACGGAATGTCCGTCTCCGCCACTTCACTGGCTGCCTGATTGTTTGCCCCCTCGCCACCGTCATATAACTGGCCAGGCGTGGCAACGGTTCCCTCCAAGATGGTCGGTGTGCTCGTGATTTGCGCCCACTCCGGGTCAATACGCGCCTCGGCGTTGAACCCGCTGGTCCGTTCGATGTGGTCGCCGTTACAGCCGGCATTAAATGCATTGGGATAAGCCGGGGTGTAAGGAATGGTTTGAGCTATCGCATGCGGCAGGCCCGCGCCCAGCCCAAGGGCCACGCAGAGAGCAGAAATCGAGCGCCGAGAAAACGTGCCGGGACGTTTCATGGTCAACTCCTTCAACTGACTCGTTTCGGAATCCTAGACGAACACGTACGGTTCGAGGTGGAAGAACTGCACTTGGGCGGCATACTAGCATCACCGCTCGGCCCTCGCAATAGCGATGGTCATCGAAGGATGACCAGCCTCAGGTGCCTCCCGCCCGTTTCGGTCAGCAATCGCACTCCGTCCTACTGCACGATGAGTGTGAGCGTGGTCGTGTGAGTAGTCGAGCCCGCGGTTCCGGTCACGGTGACCGTATAGGTGCCAGCAAGAGTGCCGCTCGTGCCCCCGCCTCCCCCACCCCCGCCGGAACCAGATCCGCTGCCTCCGCAGGCGATCATTCCCGCCAATAGGGCCAATACGCAGAACGCGGGTACTCCAAGCGAGGCTCTTCGCCTCGGGCCGATGATGACGATTCCCAGCAATATGGTCGCAGCAACCGCTCCACCCCACAATGGAGTACCACGCCAAGGAGCACTAGCTATCACCACTGCTGCATTTCGCGCCGTGGTAGTAATCGCGACTGTCCCGATTCCCAACCCGTTCGCCAGATTATCCGAGCCCGGATCCACGGAGCACGTTGTCGATTTCGCTGGCACGGTGCACGATACCGTTACCGTTGAGGTATACCCGAAGAACGGCGTCACGCCTAGATCGTTGATGTATTGCGCCGTCCGCCCGGCTGTTACTGTTTGTGACGTGATCCCGCGATTGCTGATGCTGAAATCCGCGACCAGGTTTAGCGAGACCGCCGGCGAAGTGGATGCCGTGTAATTTGTATCTCCCGGATAACTCGCGATAACGCTGTACTGCCCTACCGCTAACTGACTACCATCAAAGGTTGCGGTCGCCTGGGTGACTCCGTTCGCCGTCGTCCCAGGCGTCAACTGCACCACTCCAAGAACATTCCCGCCCGAACTGAACGTGATGCTTCCAGTCGCGGGCATCCCGCTTCCGTTGGCGCTCACCGTTGCAGCCAATAGGAGCGATTGTGCCGTCTGCCGCGAAGACAATACTGTCGTTGTGCTGAGCGGAGTAATCGTAAAGTTAACGGGAGTCAAATTTTGTCCGGAATTGAAGCTATTATCGCCAGAGTATCCTGCGGTGATCGAATGGGAACCCGCGCTGATCTGAGTCAAAGCCGGCGAGATTGCGTTCCCCTTCGAGTCGACAAACGGCTCCGCATCTGCAGAGCCGTTGTCCCAGAACAATACATACGAACTCGGGACTCCATATCCTGACTGCCACGACAACTTTGCCTGGTAATACACCGGCGTTCCGTACGGGCCGCTCGTGAAAGGGACAAAATTCCCGCTGCCATCTTTCGTCGACACCGAAAAGGTGATGGAGGTGGGCTCTGGCTGAATGCTCACTTGTACCGCTGGATTTGAATCGCTCGGCGCATAGGTCTGATCACCGGCGTAGTGGGCGTGCACCTGATAGGTTCCTCCCTGCAGGACATGCGTGCCTCCCGAATACGCCCCGGCGCCGCCGAGGCTGAACCTGTCGATTGTGCCTTGCCCCGCGATGTTCCCATTCGGCCCCGACAACCAGATCGTTCCTGTTGCCGTTCCCGTCCCACTGTTCGGGGCTACAGTTCCCGATACATTGATTGCCGAGCCGTGCACAATGGACGTCGGACTGACCGTAAGAGTGGTCGTGGTCGGGCTGAACGTCACCGTATTCCATTGGTTGATCAGGTTGGTTACGTTGACCGACCCTAGCCCGGTCGCCAGGTCATAACCCTTGGCGGATTTGTACATCGCGCTCGAAGTTCCGTAGCCTGTTTCGCCAGGCACTGCGTTATTCCCCACAGTGACATCGTTAAAAACGCAGGTGCTCGCCGGCAGGATCGAGGACGAGGCATTACACTGTGCAAGGTTCTCCGCCACGGCCAGTCGATAGAGAACATAATTCGGCGCGCCCAACCGCGTTCCCGCGCGGTTTGCCACCAGCGCCATCATCCCCGCGAACGCCGGCGTTGATGCGGAGGTCCCTGCCACCCCATAGAAACTGATCTCGCCCTGCCCATTCGGTACGCACGATCCCGCCAGACAGATCAGATACGGGTCGTGTGCTGCTGCCGTCAGTGAGACATCCGGTAGATCTCGTTTGCCATCGTTCGGGATCCCTGTTACTCCGCTTTGCCACGACGGCTTGTTGAAAAACGTGCTCGTCCCTCCGCCACCCGCCCATATGTTAGGAGTGCTGCATGAACTACAACTGTCATTCCATACATTCTCGGGAATGTACGAGAGCGCCGATTCCTGTGTTGGAGAAGCGTTCGTCGAGTTCCAGTAGGTACTGTCGTGTCCGTTTTCATTGAAGACGGTGCCTCCCACTGCAACAGTGTAGGGAGTAGAAGCCAGTGCATTCACCGACAAACCATGTACAGCTGTTTTCTCCGTATTCGGATTGTCGCAGCCAGCCGATCCTGAATCTCCCGCCGCTACCACGTAAGTGATCCCCTGTGCCGCCGCCTGTTGCGCCAAACTCGCGATTCCCGCAGCCTGAGTGCTCGTGTAGTTGGCTTCGCAGTCACCGAAGCTTTCACTCATCACATCCGCGTAGTTATTGTCGATGATGTACTGTTCCGAAAGGTCGACGCCGTCGGTCGTGGCCGTCGATTGCGACACCACGAGCGTCACCCAGTTAGAGGGAGCAACCACGCTGGCCCACGTAATATCCAGATCCGCTTCCAGTTCCTCGCCGCCACCAAGATCGCCCGGGTCTGGGCCGTTCACAAGTACGTCCCAATCCGTTGCCTGGTCATACATCCAGTAATGGAAATAGAGTGGGTCTTGTGGATCAATATTAGATCGCCCAGTAATTGCGATGTGCGAGCCCCCCGAACCCAGCGGATTGAAGTCATAGATGGTGTAGTAGTCGGCCGGAGCAAGCGCATGCGCTCCGGTGCTGGAAGTGAATTCAGGATGGCTCTGGCGTATTGCCTTCGCGGCGAACTGTCCTTCAACCAGATGTGACTGTGGCTTTTTATAGAAGTTATGCAAGGTAAACACACCCGCTACGACCGGCGACAATTCCGCCGGGATAGTCGGATCATTCGAGTTGGCCCAGTGCGATTGTCCCGCTACAACATACTTTCGAATCGTGGTTCCAAACGCGGACTGTATCTGCGCGGCCGTGCCGGAAAACTCGATGACGGTGCGTCCTTTGCTGACGTGGATGCCGTGGAAGCCTTGCGAGCCCAGCCATCCGGTAACTTTCCCGGTATTGTCGTCCGATGGCCCAAACTTCATACCAAATTGCTCCGGAGTCAGCCATTTCCGATAATTCGGCGAACGTTTGTCCTGCTGATCATCCAGCAGTTTTCTCAGTATCGTATCTTGCTCCGGACTCCGTCTTAGAACGAGGAGCATCCGGTCCATCGCGAGATCCGCGGGCGCGGCGCCCCGATCAAATTCCGCACGCGCCAACGGATGCACATTACCCTTCAGGGTCACCCGTTGTGCATCGTCCACTGGTTGGGTGATGAGGGAAGGCGCTTGTCCCAAACTTCGGTTGGAGATGAAAAATTGCAAAACGAGCAGGGCAGGGACAGCGTACCGCGAGAGACGACGAATGGCGCGCATTTCGACTCCTTAAACCCCAAAGAAACGGTATTGTACCTGATGTTATCGGGCCATTTCACGTTTGGAAGGCCGGTCAATGAGCACCTAGGCTCGGACCAAGACTCGCCCGGTCAATAAGGGTAATGGCGATTTCTCAACAGTTGTCCAGAGGTGCGACTGGCCGCTGCTCTCAGTGACAGATTCTCACTCATATGTCCTCTAAGTACTGGACGCTAACGCTCTGGGCGTTGACGATTCTGCTTTGGCGTGGTCTCTGAACCTTGCAGCCTTTAAATGGCGGGCCAGTGGCGGTCCGATTCATCCTTGGCGAGACTGGTGTGCCGTATGATTGGGAATACGGAACCCTAGCCAGAAAATTGTGAGTTTGCAACGAGTATTCGATGACACCGCTCTGTTCGGGATTTTTGTGCGGACGCCGAGTTCGTTCCCCGAGATCCAGTAGAGTCTCCATTTCCTCTTACTGACTATCCCAGCGATACGCCGTTGTGCGCGATAGTCGCAAGAGGCTTTCGCCCTTTGCGAGCGGCCGAAAATGGGTATAGACTCTTGTCGCTTTTGGAGTCCAATCCACGGAGGGTCCCATGAGAAACACTTTCAGGAACGCAAAGCTTTTTTTACTGGCCGGCATCGTTGCATTGGCTCTTGCGCCGGGGGTACTGGCGCAGACATCCAACTGGTCGGTGTTCGCGACCGGATTCAACAACCCGCGCGGGCTAAAGTTCGGCCCTGACGGAAATTTGTACGTGGCGGAGGGAGGCGCCGGAGGCACTATGTCGACGGTGGGAACTTGCAAACAAGTCCCCTCTGTCGGTCCTTATACCGGCGGATTTACGGGGCGGATTTCCAAAGTTACGCCGGATGGAACCGTTACTACCGTTGCGGATAAGCTGCCTTCTGACCAAACTTCGGCCGCCTCAGGCAGTCTGGTGAGCGGAGTTGCCGACGTGGCCTTCATCGGCCAAACCATGTATGCGATCCTGTCCGGCGCGGGCTGCTCGCATGGACTCGCGGGTACCGATAACGGTGTTCTTCGAGTGAACGCAGACGGTAGCACGACCATGGTGGCCGACCTGTCGCTGTTCCAAAAGAGCCACCCGGTGGCAAATTTCGAACCCGACGATTTCGAGCCAGATGGCACGTGGTTCAGCATGGTGGCCGTGGGGGGAGCGCTGGTTGCAGTCGAACCGAACCATGGTGAGCTCGATGTCATCTGGCCAGGCGGATTCATTTCCAGAATCGCGGACATTTCGAGTGTTGAGGGCCACATTGTGCCGACTGCGTTGGCTTTTGACGGGGCCAATTTTTTAGTTGGGAACCTCGACACATTTCCCATTAAGGGCGGGTCATCGAAGATCTTGCAGATCACCCCGTCTGGGGCAATCAGCACGGTCCACATCGACCTCAGCGACATATTGGGACTGGCCTTTGACAGCAAGGGCCGACTCTACGTGCTGGAGAACACGACGGGATTTGCCGTCCCGACGCCGGGGACAGGGAGGATTTTGCGAGTGGACGGCAAGCACACGTACACGGTCATTGCGAAGGGTCTATCGTTGCCCACCGCAATGACATTCGGGCCGGACGGAAACTTGTATGTCTCTAACCTCGGGTTCGGTCCGCCTCCGGTTGGGGCGGGACAGGTGGTGAAGGTCACTGTACCGTCGAACTGAGTCTCGGAACAGTGGACGCCTTCGGTAACGATGGCGTCCACGATGTTCCGGCCCGGTATTGCAAAAAAAACGCGAAACTTGGAGCACATCATCAAGCGATGTAGTTGCAAAACCCCTGGTCGCCAAGCTTGGATAATCGCCTGTTGAAAAGAGGCCATAGCGCTCAAACCCCCGTTACGAAGGTCAATGAGCGTAATGGCGATGTTACGACAACCGGCAATCCGTGCTCGGTATAATCGCTCGGAATGACAAGTTCGGAGCATCCAACGATCAAGGGCTTGTGGAATGTTCATCACTGCCACCATCTCTCTGCGCAACGATCTGCAAGCCTTTTTGGAGCGACTGCGCGAGGTTCGGGCGGTGACCCGAAAGCTGCGCGTTAGCGAGGTACTGAAATCCCGACACTGTTGGCTCAATAGCCCCACGTTTTGATCTCGTCGTGCACCTTGCGGAGCGGGGAAAGCGAGTGAGTCGGCACTTACTGCTGCATCACTCAACACTGACAGCTGCGTCCGCGACTCCGGGGGGCAATAAGGTGACGCCTGCCAGACCGATGACCGCGTGACCACCGGCATCTTTCAGCACTCCGCTGTAGCTCACCATCCGCGGCACCGCCGAGGTCTGGGACTGACCCACATTGGCGCAGGCGAGGGAGGAAGAAACAGAAGCTGGCTCAGAAGGCAGCCTGCAACGTGGCTTGCGGAAACGACGGTATAAGAGACGCAGATCACTCCTTGAATTCTTACGCTTCTCGGGGTCAGAGCTCCGTGATGCTTACCGGTTGATGGAATCGTTGTGTGCAGAGCTGGAAGGGATCGGAGTCCGTTGCGCGGCCTGCCGAGGCATGATCCGGCTGTCCTCGACGCGTTTCAGCCGGGACGCCAGACGCGCGTTCGTCACCGCTTCCATCTGCAATTGCCTGCGTAAGATGGTGATCTCGCGCTGTTGTTCCTTGATGGCGTTCAGCATGGTCCACAGGATGGGATCGTTGTTCACCATGAGGTAACCCTTGTCGTTCTCGGTAACCGCTTCGGGGATCACCCGCCGTACTTCCTGCGCCACGAAGCCGATGTGCTCGACAGGATCGTGAATGCCCATTCCGTTTTCTGGTTTGTAGACATAGCGGATAGGCTGGAGCTGCAGGAGCTCCTTGAGTCCCGCGCTGAAATCGCCGTGCAGGTTTTTCAGCCGGCCATCGGAGTACGTGCCCCACGATCCGCCGCCGAGTTTATCGGCGCTTCCGAGGACCGTCAGCATTGCATCGGGAACCGAAGTGCCGATACCGACCTGAACAGCAGCAGCGCTTCCGAAGTCCTTCACAATGAAGCGACAGCCGGGGCAACTTGGCCCGTCGATGCTGAAGTCTCCGTATCCGCCAAACGAGGCTGCCAACTGCGGGGCGCCGGTGAAAGTGCCGGGGCCCTCTACCCGCAGCCCTTTCACGCTGGTGCCGACATGCAAACGGTAGGCAGGCGTGGTTGTGCCGATGCCGACATTGACGTTACTTGTGGCGTTGTTGAAGCCGATGATGCTGCCAAGCACGATGGCATTGCTCTCATCCACTTCGGAAAACGCGCCAATTGCCGTCGCGTTATCCACCGTGCCAGTACCCGAAGTCGCCGAAGTTCCGAGAAATGTGTTTCCCGCTCCCGTCATCCATGATTCGTCGCGAGTGTATCCGGTCCCACTGCCGATGCCAACGTTAAAGCTGCCGGAAGTGTTGTGGAACAACGAAAATTCGCCGACGCCAGTATTACTGAGACCTCCGTCAGTGGCCTGAAGCGCGTTGGCCCCAATGGCTGTGTTCTCGCTGCCGGAAACCATAAAGGCGAGCGCACCCTGTCCGGTGGCGGTGTTCTGGTCGCCATCGTGGTTGCGGCCGAGCGCTAACTGACCGATCGCAGTGTTGCCCTGGCCGACGGTGAGGGCGGCGAGCGCCGCACCGCCCATCCCTGTGTTGTCGGTGCCGGTCACGGCTGTGTTTCCGGCAAAGCCGAGAAAGGCGTTAAGGTTCGCAGCGGATCCGAATGCAAACAGGGTGCCTCCAATGTCGAATGCGCTTCCAGTCACCAGGCCGGTCGCGCTCAGGTTACCGTTGACCATCTGATTTCCTGTGAATATATTCGCTGCGTTCAACTGCGGCGCCCCAGGGAAGGTTTGGCTGGAGGCAAAGTTGACGGCCCCTCTGAAGTTGGCAGTTCCGTTCACGTCCAGAGTAAAGGCAGGCACAGTCGTGGCGATGCCTACGTGCCCCGCGGTATCGATCGTGATGTTAGGTGAGCCGGGGTGGCTCGGCGTCCCCGTATCACCTGCGATCAGTCTCATGACGCCGGAACTTGCGAGGTAGGAGGCGTCGGTACCGGCGCCTACGCGCAAACGGCCGCCCGGCGCCGTATTTTGTATCAGCAGTGAAGCAACATCGCTGCTCCTGCCGCTGGTGATCAGCAACACATCCTGCCCGCCGGTGGCTGGCAGGTGATCAATGTGCAGCGGAGCTAGCGGCGAAGCTGTGCCGATGCCGACGGCGGTTGCGATCAAGTTCGCATTCACCGTCTGATTGCCAATGAAAGTGTTAGCCGCGGCCAGAAGCGGCACCTTCGTGGTGTCCAGATTGAGTATTTGCACGCCGCCGGTCCCGCCGCCGGTGAGATCAGTTCCCGCCGCGATCCCAGTTACAACCTTGGTGGTGTCCACGTTCAGCGTGATGCCGCCGCTGTTGCCACCGCCAGTCAGAGCCGTTCCCGCCGTTACGCCAGTGATCGTTCCCGTCCCCGGAAATGTCTGTCCGGAAGCGAAGGTAACCAAGCCTGTAAAGTTGCCCGTGCCGTGCACGTCCAGTTTGGCCGCAGGTGCCGTGGTCCCAATGCCCACGAACGTGTCCGCCGTGGCGCCATTTACACCCTTGATGCTGCCCAGCACTAGGGCATTGTCCTCGGTGACGTCAGCGCGGGCGCCGATGGCGGTTGAGTTGGTCAGGCCGGGTGTGGTGGAGTCCGGCCCGGACAGCCTGCCCAGTGCCGAGTTGTACGAGCCGGTCGTGTTGTTGACCAGGGCGTTGTCGCCAACGGCGGTGTTGAAGTTTCCGGTCGTGTTCGAATACAGCGCGGCGATACCGACGGCGGAATTCTCGCTACCGGTCGTGGAATTCACCAGGGCGGACATTCCGTCAGCCGTATTGGAGTTGCCGGTCGTATTGTGATTGAGAGCAGTTGCCCCGTTTGCGGTGTTGGAGCCACCACTTGTCGTGGAACCGAGAGCGAGAACGCCGGTCGCAGTATTGTCGAGGCCGGTGATTGCGAAATTCCCAGCGAATCCCATAAACGCGTCGAAGTTTGTGTATGACCCGAATGCAATGGCATGAGTTCCCAGGTTAAAGCTCGTATTGCTGGCAACCGTTCCACCGGTCACAATTCCAGACGCGGTCAGGTTTCCGGTCACACCCTGATCTGTAGTGAAGAGGTTGGCCGTATTCAGCTGCGGCACCTTGGTCGTGTCCAGATTCAACGTAACAATGCCCGCGGTGCCTCCACCGGTGAGCGCCGTGCCGGCGGTCACGCCTTTAATCGTGCCTCCGCTGTTGCCGTCGGCACTGCAGGCCCACGCGCTGCCATTCCACTTCAGAATCTGATTGGCTGCGCACGTCGTAGGCAAGCTCAGGCTGATATTCCCACTGGTGCCGCCGCCGATGAGCCCCGAGGCCGCCGTCACGCCGGTGATCGTGCCAGCGCCCGTGCCGGGGAACGACTGCCCCGGAGCAAAGGTGATCTGACCATTGCTGGCGATGCTTAAGCCGGTTTCCGCCGCTGCGTTGGTGCCCGCGTAGTAGAGCAGATCGAGTTTTCCGCCGGGACTCACGCTATTGTTGCCCATCGGTTCGGTCTGCAGGCGAAAGGTCTGGTTCGTCGCGGTTGCCGTCCCGCTGTTGAATGTCGAGCCAATCAGGTTCAGCGGTTGAGATGCCTTTCCGGCGGTAGCCGTAGCTGCACTGGTCGGGGGGAGAGTTAGTGTTCCGCGAACGGTACTGCTCCCCTTCACGTCCAACGTTGAGGTGGGAGCGGTATTGTTGATTCCGATCTTCGCCGTGGTTCCGGTGCCAGTTTGAAAGAGAACCGAGTTGACGATGTCGCTCGTCGTATCCCATAGCGGAATGAAGTTGACGGCCCCGGCTCCGGTGACGGCTGCATTCGGCGGCGGCGCCGATGTTCCGGGAAGGGCACTTGCTCCCGAGGCTGCAGGGCTTGCAGCTTGAGGCGCGGCCAGCACGAAAGCCGAGAGCGGAAGTCCGCCCAGGGTTTCCGCATCTCCGGCCTTCAGTGCATAGGGCACGCTGAGCAGCAACACGCGCG
>Ga0209839_10001092_pt1 | contig 13951 bp, 10 predicted proteins | sample OrgsoiDNA2013050_FD_185800 | JGI IMG/M metagenome (GOLD analysis project Ga0209839, IMG submission 185800) | Permafrost soil microbial communities from the Arctic, to analyse light accelerated degradation of dissolved organic matter (DOM) -... | ecosystem: Environmental > Terrestrial > Soil >... | reverse complement strand
AAACCCGCACGCTTGGGATGTGGGATGCGTGCGAGCTTATAAAGTGCTTCACTATACATAGGGTATATACGGTAGCTATTGGATGATGCGTGGATACAGTGCAGCGCCGATGCTAACAAGCACCGTCGTAATCACCAGCAACACCAGCACATCAACGCCCAGGCTCCCCAGGTCGATTTTCGCGTTGTATAGCATTAACATACGGATGCCATCGACCACATAGGTCAACGGATTGACGCGCGCAATTACCTGCAGCCAGGCTGGCATAATGGCAATCGGGTAGATCGCGTTACTGGCGAAGAAGAGCGGCATCGTCAACACCTGTCCAATGCCCATCACGCGATCTCTCGTCTTCAGCAGGCAGGCGATAATCATCGAGAAGGTGGAGAAGCAAGCGGCTCCCAGCATCACCAGGACAATCACGCCCAGAATGGCGAGCGGATTGGGGTTCATATGTACGCCCAGGATCAGGGCGAGCAGGTAGATGATCACAGCCTGCGGCAGGGCACGCACGCCCGCCGATAGCGCCTTCCCCACTACAATACTGGCGCGCGGAATAGGGCTGGCCAGGTATTTGTGAATCACGCCCAGATCGCGCTCCCAGATAATGGCGATGCCGTAGAAGATCGAGATGAACAGCACACTCTGCGCAAGGATGCCCGGTGCCAGAAAGTCCATATACTGTACACCATTCGTAGGAATGGCACGGATGCGCGAGAAAACCCCACCGAAGATGATCAACCACAGGGCAGGCTGCACAGCTCGCGTCACCAGATCGGTTGGATCGTGACGCAGCTTGCGTATCTCCCACTCTGTAATGTTGAGCGTTTTCACGATAAAGTTTGGCAGCGCGGGCAGGTGGCGCGGCTGCACGCTTGTAATCGTGCTAGCCGAGGCGCCTGGCTGCGCGGCGGGCTCTTGAAGTTTCACGGTAGCTTCCTCCTAATTCTAAGGTATCACCAGCATAATGAACAAACACATCATCAAGCGTCGTCTCCGGTCCGCCCACCGTCGCCTTCAGGTTAGCGGGCGTATCAAGGGCCACGATATCGCCATGATGCATGATGCCAACACGCGAACAGAGTTTATCCGCCTCCTCCATCGAGTGGGTCGTGACGAAGATCGTCATATCTGTCTGCGAGCGCAACGTCAGGAGATGATCCCAGATGGCCTGACGCGCAATCGGGTCCAGGCCGACGGTTGGCTCGTCTAGGAAGAGCACGCGCGGTTGGTGCAGTAGCGACTGCGCGACCTCCAGGCGGCGAATCATCCCGCCCGAGTAGTGTTGTACCATCTGCTTGCTCGCCTCCGCGAGGCCCACGAACGCAAGCACCTCGTTCACGCGCTGGGCCTGTATCTTGCGCGGCAAGTCGTAGAGTTTGGCGAAGATCAGCAGGTTCTCGAAGCCCGTCAGCGTCGCATCGGCGGAGAGCGCCTGCGGCACATAGCCAATGCTGCGGCGCACATTCGCCGTCTGGCGCACGATATCATAGCCCGCGACCAGCGCACCGCCAGACGTAGGAGGCAGAAGCGTAATCAGCATCTTGATCGTCGTACTCTTGCCCGCGCCGTTTGGTCCCAGCAGGCCGAAAACCTCGCCCTGCTCAACCTCTAAGTTAATCCCGTTGACAGCGGTATGCTCCCCAAACCGCTTTACGAGATCGTGTACCTCAATGATGGCTGTCATGTGGAACAGCTTACCTTTCTGCAACAACTTCGTGCGCGCCCGCAGCTTCCAACACACGTTCAAGCATATGTTGGAACTCCTGCTGCTCGCGCTCATCTAGTACCTTCAATAGCTGCGTCAGCGCCTCGCGTTTGCGTTGTCGCCATAGATCAATCTGCGCGCGGCCCTGCTCTGTGAGCATCACCTGCACGATGCGTTCATCTTCGACCCGGCGCTCGCGCGTCAGCAAGCCAGCCTTCTCCAGCCGCTTACATGCCGACGTGGCCGAACTCATCGCGATGCCAAGCTCATTAGCCAGTTCGCCTATACTCAGCGGTCCGATGCGACTGAGCACACGCAGCAGCCAGTACTGCTCAGGCGTCATCTCCGCGCGCTTCACCGGGTGGGAGAGGCCGCGCAAGATGCGCCCGAGCGTGAGTAGCTCCTCAGCGAGTTTCTCGGTTGTCATCATGTCAATTCCCTTCGATCATCAATTATTTCGATGCTCTCACTAAATTAGACCACATGAAGTGGAGGGTCGCAAGCTCAACCAATAAAAACATTTACGCAATTGTCTTGCCAATCTACCAGCGAAAATAGAGTTATTGTAACAAAATTATGGTAGAATTGAAACATTAAGTATAGGAAGAGCTAATGCGAAAAGTTACACATCGTCTTCGCATTCCTCCTGATTAGCTCTGGAACCAGTCCTATATAAAAAGCAAACTGAAATTTCCTTATCTTAAGTACCACTGCTGGCCCTTTTGCTCGGACTCCTCGCCTGCTTCACGGAACGGGTAAAGAGAGTGAAAAGAATCACAACCATACTGTGACCCAGAGAATGGCTTATCACTCGCACTTCATCTACACTGCATAGAGACGGTTGTATAGATGGTACCTGTATAGAGCACAAAAATCAGATAGGCTGGTAGAGCGACCATCAAAAGCATACGTGCAAGCATGCAATAAAAATTATTGACGGAGAAAAACGATGGACGGCAAGGATAAAATAAATCACAAAGCCTACAGCACAGGGCAGTATATCGGAGACTATCAGGTTATTAATAGTCTAGACGAGGGCAGATTTACGCATGTCTACCTGTGTCAGTATCAGTCCAGGCAGGTTCGGGTTGAAGTGCAGCGCCCACCTTTGATGAGCGAGGCTAGGGAGGACTTTCTTGCGCAGGCGCGGACGCTGATGAAGCTGGATCATCCCAATATTCTCCGTCTACGCGATGCCGGTATCGATAACTCCAATCCCTTCCTGGTTACAGACTATGTTCCGTTTATGACGCTACGGCAGGTCTATAAATCAGGGGCAGCCCGTCCTCTCTCAAAGCTCTTACCGTACCTCAAGCAAACCGCCGACGCGCTCGACACTATCCATAGCGAACATATGTTGCATGGCGATGTGCGACCCGAAAATATTCTTCTGGACCGCAACAATAACATCCTGCTGTGGGGCTTTCGCATTGACGCTATTGAGCAAAATCGCGAGCGCCTCAATTATCACAAAGTCGAGGCCATGCGCGATGCAATCGCCTATACCGCTCCAGAGCGCCTACAGGGCAAGCCCGCGCCCGCCAGCGATCAGTACTCGTTGGCAATTATCGTCTACGAGTTCCTCAGCGGATCAGTCCCCTTTACGGGATCGTATATTGAGATCGCAGAGAAGCAGGCGCAGGCCGTTCCTCCGTTGCTAAGGGAGAAGGGAGTCAGCAGCAGGATCGAGCAGATCGTGATGAGGGCGCTCTCGAAGGACCCCAAAAAGCGTTACACGGACGTACAGATGTTTATCCGGGCGCTGGAGACAGAGATCGCGCGGGAACAGGGCATCACTCTTCCACCACCAGTGCGCAAAGCTCCTCCGCCGCCCGTACAGCCGATCGATGTCAGCTTACACCAGCCAGGCACAATGTCGGCTCAGCCGCGGCCTGTGCAGAGACCAGCAACGATGCCCGCCGCGCCGATACAGGCACCAGCAACGCTCAACGCATCCCACGCGCCGCTTGTATCTTCTGGCACTGCGCAGGTAGCGCAACAGGCACCCATGCAGCAGCAAAACTATGTTCCGACGACGCCGCCGCTTGAGCCGGGCGCGTTGGCACCACGGCGTGGCGAGAATAACAAGGTCTCGCGGCGCGCCTTCGCGGTGGGCCTGGTCGCCGTCGCGGCGCTGGGTGGAGCAGGCGGCTGGTACGCGCTCTCCAAAAAGTTGACGCCACCCACGGTCCCGACCATCACGCCCAATGAAACGCCGCCCGCGACAACCACAACGGTCAACAACAAAAGCGCGTTGATCTTCACAGGCCATCTGGCAGCAGTTAATGCCGTCGCCTGGTCGCCCGATGGGAAGCTGATCGCCTCGGCGAGCGACGATACCTACGTCCAGGTCTTCGAGGCCGCCACGGGCAAGCGCAGAGCCATCTATACGGGCCATACAAAAGAGGTCGCGGCGGTCGCCTGGTCCCCCAATGGTCGCCTGATCGCCTCCGCTGGTCAGGATGGGACGGTCCAGATCTGGGACGCGGGCAGCGGACGGAAGATAGGCACCTACAGGGGACATAGCAACCGCGTCAACAGCGTCTCCTGGTCATCGGACGGTCGGTTCATCGTCTCGGGCAGCGAAGATAAGACGGTGCAGGTATGGAACAGTAGCAGCGGCAACCTGCTCTTCAATTTCACGGGCCATACCGCTGGCGTGCTGTGCGTCGGCTGGCAACCAGACAATAGCAGCGTCGCCTCTGGTTCCTGGGACGGCACGTTACGCGACTGGGCCACGGTACAGCACGGCAACCATTTCGCGGCAGGCGACCAGATCTTCAACTACGGTGGACATGGCAAGGGCGAGGTGCTTGGACTGAGCTGGTCGCCGGATGGCACCTTTATCGCCAGCGCGGGAGCTGACCAGACCGTGCAGATCTCGAATGGCGACAGCGGCACACCGAGGCCGCCCTTCTTCACCGATCACCGCGACCCGCAGCAGGTCAATCCAGTGCGCGCGGTCGATTGGGCACCCGGCGGAGGCGATATCGCGTCCGGCGATAGCGAAGGCAAGGTCTACGTGTGGCACACCACTGGTAGGAAGACCTTCTTCATCTATCGAGGACATAAGAAAGCGGTGAATGCGGTCGCGTGGTCGCCGGATGGCAAGAGCGTCGCCTCGGCAAGCACCGACACTACCGTACACATCTGGCAACCCGCCTGAGCGCGAGAGAAATAGAGGATTGACCATGCTTTCTCAGAATGGCTATCAATTTGCCAACATGAATACGCAAGGCGCGCGGCCACCACAATCAGCGCAGGGCGCGTGGACTCCCACGCCGGTTCCTGTTACCAGCCATCTCGCCAAAAAAAGGCGCAGGAAGTTCCTGCTGATCTTCCTGTTCGTGGGCGCGCTGCTGATCGCGACCGTGCTGAGCGCGGCCAGCTTTCTGCGCGGAAACACCACGCTCGTCGCACAGACCGCGGGCCAGACGCCCGTCTCGATAGATCTCAACCAGAGCTTTCCTATCAGTCCCTACCTGCTGGGAAGTAATGTCTTTCCCAAAGCGGGCACGGACTCTAAGGATGCAGCACAGAGCGGCTTTATGAGCTATTCCCCACAGGTTGTCGCTGGGCTAAAATCAGCGCACGTCCAGCTGCTGCGCTTCCCTGGCGGCAACTGGGGCGAGGAACATACGCCTTCGGTTGAACAGCTCAACGACTTTAGCGCGCTGCTGAACCAGGTCGGCGCTGAGGGCATCATGCAGGCACAGCTCTCTGATCCCAACGACGTGACGCCGGTCTCGCTGGAGACACGAGCCACCCGCGCCTCGCTCCTGGTTGACTACATGAACAACCGGCAGAGCATTCAGCGCGCGGGGAGCAATAGTCCCTTCCATCCAATCAAATACTGGACAATAGGCAACGAACCGGACCTGCTCACCAATCCAGACACCGGAGCAACGTTTACCGTCGCCGAATATGTGCAGGCATTTATCACCTTCTCGCTCGCCATGCACCAGCGCGATCCCAACATCAAGATCTTCGGACCGGAGATCAGCCAGTATCAGGGGCAGGCGCAGGAGCCAAAGGACGCCACTGGTGCCCGCTGGATGGAGAGCTTCTTAAGCGGCATCGCTACATATGAACGCACACACAGCCTGCCATTTCATATCCTTGATGGCGTCTCCTTTCACCGTTATCCCTTCGACGCCAGAGGCGAGAACGCCAATGCCCTGCTGAGCAATCCAGCGCAGTGGAATAGCGCCCTGCCAGCGCTACGCCAGTTTATCCGTGACCAGTTCGGTGCCAATCTGCCCATTGCCATCACCGAGATCAATAGCAATTCCGGCAAAGGCATTCCGACCCAGAACCTGGCAGCCGCCTGGTGGGCCGAGACGCTTGGCACATTGATGAGCAACCAGGTTGAGTACGTCGCCTTCTTCTCAACCGAAGGCGTCAACGCTCCCTACCCGCTCTTCTCACAATCGAAGCTTAGCGAGACCGCGCTGCTCCGCGTGATGCAGCTCTTCGCGCACCTGCAACCCAATCTGGTGCCGCTGCAGGGACAGGACGGACCGGTCAGCATCTACGCTACCCAGGACGGAAGCCATAACACCGTCAGCCTTTTCTTAATCAACAAAACGGCGACGGACCAGCAGGTTAGCATCCATGCTGACAGTGTGCTACCCCTATCAGCCTGGCACAGCGCCAACGTCAACATGCACGGTTACGACATGCTGGTACTTACTCTGCACCGCAACGGAAGCAACGAAGCTTTGAGTTTTAGCAATTCACAATCCACGCAGCAGAACGCGCCAGAGCTTCAACAGCTCCTGTGCGGCAACAATACAGACGCAACGTGTTAAACATATTACATGGGAGATAATCATGAAAGATATACTCATCAACTGCCTGCAATACCTCTACCTGGGGATCATTCTCCTGATGACGGCACAGGCCATCTTCAACATTCGCCTGCGCCTCTACATCTGGGAAGACCCAAAGCAGGCACTGTTTAACAGCGCGCCGACCGTGTACAGGGAGCCGAAGCTTTCTTTTACCATCCTGTTGCCCGCGTACCATGAAGAAGATGTCTACTTCGACACCATCCAAAAGGTGTACGACCTGAACTATCCCAAAAAGCTGGTGCAGATTATAGCCCTGCTGCGCGAGAACGATACCGGCACGATCAAAGTCGCGCAGGAGAAGCTCGATCAGTTGCGGGCATCCAACGTCCAGCTCCTTATCACCAACGACACACACGGTGGGAAGCCACACCAGCTCAACCTGGGCCTCAGGGTTGCGAAGGGCGATATCGTTACCATCTTCGACGCCGAGGACGAGCCGCATCCCGACATCTTGCAGGTCATCAATACCACGTTTCTCAATGAGCCGGTGGATGTCGTGCAGAGTGGCGTGCAATTGATGAATCACAACACGCGCTGGTTCTGCTTCCTGAACGTCCTGGAATACTTCTTCTGGTTCAAATCCTCGCTGCACTTCTTTGCCCACTGTGGTATGACTCCGCTGGGCGGCAACACCGTCTTCGTCAAGCGCACGCTGATGGAGTACCTGGGCGGCTGGGACCACACGACGCTGACCGAGGACGCCGACCTGGGCATCCGTCTCTGCATCGCCAAAGCCAGGGTGCGCATCCTCTACGACGACGAGTTTGTGACGAAAGAGGAGACACCGGCCACCATCGAGCAATTTATCAAGCAGAGGACACGCTGGAACCAGGGCTTTATCCAGATCCTCTTCGCCAGGCGCTGGATGAAACTGGAGAAGCTCTCGCAGCGGCTACTCGCGTTCTACGTGCTCATTCTAGCAGAGGTGCAGGCGTTCTTTGCCCTGATGGTCCCGATCTCGCTCATCGCCTTTTTCTTCCTCAAGTTGCCGGTCTGGATGGCCATTCTGACCTTTATGCCGATGTACTGTCTGATTATGGCCATGTGCATCGACCTGGCGGGCCTGCACGAATTCGTCAAGGTCCATCACCGCAAATGGAAGTGGAGCGAGGCATTCACCCTGCTCATCGCCTTTATTCCTTACCAGACACTGCTGGGCTTTGGCGCGCTACGGGCCGTGTGGAGACAGATACGCGGCGCGTCCAACTGGGAGAAGACAGCACATATTGGACAACACCGGGGCCATTAATGCGCCGCGCGTAGAGATAGAGAGGGTAGTACTATGAACGTTTCGCGTAACCCACAACAACAGAATCAGCAGCCTCAGAATCAGTATGGGGGACAGCCGCCTATGCCGCCTGGACCCCCGCAGCAACCGCCCCGGCAACCAGAGGCGAAAGATCCTGGTAGCGTCACCCTGTTTCGCACGGGCAACTTCTTCGTGCACGCCTTTACGCCTATCCAGAAGACGGGACGCTTGCAGAACGCCAGCGGCAACGCGACGATTCTGGAGCGTATCCGCTGGACATCGGCTGAGAAGCAACGCCTGCTCGCCGCGCAGACACGCCTGCTGCCCCAGATCGACACCTTCGACAACGCGCAGTGGCAGGAGATTCCGATACCGGCCTGGCTCGAAGCTATCGCGGTCGCCTTTGTCATCGGCATCACGATGGTATTGCAGGCGCTGAATATATTCAACTACCCGGCCTATAGCGTGGACGAAGGGAACGTTATGTCCAACGCCTGGGCGATCCTTCACGGCATGATCACTCCTTACGCCTACACATACGACCACCCTCCGCTGGGCTGGATACAGATCGCCGCCTGGATAAAACTGACCGGTGGACTCTCTAGCTTCGGCAACGCCATCAATAGCGGGCGCATTCTAATGCTGCTACTGGCCGGAGCAAGCTCGCTCCTGCTCTACCTGATCGCCAGCCGCCTGAGCGGTAGCCGCAGCGCCGCCTTACTGGCCGTTATCATCTATACGCTCTCACCATTATGCCTGCTCTATCGACGCGAGGTGCTGCTCGACAATATCGGCATCTTCTGGCTGCTGCTCTCGCTCAGCCTGATTACGGCGGGAAAGAGCAGGCTGCAAACCTTTGTGATGGCGGCAGTAGCACTGGGCATCGCCATTCTGAGCAAGGGAATGCTGGTGCTCTTCGTACCCGCGATGCTTTACGCCGTCTGGCTGTACGCGACGCCGTTTCAGCGCAAGTTCTCGCTCCTCGTCTTCCTGTATGTCACCTTTGCAGTGACCTCGGCCTTCCTCCTGCTGGCACTGCTCAAGGGAGAGCTGCTGCCTCCTGGCTTGTTTCCGTGGGATCAGAAGACACATCTCAGCCTGATCGGGACGCTGGTGCAGGCGTGGCAGAAATCGGTTCATGGCGGCCAGTTCAGGGCAACCTGGAACGCCTGGCTGAACACCGATCTGCTGCTGCTGGCGGCGGGGACCGTCGCGATGTTCGTGAATATCCTGGGAGGGACCGTCAATCGTTTCCAACTGCTGACCGCCTTCTTCTCGGCCACCTATACCCTTTACCTGCTACTCAGTAACGCCAGCGAGCCAGCATTCATTGTACCTTTGCTGCCCTTTCTCGCGTTGAACATAGCGATGGCGCTGAACATCCCTCTACGCTGGGTCACGCGCAAGACAGGCTTCGACCTGGGCCGCGCCATGCTGATCTTTATTGTCATTGGCGTACTGCTCACGGCGGGCCTACAGCAGGCAACTTCACAGCAGACGAAAAACGCAGCGGAGCCGCAGCGCCAGGCACTCATCTGGGTACGCAATAACGTTTCGCGCAACGCGACCATCGTCACCAATAGTTACCTCTTCACCGATCTGCGCGAGCCTGGAGGCATGGGCGTCGGGGATACACAGCCGTTCTCCCACGCGCAGATCTATTCCAGCGCATCAATGGACCCGACGGTCTACGCTAGCCAATGGAAAGGGAACTGGCAGAATATCAACTATATCGTAGTCGATCCTACCATGCAACAAGATATACAATCCAACACAGACTATGCCCTGCTCAACGAAGCGCTGCACCATGGCATATTGCAAGCACAATTTGGTTCCAGTCAGGATGGCACGCTGATCCAGATCTATCAGGTGATTTCAAAGTGACTCACCAGTAGGGATGGACCTCGCGTCCATCCGGCTCACGGCCCTCATGAGGGGCAAGAGGATGGACGCAAGGCCCATCCCTACTGAAACCTGAAGAGGTGATTTCGAAGTAAGTTGTAGCAATAAATGATTATAGGAAAAGTTATGCACATACAAAAGCGTGTTCAGGAAAAGAGGAGCATATGTCATTCAACAATCAGCCAACAGAGCCGCTTCATCCGCCAAAGAAGCGACTAACCCTCTCGCCGCGCCTGCTGCTGATAGGGATCGCGCTCATCGCGTTAATCATGGGCCTGCTAGGCGCGTTCATCTTCTTCGCAATGCAGCCAGGCACAACGCCCGTCAAACAACCGGTCGGCGGCGCGCTGGGCAGTGGGCCGTGGCATACGCAGGGAGCGCAAATTCTGGATGCTAACAACCGGCCAATACGCATTACGGGCGTGAACTGGTTTGGTTTCGAGACCGATACCTTTGTCGTGCATGGATTGCAGAGCCGGAACTATCAGGACATGCTCAAGCAAATCAAGTCCCTGGGCTACAATACCATTCGTCTGCCGTATTCCAGCCAGCTTTTCGATGCGAACAGCAAGCCAACGGGGATCGACTACACGAAAAATCCAGACCTGCAAGGAGTGCAGGGATTGGCATTGATGGATAAGATTGTCGATTACGCCAGCCAGCTCGGGCTACACATCATTCTGGACCATCATCGTCCCTCCGCCAGTGGGCAGACGGCATTGTGGTATACGGCGGCGTATCCAGAGTCGCGCTGGATCTCCGATTGGCAGATGCTGGCAAAGCACTACCTGAACAATCCAATGGTCGTTGGGGCCGACCTGGACAACGAGCCGCACGCGCCCGCCTGTTGGGGCTGCGGACAGCCTGCAATCGACTGGCAGCAAGCGGCACAGCGCGCAGGCAACGCCATTTTGTCGGTCAACCCCAACTGGCTCATCTTCGTCGAAGGCGTCGATTGTTATGGGCCAGGAGGAAGCGTTCAGCCGGGTGCAGCGTCGTGTTACTGGTGGGGAGGAAACTTACAGGGAGTCAAAGCGGCACCGGTAAAGTTGAGCAGTTCGGACAAGCTCGTCTATTCCGTGCATGACTACCCGTCTTCAGTAGGAGGGCACGCGTGGTTCCAATCCGCCAATTATCCGCAGAACCTGACGCAGGTCTGGGATACAAACTGGGGATTTATCCAGAAAGAGGGCATCGCCCCCGTCTGGGTAGGTGAATTTGGTTCGCGGCTGCAAACCAGTTCGGATCAGCAATGGTTCAGTGCCCTTATCGGCTACCTGGGACAGGGCGCGAACGGCTACAACTGGACGTTCTGGAGCTGGAATCCCGACTCAAGCGACACTGGCGGGATCTTACAAGACGACTGGCTGACCGTCAATCAGCAGAAGCAGGACCAGTTGCGCACAATCCAGTTTCCTTTGGGAGGACAGGCTCCGGCCCAGCAAAGCGCTTCAGCGCAACAGACGACTCCGACTGCCGCGCCCGCTGTGACGCAGAACGCGTTGACGCTTGAGGAGCAGAGCGCAAACCAGAACGCCACGGCGAACCAGTTGCAGATCGCCCTGAAGCTGACAAACACCAGCAGCAGTCCGCTCGACCTGAAAAATATTACCCTGCGCTACTGGTACACGGTGGACACGCCCCAGCAAGAGGTAACGGTCTGCGACTACGCCACCATTGGCTGCGGCAATGTCCAGGAGCGCGTCGCAAAAATGCAGCCGCCTCGCTCCGGCGCTGACGAGTACCTGGAGATCAGCTTCAGCGGCGGCTCGCTGGCGGCGGACGCCTTCACGGAGATCAAGGTGCGTGTACATAAAAGCGACTGGTCGAACTACAATCAAAGCAATGACTACTCTTACCTTGCGAACGCGACCACGTACCAGCCAGCACCGCGCGTGGGCATCTACAACCAGGGGAAGTTGATCGGCGGACAGGAACCAAATGGGTGATTGTCTGGGTAAGGATTGAAGCGAGAGCAACCAGGCCGATGCTCATTTCACACGCGGAGTCTCTTGTGAGACGTGAGAAGGCGGGTACCCACAGGGGATACCCGCCTTCTCACGTTCACCGCACTCTTATGGTTAACGTGTCTGATTCTCGGTTCGCTTGTTGGATGCAAGTTGCGTCCAGTCGAGGCTATAGGTCGGGGTGGCATATCCGAGGAAGTTGCCCTGGTCGAGCATGAGTTTTAGCTCGCTGGTTTCCAGGTCCGGTGCCATAGCCGTCACAAAGCGGTGGCCATCGCTGGCTTCCACCAGGACCCAGCACACAACTGGCTCGGTAAAATATCCAGGTTCGCCTTTTTCTGGCTCTTCTTTCGTGCCCCAGACGGCTCCCCAGCCTGGCAGCGCGGGCATAATCTGTAGAATGGTAAGTTACTTTACTTCGCTTTCCTCGATCTGTTCCATGTTTTCTACCTTTCTTTTATGGTCTCACTTTGCTTGACCCTTGAATGGGTTGTCAGCTTTTTGTCTGCTGAACATGCTTCAAAAAGAGGGCCGCCCTCTTCCCAGCTCCACCGCAAGGCATTGTACACCTACTTCCATCGCCCGTCAACTTGTGCAAACGGCAGAAATTACTGGCCCTTCCCACGGTGCGCAACGCGTTAGAGAAGGGATAGGGCTGCCCGAACTTGTTGGAGCACGTCGGCATAGTCAAAGCTGTGCGGGGTTGTAGTGTCGATTTCAACGAGCGGACCACCAAGAGCGAGAGGAGTAAGATATCCCTGAAAAAACTGCTCTTTGTTTCGTTCAAGCCATTCCAAATCGCGATGACCGCCATGTCGCTCGCCAGTCCCTACCCGCGCGAGGAAGCGTTCTAAGAGGACTGCTCCATCTGCCTTGCATAGAATTTGCAATGGCTCAAAATCGTGGGTCTGTTGCAAATGGAGAAACTCGGCGCTTCTCAATTCCGAGCGACCAAAAAATCCCTCGACAATTAATGATTGGCCTGCCGCTAACAATGAACTTGCGACGTAATAGAGCAGTGTAAACGCCACAGAGCCGAGCACAGGGGGACATCCATTGCTGTCACACTCCAGCGCGTCATAGAGGGTTTCATACATGCCATCTCTAGAGAAGACTGGGAGCCGTACATCTGCTGCCAGCCGTCTCGCCAATGTCGTTTTTCCGCTGGCGGGGAGGCCATTCACAATAATCAACACTGGCTTTTTCATCAGTGTCTCCATTTCCATAAGGAGAACCAAAACACGACGTATAAAACAAGACTCCATCAGCGCGCTGATGGAGTCTTGCAAGGTGGGCCCAGTAGGATTTGAACCTACGACCAATCAGGCGAAGTAAACGACCTGGACAGCATTCAAAACGCATCCACAATCATCTCCTTCCCGAACCGTACGTGCGACTTTCATCGCATACGGCTCTCCAGAGTATGCAAGGTCAAGCCTCACAATCCTCCTGCATCCCTTCCCCGTGTATCGGGCATTACCCCGATCATTTGAGTACTATGGATGCTCCGTCGCCATGCACCTTTCGGCGTTTAGGCGATCCCATAGTTCCCACGAATCCCCGTATATCCGTACGTAGGTCCCCTGTTTGTCGCTTCGCTCTCATCGAGCGCTGTTACAGAGAAGGCATTCAGCAGGTCTCATAACCTTCCTCTGCTGACTCTGTATACCCGCAATGCTGCATAACGGGTGGGCTATCGGAAAGCCCACTACGACCAGGGTTCGAACAATCCAGTCCTGACCATATACGGCCTAGCTGCCTGACCTCTCAGCTCCTGCAGCGGAGCCTCACCAGACTTTTAACAACCATGCTATTGTCCCCTTACAGGTTTCCCCTCCAGGTAAGGTTGCGCTTCAGACACCTTTGCCTTAGTGCCACCTGGTTCTTGTATCCAGGTAAGGAATTCGTAAGCGCAATGGCGCTTCTATCATTATGAGCCGACTGCTCTAACCGCTGAGCTATGGGCCCTTGCAAGACGCATTATACCATGCCTTGTACGAGTTGTGAAGAGGGGAATTTGGGAGTTTTGTAGAGAAGGCGTGGGGAATTCGAGGCAAAGCGACGTTGAATAGCCCTGAAAAAGTGTTTAATCTCACACACAATCGTCTCATAGTATGCTATAATAGCAGCAGTTACGTGCAAGGTTCTGTTCGGCTCTTTTCGCGAACAGCGATACGAGTCGGAAATTGAGGGTGCACAAGAGCAGACAGGCGACTGATTTCGGAATGAAAGCGGGCATCCGAGGCGTTTCGCTGCTGCCTGGCGAGTGGAA
>Ga0209839_10001091_pt1 | contig 13971 bp, 4 predicted proteins | sample OrgsoiDNA2013050_FD_185800 | JGI IMG/M metagenome (GOLD analysis project Ga0209839, IMG submission 185800) | Permafrost soil microbial communities from the Arctic, to analyse light accelerated degradation of dissolved organic matter (DOM) -... | ecosystem: Environmental > Terrestrial > Soil >... | reverse complement strand
TCTGCCATCCCTCGCCAAAGAGGAGCGGCGCGTACCAGATCCCGCCGACTACGAATGCGACCATCGCGGCGACCAGCACCGCCAACAAATTTATCCCTGCCATTGCCTGCTCCTCACTTGCGGCCCGGCTTGCGCTTGCGCGGCATCCTGCCGGGCAAAGTCCTGCCCGCCGCACCCCTGGACGCAGAAGCTGGCACGCGGGCCGCGTCGCGCTCAAGATAACCGAAATACGTCCGTAACTGCCGCACCGCGCGATCGAAGTAGGCGACGTCGCGGTGCGTGCGCGCCTGCATCACGCCGCCCTCCATCGTCGTCAGTACGAACTCGGCGAGCTCGCGGCGGTTGAGCCGTTTGGGCAGGCGCAGCTCTGCCTCAAGCAAGCACTGTTCCACGGCGTCGACCCAGGCATTGAAGTTGTCGGCGAGTGACTTGCGCACCGGCGGGTCCGGCTCGTGGATCTCCAGCGCCAGCGAGCCGATCGGACAGCCGTATACGCACTCGGTCTGCACGACGCTCTGCCGGTAGCGCGCCAGCAGGGCGAAGATCCTCGCGATCGGATCGGCGACGCCCTTCCATGCAGGGGCGAGAAGCATCGCGTCGATACCACCGCGATACGCCTCCAGGACCGCAAGCAGCAGATCCTGCTTGCCGGGGAAAAAGTGATAGAGGCTGCCGCTGTTGACCTTCGCTGCGTGCAAGACATCGGCGACGCTGGTCGAGCCGTATCCCTTTTCCCAGAAGAGCTGCATCGCGGTCATGACAAGTCGGTCGCGGGTGGCGAGTGGCGCGGCGGTGGGTTTCGAAGGCATTTGATTGATCGTTCAATCAAGAGAATAGCGAACGGCGGGCCCGCTGTCAAGCTGACGCTCCATTGATCAACCGGCAGGAATATCGACGGGCCGGAGGCGATGCGGTCTCAGAGGCTTTCTGCGCCAACTATAGGCAAGGCTGATCGATTCAGGCAGCTAGAGGCGATCAACGTCCTATCGATTCTATTGGGTCCGAGGGCATGAGAGTCGCGGGCCCAAGGGGGGTTGTCCGACTCTCTCAATCGTACGATGCGCATTCGGCAACTGCGCATCTGCAGCGCCCCCGCAAGGCATCGCCAGCGCCATTGAGCGCGCAAATCAATTGCAAGGCGGGTCGTCGAACCGCGGCACGTAGTCCTTCTTGCACCAGAATGGCTTATTTGTTCCGCCGATGAGGGGTTTCTTCAGGAATTCCTCCAATCCCGACGTACTCGTGCCCGTGAGCACTGCGATGCCCGAGCCAATGAGCCTGAACAGGTTCTGTGCTCCTGCCCCCGAGAAGATCGCTGCCGCAGATGTCCCATTTAGACCAACGCCGATAGTGCCCCCGATGAAAATATTGGTGATGGCGGAGTAAATGACGTCGTTCCAGAGAATGTCCTGTCTCTCAATGTAGTGAGTGAGGACAATGTCCTTGAGCGTCGAAATGGCCCCGGCCACGATCGGTCCAATAATCGGAAACTTCCCGGCCAGGAATCCGTTGAAACCCCCAACCACGACTTCCGTCAGGAAGGTCCGCGATTTATTGAATCCGATCGGCGCGCCCTTGAGCGCGATATTGGTGAAGCCCGCGGTGACCGCGCCAAAGACAGTGTTCGCGACAGAAGTGACCGCCAACACCGAGGCGAGCGAAAAGTCCTCCCTCCCGCTCGGGTCGAACAAAGTGGTCGGATTGGCGTGCGCATAGAGATAGCGATGAAGCGACATCGGATCGTAGATGTTGCCATCCTCCGGATCCGTCGCGACGAAGCGCCCTCGCTGGGGGTCGTAGTAACGCGCACGCAGGTAGTAGAAGCCAACGTTGGGATCGAGTTGCTGCCCCGTGTACAGGTATGTGTTAGGCGTACTTCCGGTGCTCGTAAGCATGCGACCAAATGCATCGAACGTGTACCGATCGGTTACGGTGCCTGCTGCGTCGGTCAGCTGTCTGGTCGAGAGTTGACCATCGGCGACGTAAAAGGAGGCAACGCCGCCCGGCCGGATCTGGCTGATCAGCTGATGGCCATGGTTGTAGACGACGGTGGCCCCACCGCCCGTTTCCACCAACACCTGCGCATCCCTGCGGTTCTTATCGAGCAGGAAGTTCGTGACTACGCCGCCCGCCGTCCTGCTCGTTCGCATGCCATCAGCGTCGTACGTGAACGTGACGAAACCCGATGGCGTTACCGCCGTAAGCATTCGGTTCTCTGCGTCGTATCCGTAAGATTCGACCACGGCACCTGCGCTGCGGCTCGCCAGATTGCCATTGTTGTCGTAGCTCGAGGCAGTGGTTGTCCCGGCACTGACTTCGGTGACCAGCCGATCGTCGATGTCGTAGGTGTAGTCGGTCACCACACCATTGCGGTTCATTTGCGTACGGTTACCCACCGCATCGTAGCTGTACGCGATCGCCTGGTCGGGTTGACCCGGCTCGTTTATTACCTCATTGGTGAGGCGATAGAGCGAATCGTAACCATAGGTGATCGTTCGTTGCGCTGCCGCGGATCCCGCCTCGACTGCCTGCAGCCGATTCCCGGCCGGGCCGACGGTGTAGGTGTATGAGGAGACGACGCCGCTCAGTTGAGCATTCGTCACCTTGACTAGACGATCGAGCGTGTCGTACGAATACGTCGCCGTGATCCCATTGGGGGACGCCGTCGCAAGTAGATTTCCCACCGCGTCGTAGCTGTAGGTAGTGGTTCCCGTTCCGTCGACGACCTTGGAGATCCGTTCCATCGCATCGTACGTGTATGTTGTCGTTCCTTTGGAAGTCACGACCGATGTCTTGTTCCCGGCCAGGTCGTAGGCATACGTAATCGTTTCCCCGGAAGCCTTGACCTCACTGACCATGCGCCCGCGCTGGTCGTAGGCATTGCTGTCGCCACCCGCCTTCTTGCGAAATCCCAAGGGGGTGTAGGCGTAGTCCACGGAAACGCCGCCCGGCAGGTTCTTCTGTACAAGTCGGTTGATGGGGTCGTACACCATCGTCGCAGTGCGGCCGTTGAAATCGGTGTGAACGATCTGATTGCCATTGGCGTCGTAGGCGAAGGTCTCCTGGCGTGCGGACGGGCGTGTTCGGCTGAGCAGGTGCCCTGCGGCGTCATAGCTCATGTTCGTTGTACGGCCACTCGCATCCGTTTGCGCAATGCGATTCCCCGCCGGATCGTAGACGTACCGGGTTATCCCTCCCGCCGCATCGGTGACGCTGATCAGCTGTCCCGCGGAGTCATAGGCAAACTGCGTGGTATTGCCCGCCCGATCGGTCACCGCGGTCTTGCGCTTCGCCGCGTCGAATGTCGTCGTTGCGGAAGATCCGTCCGGCGCCGTGTCCTTGATCAGATTGCCGGCACCGTCGTACGCGAAGCTTGTCGCCCGTCCCAGCGCGTCCGCAATCTTCGATCGGCGGGCATTGCTGTCGAAGGTGTGCACGGTCACGTTGCCGAGGGCGTCGGTGATGGTCTCGACATTTGGCGCGTAGGCGTGCGTGATCGTGTTGCCGCGCTCGTTGGTCTGATTGAGCACCCTGCCTGCCCCGTCGTATGTCCTCGTCGTTACAGCCCCATCCGGAAGTGTTTTCCGGGTTTCGCGGCCAAGGGCATCGTATTCGTATTGGGTGACGGCACCGCCGCGGTCAGTCTTGGTCAGCGGATGATTCTCCGCGTCATAGCTGGCCGATTCGAAGGTTCCGTCGGGGTAGGTTGTCTTGGTGAGGTTGCCCGCGACGTCGTATTCAAAGGCCGTCACACGATTCGCAGGCTCGATGCGACTGGCGATTCGCTGACCGTTTGCGACCAGGCTATATGTGACCGAAGACCTGTTTCCGAGCTTGTCCAGCATTGAGGTAACGCGGCCCAACACGTCGTAGTCGGTGCGCATCTGCTTGCCCGTCGGATCCGTATTGCTGACCTCGCGATTGTTGGCGTCGTAGGTGTACGTTGTCGTACGCCCCAGGGGATCGGTCTGGGACGTCTTGTTGCCGGATCCATCGTAAGTGTAGGTCGTCACCAAGCCGAGTTGATCGATGGATGTGGCGAGATTCCCCGCCGCGTTGTAGGTGAATCTGGCCGTTCCGCCCTCGGCGTCGCTGCTCTGGGTGAGATTCCCGTTGGCGTCGTAGACGTTCGTCGTAAGACGCCCTTCCGGGTCCGTGGACGTCAGCTGCTGGCCAAGCGCGTTGTAGGTGTAGGTCGTGGTGTTGCCGTTGAAGTCCTTGCGTGTCAGCACGTTATTCCGCGCGTCATAGGTCTTGCTCGACACCCGCCCCAGAGGATCCGTTTCCGTTAATGGATTATCCTGGCTGTCATAGGTGAACCTCGTCACACCGCCCAGCGCGTTGGTCTGGGCGAGGACTCTCCCCGTTGCGTCATAGTCGATTACCAGCTGGTAGCCCAGTCGGTTGCGCACGATCTCCTGCGACGCACCCGGATTGTGGTCGAAGGTGATTTTGTTACCCCTGGCATCGGTCGTCGAGATCAGCCTGCCCGACGCGTCGTAATCGTTGCGCACCCCGTGATTGCCGTCCGGGCCCTGGTAGGCAAGCACGTTGTGGCTTCGGTCATAGGTAAATTTGGTTACGCCACCGGCCGCATTCGTAAACTGAGCGAGGTCGCCATTGCCGTCGTAATCGTAGCTCTGGGTATTTCCGCTGGGATCAGTAATTGCGGCGATTCGGCCCTTCGCATCTCGCGTGAACAAAATTCCGGTACCGTCGGAGTTCCGAATGCCGGCGGGCCCGAAGGTCACGATATTCCCGTTGCGATCGGTGATCTTCGTGACCCCCGCACCTGGGCCGACCTCGAACTGCGTGCCGTCGAACGTCGTATAGCGATAGAGCTTGGGCGAGTAGGTGTCGAGCGTGGAGTCGTCGACCAGCTCGACTTCCGAGCCGCCGTCCAAGATCAGCAGGCTGTTGTTGGCCAACGCCTGCAACTGACCCAGCGTTCCAGGCCGCGGCTGGAAGCCCGTCACGTTGGTGAAATCGAGCGAGCCAAAGTTCGACGTCGGCGACACAATCATGTCGAATTCTTCGATCTTGCCGTCCGGCATCGTGATGCTGACCTTGTGCTCGGACGTCGGCGCCAGCGACACCACCGGCCCAGCCACGGTGCGCACCCAGCCCGTGCCGAGTACACGATTGGTGCGAAGGCGAAGAGTCTGCTGCCCGAGCCGCCACCCAATGCCGAAGTCTCCTTGGGCCTTGTCTCGGCTATCGTAGGTACGAGTAATCGTCAAAGGCAAGCCGGAAGCCGCGACGTTCAAATCCTGAAAAGCCAACGTGAACAGGCCAATCTTCAGGCTGCCACGAACCTGTGCGGTCCTCGTCGCAATGCTCACGTTCTCGTCGCGATCGAACACGGTCAAGCGAAGCGTATAGAGACTATTGACCAGCATTGTCGGATCGAGCGTCCCCAGCGTTCCGTTGGTCACCGCCGTTGTGCCCTCCGCAATCACCGTGTAGTTCTCGTCACCGGCGAGCGCGATGGCGAGCTCGTAGCGCAGGAAGTTGGCGTCGCTCGCGGTGCCGACGATGGGCGTGAGACCGGTGACGGCGCCGCCGTCGGCTGGGGAGGTGATCGCGGCCGTGGGCGGTGTGTTGTCGCCGTTGACGCGCGATGAGACGTTCAACGTCACCTGCCCTGTCTTGCCGCCGAGGCTGGCGCTGATGGTGGTCGCGCCAACGGCGATCGCCTTCGCCAAGCCTGCGGTATTGATCGTGGCGACGCCCGTCAGCGACGATGCCCACGCGGCGGTCAGCGTAACGTCGGCGCTGGTGCCATCCGTGAGGATCGCAACGGCCTTGTACTGCAATTCATCGCCCGCGAGGCGCAACGCCGCCCCCGGACCCGGCTCCAGCGCGATCGACGCGATCGGCGCCGGCAGCGGCCCACCCGCAGACACCGTCAGGTCCACCGGCGGCGCGGTCGCCGGCAGCAGCAAAGTGCCGGCGACCGGCGACTGCGCCGTGACTTCGCCAGCGGGAATCGTGTTCGAGAACGTGGTGGAAACGTTGACCCTCAATCCCGCACCGGTGAGCAACGCATTCGCCGCCGCCAGCTGCTGGCCGATGACAAATGGCATCGACACCGGCTGCGGACCTTTCGATACCGTCAACCGAATGTCGTCAAAGCGCCCGACGACCGCACCCGCAATCGCGTCCTGCGCGAGCACGGTGCCCGCGGGTTGCAAACCGAATACCTCCGCCCACTTCACGCCCTGCAGATCCTGCGCGATGAGTGCCGTCTGCGCCGCGTCGAACGACATTCCCACGACGTTGGGCACCGTGACCGAAATGATAGTGAGATTGACGATGAAAATCTGATCGGTGCTCGCACCGCGCGAGTCTGTCGCAGTCACGATGACCGTCGTCCAGCCCCACGGGCAAGGATTCCCAAACGACCCGCAGGTCGGCTCGAAACGGATCTGAGCCGGGCCGCTCATCGATACCCACACCGGCGCGGACTTGAGCGAAAAGGTGATGGTGTCGCCCGGATCGGGGTCAAACGCAGTGACGTCGTAGTAATGCGTCACCAGCCCGCCCGGCGGGTTTGGGTCGAAGTGCTGCCACAGGCTCTTCGGCGGCGTGGAGGTAAACACTGGAGGCTGGTTGTCGGGCACGATGTCGATGAAGACCGTGGCCGGTGCGGACGACACCGTGCCGTCGCTCGCCGAGTAGGTGAAACTCGTCGCCTGGGCGAGGCGCGGATCGCGCACGACGCCTTGCTGCTCCGGCACGCGAAAGACTCGGGACACCTTCGTGTCATGCAGCACGCGCGCGTTGCTGTCGATCGCAGTGGAGCGATATTGGACATTCGGAAACGCCTTCGGCCCCGGCAACCAGTTGTTGCTGCCGCCGCCGCTCAGGGCAACCGGCCCGACAAGACCTGCGCACGCCGGTGCTACACCGGGATTGAGACAGTTGAAAAAGAAAGGCGCGTTCTGGACGATGTCGACATGACCATCGTTATTCACATCGATCAGCATCAACGCCGAGACGTCGTGATAGCTGTCGTTGAACGTCCAGTATGGGTCGACTTTGCGCACGCCGGTGCGCCCGTTGAGAATGATGATGCGGCTGTGCGCGGCAAACACGACCTCGGCCACGCCGTCTCCGTCCAGGTCATACACTTGCGGCGCCGCGTTGGCCACAGCAAACTCTTGGGCCGGCTGGGTGTAGAACGGGGCGAGTATCGGATCGGTGGGCACGTCCTGCGGGACCTTGTACGCCCAGATCGGCCGTCCATCATCGCGGAACGCAAACAACGTTCCGTCGCCTCCAACAACGATGTCGGAGCGACCATCGCCATCGACGTCGGCAATCGTCAACGGGGTGATCCAGGCCGCCTGCAACGGAATGCGTCGCTTGAGCTGGCCGTCGTAGCTATAGATAAAGATTCCGCGCAGGTCTACGTCGCCGCCATTGCTTCTAATGTGAATGATCTCGGCCTTGCCGTCGCCGTCGAGGTCCGCCACGGCGGTGTCATTCACCGAAGTGGTCAATTGCCAGGCGAAATCAAACCCGCCGCCGGCGTTCTGCATCCACACCTCGGTTCCGGACACCAGATCGACGCGGCCATCGCCATCGATGTCCATCGCAATCGGCGGCATTTGCGACAGCGAGTTGGGCCCGCCGAAATGCGCAAGGGCATCCGGATTACGGACGACCAGTGTCTGCAGAACGCTACCGTCCGTGCCGCTGATGATGAACGTTGCGCGGCATGCAACATTTTCGTCGGCGGCGAGACCGGTCACCGCCCGGCAACCCGCGTAGTGATCGGCGTTGGCCGCATCTCTGTAGAAGGTATAGCCATCGTTGACGGGGATTTCCGCACGCATCAGCAGGACTGGAGGTCCCGCGGCCGACAGCCGGGCAACGCTCAAGCCGCGACCGTGCGCGAGGCCTCCGGGGGTAAATCCGCCCGGCGGTACCGGTGTCGCACCGCGCCGGATGTCCGGATGCGGTTTTGACAGCGGAGGGGAAACCCACTTGACCTTGCCGAGATGATCGAACGCGAGGATGCTGTCTTCCCAAGTGCTGCCCGTGGGATCGTTGCGAGCGCACTGCGTTGTCAGCACCAGGGACGCATGCCCGCTGTCATTGATGTCCGCCAGCACCCGCTGATCCATGCTGCCGGCGCCAGTTCCGGCCAGGATGCAATCGGTCGCGCCGGTATTGTCGGCGCTCCATAGCTGGCTGCCATCGAGTCCCGAACGGGCCCGGATGGGTGAGTTGAAATCGAAACTGATGACGTCTGGATAGCCGTCTCCGTTCAGGTCAGCTACCAGTTCGCGGACGCGGTCGGAGCCCCCCGAGCTCGTGTTCCACAGCTTGGTTACCGTCAGCGGATCGCCCGGCGGAGTTGCCGGTGCCTGATAGGTGAAGCTGCCATCGCCATTGAACGCGGTGAGCGTCCCCACACCTGGATTGGTGAGGCGCGTGGCGGTGAGCGCATTGGCGCCGGCGTAAACGTCGTTGGCGAGCACGCCCGGTGCTGACACGGTGAGCACGCGCGAGACTTTCACCGAGTAACTGTCGTCCTTCGCCACCGGTCCCGGCGCGGCTGGAATAAGTGTGACAGTGAACGACTTCTGATCGAACAAGCCGCCTGCATCGGTCACCTTCACGGTGACGAGATAGTCGCCCGGGCTTCGGCCGGACGTCGACCAGCTCAGGTCGGCGCCGGTGAGCGTCATGCCGGTGGGTCCTGCCACGAGCGCAAACGTCAGCACGTCGCCGGCGTCCGGATCGCTCGCCGTCAATTTCCGCGCGAACGCGGTGCCCACGGCGATCGTCAGGCTCGCCTGCGGCCCGAGTTGGGGCGCGTGGTTGGTGTGCACGACGGTGACGTGAAATGTGATGGTCGCCGAGTTGCCGCTGCTGTCGGTCACCTTGGCGGTGAACGTATTTGTGCCGAGTTGTGCGGCGGTCGGAACCCAGTCGATGAGTGGCGCGGGATTCAGACTCGCTCCCGCCGGCGCGGCGGTTAGCACGTAGGTAAGCGTGTCGTTGCCGTTTCCGTCGCGCGCTTGGAGCAGCACCTGCAGCCGGTCGCCGAGCTCGATGGTGCGATCGGCAATCGGGGCGAATTGCGGTGCGCCGTCGATGACCGTGATCTGCACCGTGCTGCTCGCGGTCAAAGCGCCGTCGTAAGCGCTCAGCTGCAGCACGTACGTTCCCGGCGCGGCGAATGTCGCAGTCGTGCCGGGCGCAGCGGGATTCCCGAAGACCACGCCCGAAATGGGTCCGGAGACCAGGCTCCATGTGGTCAGGAGTAGCCCCGGTGGATTGGGCAGGCCGTCATCGCTGGCGGTACCAGTGAGCGCCGCGGGCGCAGGCAGCGTAATAGTCTGGTTGGCTCCGGCATTGACGGCGGGCGGCTGATTGGTGCCGCCGGGCGCATTGACGGTGATGGTGACGGTGGCGCTGCCCGAGAGCGCGCTGTCGCTCACCGTCAACAGCAGCACGTAGGTTCCCGCCTGGCCGAACGTCGCGGTGGTGGCGGCGCTGCTGGCATTGCCGAACGTCACCGTCCCGGGTCCGGAAGACTTCGTCCACGCGTAAGTGAGCGTGCCCGGCGGATTCGGCAGGCCGTCATCGCTGGCGCTGCCGCTCAACGTCGCGCCGGCGGGCAGCGTGATCGTCTGGTTCGGACCCGCATTGACTACCGGCGGTTGATTGGTCGCCCCGGGCGGATTCACGATGATGGTGACGGTGGCGCTGCCCGAGAGCGCGCTGTCGCTCACCGTCAACAACAGCACGTAGGTCCCGGCCTGGCTGAACGTTGCGGTGGTGGCGGCGTTGCTCGCGTTGCCGAACGTCACGGTTCCGGGGCCGGAAGACTTCGTCCACGCGTAGGTCAGCGTGCCCGGTGGATTGGGCAGACCGTCATCGGTGGCGCTGCCGCTCAACGTCGCGCCGGCGGGCAGCGTGATCGTCTGGTTCGGACCCGCGTTGACTTGCGGTGCCTGATTGCCCGGTGTGTCCTTGCGGATATCCGCGTCGATGCGCAGGTACAGGTTCGCGCCGTCCTGCTGGTAGAACACGGCCACCACGTCGGCGTTGACCGGCGCATCGCCGGAAGCGTCGGTGATTGCGGGTGCGATGCCGAGCCAATCGCCGATGTTGCCGTCGCGTATCACCGTCCCGGCCCACACCAGTCCGGACACCGTAAACACCGCCAGCATGATCAGCGGCCCGGTCTGGCCGGGATAGCGCCGCCGCAGCCACAGTGTCGTCGCGAACAGCAGCATCGCGATCGCGGGTGCCAGCCATGGGGTCAACGGCACCTGGATCGGGCCTGAAGGTCCGGCAGGCAGGACCGTGATCGCGAACGTCGCAGTGGCGTCCTGGCCGCCGGTGCCGTTGTTGGCCACGACGACCGCCTTCATGGTTCCGGCGGGCGGCAGAAACGACAGCGGGATCGATGTTTCGACGACCGCGCTGCCGGACACCCCGTTGCCGAGGCCGACATTCCAGCCGCCGCTGTCGTAGATAGTGGGCGAGCCGAGAACGCCGCCGACGCAGACCTGCCGCTCGAGGCGGGTTACGGTGGCGCCGTTCACCGTCGTGGTGACAATCGTCGATGCGACTTGGTCGATGCCTTGGACCGGGCCGTCGGGTGTACTGAAAACACAGCCCGTGGCAGGGTTGTTGTCGCTGTCCAGCCCGACACTGATCGTCGTCGTTGCCGCAACGGCGCACGTGGCCGCCAACCCGAGCGCGAGCCCCCACATTGGGGGGCTCAGCAAACGCAGCAAGGACAAGCGGGTCATCGGGAAGTCTGGCCGTGGCGATCTTGGGACAGGTAGCAAGCTATCCGACCGCCGCCCCAACCCTACGTAACAACAAGTAACATCATGCTGGTCGGACACGTTGCTGTCGGCTACATTGGCGCATGTCCGACCCGATCCCCCCTTCGCCCGAGCTGATCCAGGAGGAGCTGTCGCGGCTGATCGACAGCGACGCCCTGCGCCGCGCGCCCAGCCACGCACGGCTGTTGCGCTACCTGGTCGAGAGCCGCGTCGCCGGCGACACCACGGCCTTGCGCGAGACCTCGATTGCGCTCGAGGTCTTCCGCCGCGATCCGTCGACCTACGATCCCCGCACCGACCCGATCGTCCGCGTGACAACCGGCCGCTTGCGCGACCGCCTGGAAGCCCATTACGCCGGCTACGATGTGCCCAAGTTGCGCATCGTGCTGCCGAAAGGACGCTACGCACCCGAGTTCGTGGCGCAGGAGGGCGCCGCCAGATCACTTCTCGGCCTGGGTGTGTTGCGTACGCGCAACCACACCGGCGACAGCGCGCTCGACCGCTACTGCAATGAATTCGCGGATCAGCTCGCCGATCGGCTCGCGCGCCTCGGCCTGCCGCGCGTGATGGCCCGCGGATCGGTCGACAGCGCCGAAGGCCTGTCGCGCGATACGGCGGTGATCGGCGCGCAGCTCCATGTGCCATGGCTGCTCGATTCCACGCTGTCGCCCGAACACGAGCAGGAGCTGCGACTGTCGGTGCGGCTCGTTCACGCGAGCGACGGCGGCGTGCGCTGGGTCGAGACCAGCGTCGGCGCCGCCGACGACGTCTACCGCCTGCTCGACCGGATGCTCGACGTTGTCAGCCTGCGCACGCTCGAAACGCTGCCGGTGGGCGCCGCGCTGCGTGCCGACGCGAGAACGCCGCACGGCTTGCCACCCGCGCAACGCGCCGCGCTCGAGCAGGCGCGACTGCTGCTGTTGCAGCGAACCGTCGCCGGCGCGGACCAGGCGATCGCACTCGCCGCGTCAGTAGCGCACGAGCACCCCGATGCGGCCGAGGCCTGGGCCATGGTCGCCGCGGTGCAGTACAGCCGATTGAGCTTCCAGGATCGCGAGCCAGCGCCGATCATCGAGCACCTGCGCAACGCAGCGGACCGCGCGCTGGCGCTCGATCCCAACCAGCCGGTAGCGCTTCGCACGAAGGCAATCCTGCTCGGCAAGCATGATTACGACGCCGCCGGCGCCGAGAATCTGTTCCAGCGTGCGCTGCGCGCGCTGCCCCATTACACATCGGCGCGCATCAACTACGCCGAGCTGCTCACACTGGAAGGGAAGCACGACGAAGCGCTGGCGCAACTCAATCTGGCACGGCTCTACGACCCGCTATCGGCAACCGCGCATCTCGCGCGCGCGATCTGCCTCGGCTATCAGCGGCAGTACGACGCCGCGCGCGAGGCGTATGCGCTGTGCCGTGCGGCGGGCGAAGCGAGCATGTGGATCCTGACCAGCGCCGGCATGAACGAGCTGGCGGCGGGCAGCCTCGACGCGGCCGCGGCATTGCTCGGCGAGGCTGCTGCGCGCTTTCCCGACATGCCGGCGGCGTTGCTGTGCCACGCCTGCCTGCACGCCGCACGCGGCGACGCTGAACGAGCACGCGACATCGACCGCGAGTGCGCCGCACGCTTTCCACTTGTCTCGCCGGCGGGCCGCGCGGTGGTCGCGGCGTTGCTGCGAGACAATGACGGCACGATGCAGCTTCTTGCGGAGGCGCTCGCCGCACACGACATGACGCTGCTGGCCGCCACGATGCAGCCGGCGTTCGATCGGCTGGCCGGCAATGCGGATTTCCGGCAACTTCGCAGCCGCTGCGCGATCTGGGCGCAGCGCGCCGATTTCATTGCCGCTTGAACGGGGTGCCCCAACCTCCAGGCCAACGTCCTACAATGACGCACGGCCCAGAGCCATTTCAACGGATTCATTCATGCCCTATCTGATCCTCGGACTCATCATCTTTCTCGGCGTGCACTCGGTGCACGTCTTCGCCGACGACTGGCGCGCCGCACGGATCGCACGAATCGGCGAAGGCCCGTGGAAAGGGCTTTACTCGCTGGCGTCGGTGATCGGATTCATCCTCATCGTCTGGGGATACGGCCAGGCGCGGCTCGATCCGCTGGTGCTTTGGACCCCGCCCCTGTGGACGCGCCATCTCGTGCCGCCGCTGACGCTGCTCACCTTCATTCTCGTTGCCGCCGCGTACGTGCCCGGCACACGGATCAAGGCCTGGCTGGGCAGCCCGATGGTGCTGGGCGTCAAGCTCTGGGCGTTCGCGCATCTGATCGCAAACGGGACGCTCGCCGCCACCGTGCTGTTCGGGAGCTTTCTGGTCTGGGCGATCGTGGATTTTGCCTCGTCACGCAGGCGCGATCGCCAAGCGGAAGTTGTGTATCCCGTCGGCTCGCTGGCGCGCGACGCCGTGGCGGCGGTGATAGGAATCGTAGCGTGGGTGGTGTTTGCGTTCTGGCTGCACGGCTGGTTGATAGGAGTGCGGCCGTTTGCTTGATTGAATCGCTCCTACTCCTTCAGCCGCACCGGCGCCAGGTACAGCTGGCGGTAGGTTTCGAACGGCAGCGTATCCGCGCCTTCGATCCGGCGCTGCTCGACGATCGATTCCTCCGCCTCGACCGCGTAACGCTTGGCGACGTCGTCCGACAGCGGCAGTTTCATGATGGCGTCGCGATGCGCGCGCGACTGCGCGAGCCCGAAGTGAACGTACGAGTTGTTGTGCTCCTGCGCCATCGCCTGAAGGACGCGCGCGGAAGGCGTCGAGGCGGGATCGCCGAGCGCGGCCACCGCCGCGGCAAGCGCATCGCGATGCAAGTGACCGCCCGTCGCCGCGTCGAGCGCGGAAGCGATCTGATCGCACTCGGCAAGCACCTCGCCGCCCCACTCGGCAAGCGAGACTTCCTGGTTCTCTCTGGTCAGGCAAAGGCCTGGCTCGCGGCCGCGCGAGGCAACGCGCTGCTTGTTGCCGACGATGGCCGAAACCTCCTGCGGCGTGTCGGGCGGGCTGTCGGAAAGCAGGCAATGCATCAGAAATACGTCGAGCAAGCGCAGGGTGGGGGCGACGATGCCGACGGAATGGAACGGATCGAGGTCCATCAGCCGTACTTCGACGTACTCGACGCCGCGATCGCGCAACGCATGAAGAGGCC
>Ga0209839_10001090_pt1 | contig 13979 bp, 14 predicted proteins | sample OrgsoiDNA2013050_FD_185800 | JGI IMG/M metagenome (GOLD analysis project Ga0209839, IMG submission 185800) | Permafrost soil microbial communities from the Arctic, to analyse light accelerated degradation of dissolved organic matter (DOM) -... | ecosystem: Environmental > Terrestrial > Soil >... | reverse complement strand
ATCTGACGGACACTGTCCGCTCGGATTGAACCGTCAGCCACGCAGAAAGCGGTCACCTCTTTGTGAGTCGTGGGTGGGCGCTATCGACCCCGAAGCTGCCATTGTTGACCGGCCGCTTTGCGAGCGCCCATCGTGAGAGTGTCACCTTTCGTTGCCCAAACCGTTCTGCAGCCCGTGAACAAGCCGGTCTAAGGAGCGCATGTAGAGCCTGCGGAATGCGCTGCGCGGCAGCGTTATCCGTCCGTTGAGATAAAGCGTTATGAGGCCGTGCGCGTGCGCCCATATGCTCAGCGCCGTTTCCCCCACGTCGTCCCTTCCGAAAACACGCCGGTCCATCAGCTGGGACACAACAGTCTGCAAAATATCGAAGGTCGGTGATTTGTTTCCCTTGATGTCCTGGGGAAACGAAAAGGCGTCGGCACGATGACCTGAGAACATGTATCGAAACAGGTGCGGATGATCAAATGCGTAGTCCAAGTACCCCAGCATTCCGCGCAAACCTGGAACGTTTTTCTTCGCATTGGCCCGCTCGAAGTAGTTGCCGATTCGCGGGTACTCGGCGGCGGTGACGGCCCGAAGAAGTGCGTCGCGGTCTTGAAAGTGTTTATAGATCGCCATCGCGGTCATACCGACCGAGGTCGCAACGCCGCGCATGGTCACCGCGTCAGCGCCTGCCGCGCTCTCCATGAGCTTGAGAGTGGCGACGATGATTTTCTCTCGCGTCGGGTGGCTGGTCGGGCGAGGCATCGTGTTATTTGTTCCATTTCCTGCTTTTGGTATACATTGTATACCCTAGGAGATGGAAGATGAAACGCACCCTCATCTCGGCTCTGGTCTCCCTGCTACTGTGGGGAATGGGGGTTGCCGGACTGATCGTCTTTGGCACCTCGAAACCACCGCCCGCTGCGGCCGCAATCACGGAGCAGTTTTCGGCCATCGATGACCGCGGTTTGCCCGAGTTGCGCCGCTATCAAGCGCGCGACGGCGCGCAACTGTCGTTTCGAGAATACCCTGCGTTAGGACGACAGGTCGCGGTGCTGATCCATGGCTCAGCCGGTAGTAGCAGGGATATGCATCCGCTCGCCTTCGCGCTGCAGGGCCTGGGCGTCACCGTACTGGTGCCGGATCTTCGTGGACATGGATCGAACCGGCCTCACGGTGACATTGCCCACGTCGGACAACTGGACGATGACCTCGCGGACCTCATCGCCCAAAAAAAGCCAGGGCTTCCCAACACCGTGTGGACAGCCGTGGGATTCTCCTCGGGGGCCGGCTTTACCTTGCGTGTCGCCGCTGAGCTCCCGTTGGGACAGTCTTTTGATCGGTACATCCTGGTATCGCCGTACCTGCGTTACAACGCGCCCTCCGTGCGACAGACCAGCTCGGAGGCGGAGCGCGACGCGTCGGGGTCGGCGCCGGACGCGGCGCAAAGCTGGGTGTCGGTGTCCACCGGCAGGATCATCGGGCTCACAATCCTTAATTTCATCGGGGTGCGTGTCTGGGATGGCTTGCCGGTCATTGCCTTCCCGGTGCCCGCGGATTTGGATTCCGTGACGCAAACGTACTCGTGGCGCCTACAACGAAACTTTGGCGCCCGTGAGGACTACCTCGCTGACATTCGGGCGGCCGTCCGGCCTGTGCAGGTGTTTGTGGGTGGGGCCGACAAACTCCTCGACGCCGAAAAGCTGAAAACCGAATTTCAGTCGCAGCGCCAAGATATTCCCGTATCCATTGTTCCGGGATTGGGTCACGCTGACATGGTAACTCGCCCCGAAGCGATTCGTGTCATCGTCGCCGAGTTCCAGTAATACGACATCGACCAAGGATCGCTTTGCCGAAGGCTGTTTCGCAAACTAAACGCGCGGGCCGGATCTCTCTGGGAGCGACCGCTATCGGACACTAATTCTCGACCTCTCAATCGCCGCCGCCGAGGCGAGCGAAAGCCGGTAACGGCAATGACATCGGCAGGGTCAGCGCCATTTGATCTGAGCGGCAATGGGCCGTGAACTTCGCCGGTATCCATCGCCCGCACGTCGTGTTAGGCTCAAAAACAGGTGCCCTCGAACGAATTTGGGCACCGAACCAAACTTCGGGAGAACGGGTATGACAACGGTGGTTGTGCAGCACGCAGTCGGCGATATGAGAACGTGGCTTGCCGGTGGAGATGAGCGGAAAGCGCTGTTCAAGGGCTTTTGCTCCAGCCATCAAATTTTCAAACACGCCAGCAAGAATCAGGTGTGTGTTGTTTTGAAAGATGTGGATCTTGAGAAGATGAAGGCCATGATGAACTCTCCCGAGACAGCCGCGGGGAAGGCTAAGCACACCGTTATCGACCCCATCGAGATGTACATCGAGATTGATGGCGGAACGTAGCGCGCTGGCCTGGCAATGAACGTTTGTTGCCGCGAGCCGCCCATCGTTCGATAGACGGTTCGCGACCCGAAGCAGTCTATTGCGGTGCCCAAAACCAGCCATTCGGGTCGTTGCAATGTCTGGCATTCATGAGTTGGACACGGACGGTCCCGCGCCGCAAACGGTCAATTGCCGCTCTGACACGTCCGCGGGTTAGCATCCTTTGGGATCCGGCCGGTGTAAACGTCGGCTTCGTGATACATGCTTCAGATGCGAGTGTGATCTCGGCTTCCAACATGGCTCCGAAAGGAGCAGGCTGGCATAATCGCGCTTCTCACTCGTCGCGAAGGACCACCCATGCGCGCCTTTTCAGGTCTTTCAATAACCGCACTTGCCCTCGCACTGCTGTCTTGCACCGCATCGCTGGCTGTGGCGCAGACCAAACCGCAGACAGCGCCGGTGAAGCCGGTCACTGATACCTACTTCGGCAAATCCGTCGCCGATCCGTACCGGTACCTGGAGGATCTGAAAGATCCCGATGTCGTCGCCTGGATGAAAGCCCAGGCCGACTACACGCGCGCCGTCCTCGACGCCATTCCCCAACGCAAGTTGTTGCTTGCCGAGGTGACCAAGTACGGCGATGCGGCTTCGGCTCGCGTCACGTCGCTGCAGATGGTCGCGGGCCGCGCGTATTATCTGAAGCGTAACGCCGACGAGAACATTCCGAAGCTGTACGTACGCGACGGATTCGGCGGCAAGGAACGGCTGCTGGTCGATCCGGACCGTTTTCCCGCCCCGGAAGGCAAGCACAACGCCATCGACTATTACCAGCCGTCGCCGGATAACAAGTACGTCGCCTATGGAATCTCCGTCGGCGGCTCGGAACAGAGCGTCCTCCACGTGCTCGACCTCGCAACGGGCAAGGAAACCGGCGACGCGATCGATCGCGCCAATTTCGCGACGCCTTCGTTTCTTCCCGACGGGCGACTGCTCTACAGCCGCCTGCAAAAACTCGCGGCCGACGCACCGGTCACCGACAAATTCCAGAACCAGAGGACGTATGTTCACACGCTGGGTACCGACCCGGACAAGGACGAGCCGGTGCTCGGCGCGGGTCTCTTCCCGGCAGTCACGATCGGTCCCGCCGAACTTGTATTTGTAGGCCATCCGACCGGTTCGGATTATGTGATCGGTGCCGTGATCAACGGCACCCAAAACGAGTTCAAGATCTATTCGGCGCCTTTTGCAGCGTTGAACGGAACCAAGACCCCGTGGGTCAAGATCGCGGACAACGCCGATGCTATTACCGACGCCGCAGTCAGCGGCGACTGGCTCTATCTGCTCACGCACAAGAACGCGTCTCGGTTCAAGATCGTGCGCGTTTCGTTGGCCCACCCCGATCTCGCCGCGGCGGAGGTAGTCGTGCCGGAAGGCGAGGGAGTCATCACCGGCATTGCAGCCGCCAAGGACGCGCTCTATGCGCGCCGGATGCTCGGCGGCACGGGCGATTTCCTGCGAGTCGCCTATGCGGCGCGGGCCAAGCCGGTCTTCATCAAGCCGCCATTCGATGGCGACATCGCCTCGCTGGCGGCGGACCCCCGCGAGCCCGGCGTCGTTTTCGGGCTGAGCGGCTGGACGCGGTTCGGCGGCTTCTACGCATACGATCCGAGAACGAGGAAGACTGCGGATACGCGTCTGCAGCCCCAAGGCAAATTCGATACTCCGACCAATCTCGTGTCCGAGGAAGTCAAGGCGCGTGCGGCGGACGGAACGCTGATCCCGATGTCAATCGTCCACAAGAAAGGCGTGAAACTCGACGGCAGCAATCCGACGATACTGTGGGGTTACGGCTCCTACGGCATCTCGCAGACTGCGTCTTTTTCGCCGACGTTTCTTCCCTGGTACGAACGCGGAGGCATTTTTGTCGTGGCGCATGTTCGGGGCGGCGGCGAGTACGGAGAGGATTGGTATAGAGCGGGGTTTCAGGGGAACAAGCCGAATACGTGGCGCGACGCCATCGCCTGCGCCGAGTGGCTGATCGCGCACAAGTACGCTTCTCCGTCCAAGCTGGCGATTCGCGGCGGCAGTGCCGGCGGCATTCTCGTCGGGCGAGCCATTACCGAGCGGCCGGAGTTGTTCGGCGCCGCGATCGACGACGTTCCTTCGTCGGACATGCTGCGCATGGAAACGACTGCCAACGGCATTCCCAACATCCCGGAATTCGGCAGCGTGAAGACCGAAGAGGGATTCAAGGCGCTCTACGAAATGAGCTCGTACCACCAGATCAAGGATAGCGTCGCGTATCCGGCAGTGCTGGTTACGACCGGGATCAACGACCCTCGTGTCGACGCGTGGGAAGCGGGCAAGATGGCCGCGCGACTTCAGGCGGCGACGAACAGCGGCAAGCCCGTGCTGCTCCGCGTCGACTACGATGCCGGACATGGCATGGGCTCGACAAAAAAATCCCAGTACGAAGTCGCCGCCGACCGGTTCTCGTTCCTGTTCTGGCAATTCGGCGTGCAGGGATTCCAACCTTGAGCGCCGCCATTGGGAAGCGCGCAGTGAGCCGTCCCGGTGCCGGGTCGAGAAAGGCTAGGACGCGCCTTTTTTTCCGGCGCCCGCACTGCTCTTTTTCGCGTCTTGCCTGCCGAGCTCCTCCTTGGTCAGCTTGACCTTTTTCACTTTTTCCGTCTTGACCTTTTCTTTCTTCACTTTTTCCTTCTTCACCTTTTCCTTCTTCACGGCCGGCCCCGCCAATGCCTGCTTCGCCAGCCGTTTGGCCTGCTTGGCTGCGACATCGAGAAGTTTCCTGGTTTTTTGGTGCTGCCGTCTGGCTTTCAGCATTGACGCGTGACTCATCTTGACCTCCGATGGATGAAAGATAAATATTGGCAGTGGTGCCTGGTGCCAAGGATATTGACTCCGTTAATATCGCACTATTCGGCAGTGAGCGGCCGCATCTTTATGGGTGTCGTCTAACGACGCCGTTTCGCGGCACCGTCGCCACATGTAAGCCCTCCCGCTCGGAATTGCAAATGGCTTTCCTCTACACTTTCACTGGCCTCACCGTGGGCGGCATGGCTTGGATGGCGATTTGGGTCGGATGCAGCCAGTCGACTTACGCTGCACTGAATGTCGCGGCCGAGTGGCTCTCGCCCATGACGGTTAGTGGCTGGGTCGCTTTTGTCGTGCTTTCAGTGATGTGTTCATGGATAACCTATCGCGTGATAAGACCCAAGACTTCGAACGAAGAGCCCGGCCGTTAGAAAACGATGCGCCATCTCTAGGAGCCCTGAATGTCGAACACGCTCGATCCCGCCATGACGATCTATCCAGCACGTGCGGATCCCATCCGCATCGTCCCCCTGTACGTTCCGGATGCCCTGGTGCAACCCACGGCGGATGCAATTGCGGCGGCCCCGGCCTCGCCGCCCCGTCTGACCTACCGCAACGGTCCCCTGCTGACCGCGGTTGAAGTCTTCACAATCTTCTGGGGCGCCGCCTGGCAGAACGGCATCCCGGGAACGATGGTTCACCAGATCAACCAGTTTTTCGACTTCATATTGACCAGCGCGCTGATCGATCAGCTTTCGGAGTACAGCGTAGCAGGCAAACCGATCGGGCACGGCAAACGCGTCGGCACAACAACTATCACGGCGCCTACTGTGGGCCATTCGGTTTCCGACGCAGCGATCCAGCATATGCTGCAGCAGGAAATATCCACCAATACTGCGGTTCCCCATCCGACAGCGAACAGCTTGTACTTCGTCTATCTGCCGCCGGGGGTGCGCGTTGTTCAGGGAGGATCAGCATCGTGCCTGGGATTCTGCGGGTACCACAACGACATCTCGGGCCAAATCTTCTACGCCACGATGCCGTATGCGGGGTGTGCCGGCTGTCTCGGAGGCCTTTCGACACTCGACGCGCTGACGTCGACAAGCTCACATGAGTTGTGTGAGGCGATCACCGATCCGATACCCGGTCAGGGCTGGTACGACGACAACAATGGCGAGATTGGCGACATATGCGCGTGGAAGACCCGGAAGCTCGGTGGTTATTCCGTGCAGCTGGAATGGTCGAACAAAAACAAACGATGTGCGTAAATGCCGATCGGACCTGACGGCAAGCTTACGGACACAGGCGCGCCGAGCCCGGGACTGCATGATTGTCGTATAGTATTTCTCTTCCCGGCCCGGGTAATCGGCAATGGCGTCGCATGCATCATGAACCCCTGAGACAGCGGTCGGGTTGTTCCGCCGACGAGCGTTGGCGTTGGCGACAACGAGCGTCAAAGTGGCTAGTTGTGTTGGCATGCGTGTGGGTATGCTTTGTCATTCTGCTGATTCCGTCGGTGCCGTCGTTCATTCTGTCCGTGATTCGTCGCTTTCCGTCCGTTGAAACCTTGGTTGCGCTACTAGTCCTTAGTTGCGTGGTCTGCGGACGGTCCGATTGAATGTGTTGGCGGCGCTCGCCGAGTTCGAGTGGGCCAATCATTTCCGCGCGTTCGGAGTCCCTCATTTGACTACATATGAATGACCGAAATCTTGTCAGGGGCCTGTTCCTCATCGCGATTTCCCTCGCCTTTGGCCTGGTGTCGTTGCGTTACCCGATAGGCCAGTTCAGCCGCGCGGGGCCCGGCCTGTTTCCCTTATTGGTGAGTGGTCTGCTGTTCTTGATCGGCCTGATCACCGTGGTGCGTTCACGCTTCGTCGAACGCGCCCACCTGGAGTTCAACATAAAGAACATCGCCATCATCCTGGCGAGCCTGTGCGGATTTGCGGTGATCTCCGAGCATCTCAACATGATCGCGGGCATCGTGTTCATGGTGTTTTGCGCCTCATTTGCCGGCACCTCAACGTATTCAGTGGCGCGCAACCTCAAGATCTCGGCGGGCCTGATTGCCGTTGCATTGGCGTTTGTAAAACTGCTTGGCTTTAACCTGCCGCTCTACTGATGGAGGTCCTGCACAACCTCGCGCTTGGTTTTGGGGTCGCACTGACTTGGCAAAACCTTATGTTTTGTGCCATCGGCTGCACAGTGGGTACCCTCGTGGGCCTGCTACCAGGGCTCGGCCCGCTGGCCACCATCAGCATATTGCTGCCCCTGACCTATTCCATTCCCACGGGTGGCGCGCTCATCATGCTGGCCGGAATCTACTATGGCGCCCAATATGGCGACAGTGTCAGCGCCATCACGATGAAGATTCCGCACGCCAGCAGCATCGTGGCCTGCATCGATGGCTACCAAATGACGCTCAAGGGCAAGACCGGCCTGGCCCTTTTCACCGCAGGCGTCTCCAGCTTTATTGGTGGCACTGTCGCCATTGTGGTGCTCTCGTTGCTGGCCCCCACTCTGGGCGAGGTGGCGTTGTTGTTCGGTCCTGCCGATTACTGCGCGCTCATGCTGGTGGGGTTTGTTTGTGTGAGCTTTGTCACCACCGGCAGCCTGCTCAATGGCATGGCCATGTGCTTGATCGGCGTGCTGCTCGGGCAGATCGGCACCGATGTCAACAGCGGCATGCAGCGCTTCACCATGGGTTTGCCCTTCCTGGCTGACGGCGTTGGCCTGGTGAGCATCGCCTTGGGGTGCTTCGGCATTGCCGAGATCACGAAGAACCTGGACAACCGCGATGAACGCACGCCATTCAACGGCAAGATCAAGCTCATGCCTACCTGGGCGGAGTTCAAGCGCATCATTCCCAGCGCGTTGCGCGGCAGTGTGATCGGCTCTTTCCTGGGCATCCTGCCCGGCGGCGGTCCCGTGATCGCCCAGTTCGCCGCCTATGCCGTTGACAAGAAATTCAGCAAGTACAAGCACGAGATCGGCTCCGGTGCGATCGAGGGAGTGGCCGGACAAGCCGCTGCGGACGAAGCGGCCGCGCGCACCAGCTTCATACCGCTCATGAGCATTGGCATCCCGGAGAATGCGGTCATGGCTCTCATGATGGCGGCCTTCATGATCAAGGGCATCCAACCGGGACCCAACATGATCGCCGGTCACCCGGATTTATTCTGGGGGCTGGTGGCCAGCATGTGGGTGGGCAACTGCTTCCTGATCACTCTCAACGTGCCGCTGGTGCGCTACTGGTTATCGGTGTTCAAGATCCCCTATAGCGTGCTGTTTCCATCGATCCTTTTCTTCTGTTGCATTGGCACGTTCAGCGTCAACAACAGCCTGGATGACATTTTCATCACCGCTCTCTTTGGCTTCATCGGCTATATGTTCATGCGCCTGGATCTGGACGCCGCTCCGCTCATGCTGGGCTTCATCCTCGGCCCCATGCTGGAAGAAAACTTCCGCCGCGCCCTGCTCCTGAGCCGCGGGAATTTCACCTCCTTCTTCACCCGTCCCATCAGCGGCACCTTGCTCGGCTTTATTGGCGTCTTTATCGCGTGGCAAGTGGCAGCGTTTTTCTTGCAGGCGCGAAAAACGACCGCTCATGAACAACCTGCATAGCGAACGTAGAGCCGATTCAGTCGTCTTATCGGCTGGAACCGGCCGCGTTATGCAGGTCCTGGAATGTGGCAAACTTGTCTATGGTCACGACATCCGCACCGATCGCTGCATTTCGCTTCGACAATTCTTTCGCTCGTGAGCTTCAAGGGTTCTACGTTTCGCGCCGACCTGCGGTCGCGCGGGCGCCGCGGCTGCTCTTTCTCAACGATCCGTTGGTGGACGATCTGGGCCTCGACCTCACCTCGCTCGATAGCGCAGCGAGGGCCGCGATATTTGCCGGCAATACGCTGCCCGACGGCGCCGAGCCGCTGGCTCAGGCCTACGCGGGCCACCAGTTCGGTGGATTCTCGCCCCAGCTCGGGGACGGCCGGGCGCTGCTTCTCGGTGAGGTGATCGACCGGCAGGGGCGCCGTCGCGACATCGCGTTCAAGGGCTCCGGCCGCACGCCATTCGCCCGCGGCGGCGACGGCAAGGCCGCGGTCGGACCGATGCTCCGCGAGGTGCTCATCAGCGAGGGCATGAACGCGCTCGGCATTCCCACCACGCGTGCGCTCGCGGTCGTCGCTACGGGCGAAGAGGTCTACCGAGAACACGTTCTGCCCGGCGCAGTGCTGACGCGTGTGGCGGCGAGTCACATCCGCGTCGGGACCTTCGAGTTCTATGCCGCGCGCGGCGAACTGGAACGCGTGCGCCAACTGGCCGAATACACGATCGCTCGGCACGATCCCGAGCTCGCGACGACGCCGCAGCGTTTTCTGGGGCTGCTGCGGAATGTCGCCGCGCGCCAGGCTGCGCTGATCGCACAGTGGATGAACGTGGGCTTCATTCATGGAGTGATGAACACCGACAACATGACGATATCGGGCGAGACCATCGATTACGGGCCGTGCGCATTCATGGAGGCGTACGACCCCGCCGCGGTGTTTAGCTCCATCGATCTCCATGGGCGTTACGCTTTCGGCAATCAGCCCAACATCGCGGGCTGGAACCTCGCACGCCTGGCCGAATCGCTGCTGCCTCTGTTGTCCGACGATCACGACGAGGCAGTAGCGATGGCGACCGAGGTTCTTTCCGGTTTCCCGGCGCTGTACCGTGAGCAGCTTTTGCGTGGCCAACGCAGGAAGCTCGGGCTGCGCCGAGAAGAACCCGGCGACAACAGCACCGATACCGCGCTGGCCGAGGACTGGCTGGCGCTGCTTCATGCTCATCAGGTGGATTTCACGCTTGGATGGCGGCGGCTGGCCGACGTCGCTGCCGGTGACGAGTTGCCTTTGCGCGCGCTGTTTGCGGATGATGCGTCCGCTCCCGATGCGTGGCTGGCCCGCTGGCGGGCGCGCTGCGCCAGCGAAGACGTGAGCGCACCGCATGTCGCGGAGCTCGCAGGCTCGGAGCGCGCCAAGGAGATGCGAAGCGTCAATCCCATCATCATCCCGCGCAACCATCGCGTCGAAGAGGCGCTGGCCGCCGCGTCCGACCAGAATGATCTGGCGCCCTTCCAGCGATTGCTCGATGCCGTCAGGCGGCCCTACGACGACTCAGACGCATTGGCGCCCTACGCCGAGCCGGCGCCAGTCGCCGTGACAGCGAGTTATCGCACGTTCTGCGGCACCTGATCACTGCGTTGGCGGTGCTCGATGACCGCTTTACTTGTGGTTATCGAATTCGACGACGTCCGAACGTCCGCTACTTGCCCTTCTTCGCGAGCACGGTATCGGCCTTTTCGTCGACCGTCGCCTTTTCCGCGGCGCTCAGGTGACCCGAGTGGTAGCTTTGAGACGCGCGCGCCTTTGCGTCACGCGCATGCGCCTTATCCTCGACCGGATATCGGCCGCCGGGCAATGCGAAAGCTGATTTCGGCAGTTTCTTGCGTGCGTCAGTCGTGAGTTTGCTCATAAGATGTGAATGCTCATAATATGTGAGCGACCAAGTTTAATTGCGCAGCCGCACCCACAGTTGCTCGCTGTGGGCACAGACAGTTGCTCGCTGTGGGCACAGCCGCAAATAGTCGATCAAGGAATTCTTTAGCGATCTTTCTGGACTTTAAGGTCGCTGTGAACCGATTTGACGCCCTCGGTATTGCGTGCGATCGCGACGGCCTTGTCGACTTCATCCTGACTGTTGGCCGTCCCGGTCATCCAGACGATGCCATCCTTGTCCGTATCGACCTGGATATGCTTTGCGCTACCGAGATGTTCATTGACCAGCTTCGCCTTGATCTTGGTCGTGATAACCGAATCCTTGACGAAGGCCGCCGGTTTGGAACGGTCCTTGTCCGAATCCGCCGCAAACGCCGCAACGGGCGCCAGCACCGTACCCAGCACGAAGCAGGTTGTCGCAAGTTTATAGTTCATATTGATTCCTCAGGTTGTCTGCGCTGTCACTGTTCGGCGTTACATGCGCCCGATCGAGAACAGCAGGGTTACGCTTCAGAGTTGCACGGGGCCGTAGCCCTAACAGCAAGCGTCCGGCTAAGTGCGCCTCATGCTATTCGGCTGCAGCAAATAGGTTCATCCGCAATTTGGGAAGAAACCGGACCGCAACCTTTGGCTACTACGACGCTCCATGCTGACGCACGCGTTAACGATTGCCAATCGGAGATACTCTGAAACGCATGTAGTCCAACGAGAAGAAATTGGCGGACGGGGCCCTACAAACATCCACTAGCCGGCCGGGATTACGAGTGAATCACGCAAGGCGATAGTTCGTGCGCCAGCGAACAGACGGGGCTGCGTGCGAGTGCTCTAATTACATCTCACGCTCTTACTCCCGTAGGGCGAAGTCAAACATAAAGTCAAACATAAGGAGTTCAAAGTGTATATTGGCGGCGGTTTACTTTTGCTGATCATAGTTCTGCTGGTCGTCTTCCGATAAGCCTTTACCCGAATCGGTGAGGTCGGTCGGTATTCGATCTATTTCTGGAGTTCGGCAAGGACAGCCATTCCGGATCCTTGTCCTTTTCCATTCCATGGCAAGGATCGGGGATGGTTAAGCGTCTCACGCAGACATGCGCGAGACGATGCAGTGCCTCGGCGTAATCGACGAACCGGATATATACTTCCCCAATCGCTAGCCCGCCATCGCATGGTCCCGCAACCTGCCACTCCGCAGAGCTTCCGGCCGTGCTAACCGTCAAGCGGCGTGGCCTCGCCGACACTGTCGGATTCGCGCATCTCCAGCGTCAGATCGAGGCGGTAGTGCAGCGCATCGCCGCGCAGGATGGCGCGAAGCTGGAGCGGATCCTCGAAGACAAGCGCGTAGCTGCCGGCGATCGCTGGCGGATGGCGATCGCGCCGCACGACGACTACGCGTACGCCGGCTTCATGTACCCGCTCGTATTGAAAAACGTCGCCGCGCCGGTGGTGATCATCTTCGGTGTCGCGCACAAGGCGCGGCAGCTCGGCCTCGAGGACCAGCTCGTCTTCGACAGCTTCACGCACTGGGCCGGGCCGTATGGCGACATCGCCGTTTCTCCGCTGCGCGAGCGGATCATGCGCGCGCTGCCCGAAGACAGCTGCCGCGTGAGCGACGAGATGCAGAGCATCGAGCACTCGGTCGAAGCCAAGCTTCCTTTCCTCCAGCACTACAACCGTACGGTCGAGTTCGTGCCGATTCTCGTCCCGCACATGTCGCTCGCGCGCATGAACGAGCTCGCTCCGCCGCTGGCGCGCGCGATCGCGCTGATCATGGACGACGAGCGTCTTGAATGGGGCGACGATATCGCATTGGTCTCGTCGACCGATGCCGTTCATTACGGCGACGAGGGATGGGGCGGCAGGAACTTCGCCCTCTACGGCGCCGACGCAGGCGGCTATGCCAGGGCGCTCGCCCACGAACACCAAATCCTGCGCGATTGCTTCGAAGGCGAGCTCCGCCCCGACAAGATCGAGCGCTTCACTCGCTACACGCTCGCCGATCACGATCACCGCGAATACAAATGGACGTGGTGCGGGCGCTATTCGGTGCCCTTCGGCCTGCTAACTGCGTGGCACCTCCAACAATTGCGCGGCGCGCGGTCCTTGGCGGGCACCGTGCTGGGCTATGCCACGTCCCTCGAGGACCAGCGCATCAAGGTCGACGATCTCGCCGGTATGGGCGTGACCGCGGCGGCGACGCTGCGGCATTGGGTCGGCTACGCGGCGGTTGGGTTTCGCTGACGGCAACGTGCGATACGAGCGCCCCCCACGCTCGCCTATCCTCGCCTATCCTACAGAATTCAATTCCATAGGATACGAGTGCAAAGGGCGCTATCTCGCTACTTGAGCTCGATGCCGAGGTCGCGGCCGAGCTTCGAGTAAGTCGCGAAGCTGTCAGCAGCGAACTTCTCCGTGTCAGCCGGCGACAGCACGCGTGGAATGCCGCCGTAGCGCGCGTTGCCTTCGAGCCATCCGCGATCGGATGCCGCCTGGCGAAGCACCTCGACCCAGCGCTGCAAAACGTTTGGATCGAGCTTCGGCGGACCGTACAGTGCGCTCCAGCCGACGATCGCTTCGAGCTGCGGAAAGCCGGCCTCGCGCGCGGTCGGCACGTTGGGGATGTCCTTCACGCGTTCCGGCGTCGTCGTCAGGAGTGCCCGCAGGCGACCGGCCGAGATCTGTCCGATCTCCGAGGTCAGGTTGCCGCAACTGAAATCGACCTCGCGCGACAGTACGGCCACCACCGCTTCGGAGCCTCCTTTGTAGCTCACGTTCACCGCCGCGTCCGTGCCGAGACCCATCGTCTGCAGCACCAGTTGCGGCGCGAGGTGCAGGATGGTTCCCGCGCCGGACGAGCTGTAGTTGAGCTTGCCGGGCGACTCACGGATCGCGCGCGCCAGATCGGCAAACGTTTTGTACGGCGAATCGGGATGGACGACGCACACCACCGGATTCAGCTCGAGCAGCCCAATGAAGGTGAAGTCATTCCACTTGTAAGCGAGATCGCGTTGCAGAGCGGGCAGCACCACCTGCGAACCGACTCGCGCGAGAAGCAGCGTATATCCATCGGGCGCGGCATCCTTGACCATCTGCGAGCCGATCGCGCCGCTCGCCCCCGCCTTGTTGAGCACGACGATCGACTGCTTGAGCACCGTTTGAGCGACGATGCTCAAGTTGCGCGCCGACTGGTCCGCATCGCCTCCCGCGGCGAACGGCACGACGATCGTGACGGGTTTGCTGGGGTAGGTCTGCGCGTGC
>Ga0209839_10001089_pt1 | contig 13987 bp, 20 predicted proteins | sample OrgsoiDNA2013050_FD_185800 | JGI IMG/M metagenome (GOLD analysis project Ga0209839, IMG submission 185800) | Permafrost soil microbial communities from the Arctic, to analyse light accelerated degradation of dissolved organic matter (DOM) -... | ecosystem: Environmental > Terrestrial > Soil >... | reverse complement strand
GGAGGCTTCCATGGTCGTGGCATCTTCGTGGCCGTCGATGAAGACCAGGCCAGCCCCTCCGAGAACGTCCGCAAGCGCAGGCACCGCTCCGAGCAGCACTGCGCAGTCAGCGCCGTAGATCAGCGGAAACCGTCCTTGTGCCAGAACTGCCCGGACACGCGCATGGAGCATGTCCACCATTTCCAGCAGCGCACGCTCATTCACAAACCCAGCGGGACCACGTGCCGCAGTGGGCTCCGAGACGATGACATCCGGTGTCAGGTTCGCGCGCTCCTGCAGAGCCGCCGCCAGGCCAGCCTCCCGCAGCGCGGCGGGAGCACTTGCTTGCCCGGCAAGCCGCCCCGAGCCATCGAAGCACACGCCAATGAGATCAATCGCGTCCAACCGCGGCCGCCCCTTCAGGGACACTCAGTCAGCTCCTGATTTCTCTCTCTTGCCCGGAACCCTAACAATCTTGCAATCGACCGCTCCGGCGCTGAGCCGCTCAGATCCAGGCGCGTTGCTGTACTTCAGTGCTGTACGCAGCCGCCCGGCCAGGGTGAGTGGCGTCAGCCAGCTACATCGCCCAAAGTAACATTGGCCCTATAAGGGATACGCTAGCAACATTCACTACGACTATCTCAGCCGTAATCGCCCTGCACTTCTACGCGGCCACCTGAATGACCCTCAATGCGCAGCTGCGCAGCGAGGGCGTTCCCTGAGAGTGTCGCCAGCGCTCCGTCCATTGCTTTGTCAGGCGGCCGGCGCGTATACACGGTCAAGGTTGTAGAGCGTCCCGTCGGGAGTTCCGATTTGCGCCATGCGGTCGTGGGCCGCTATGGCGGCGGGGTCGCTGATTGCGTCGTGAAGCGCTGCGCCGGAGGCCCATTGTGCGTATACCGCGATGCGTTTGCCGTCCACGCTGGTGTGCAGGGTCATGCTGATGAATCCCGGCTTGGCGCGCAGCACATTGATGTTGCCGTGCATGATGGCAAGCCAGGCGCTTTGAGCTGCGGCGTCGGCCACGTCCCAAATCTGTATGAAGGTGACCAGGTCGTCGGTCTCCTGGATGATGGCGCGGTCATGGTGATGCTGAGCACTGCTCATTGAGATTCCCTGGGAATCGATCGATCGCGGTCCGGGACCGGTGAGCGGCTGTGAGCAAAGAACTCGAGGAGAACCTGCGCGAGGGCCTCGGGCTGTTCCTCAGGGATCCAGTGCTTGCAGCCGGGGATGAGTGTGCCGCGAACGTCGGTGGCGATCTGCTCGAGTGTTGCGGTTGACAGCCGTCCGTCATGCTCGCCGTCGATGCCGAGCGTCGGCATCCGCAAGAGCCGTCCGCCGGCCAGAAGCGCCCGGTTGTCGGCGGCGTCCTGGTCCAGGGTTGAGTAGTACTGCAACGCGGCCCGCCAGCCGTCGGGGTCAGCGTAGGAGCGCAGGTACTCTTCGATTGCGTCATCGGGGATGGCGTCGGCCCGCAGGGCTGATCCGCGATACGCCCAGCTGATGAGCAGTTCGCGCTGGTGACCGCTGGTGAGCATCGGGCCGAACGTCTTGTGCTGAAACAGCGTCCAGTACCAGGCGCTGAGCCCGATGGCGCTGTAGTCGTAGAGGCGCTCGAGCCCAACTCCGGCCAGGGCGCTTGACATAAACACGAACGACGAAACGCGCTCATGGTCGCGCATGGCGAGTGGGAAGCCCACAGCTGCTCCCATATCGGTGCCCACGAGGTGATAGCAGGTCAGGCCTTCGGCGGCGATCACGGCCTCGAGGTCCATGGCGACAGTCTTCTTGTCATACCCGCTGTCTGGCCGGGAGGACTCGCCGAGGCCGCGCAGATCGGGGGCGATTACCCGGTGGGTGCTGGCGAGCAGCGGGATGATCTTCCGCCATGCGAACCACGTTTCGGGGAATCCGTGCAGCAGCACCACGGCGTCGCCGCGGCCAGCCACCACATAGTGAATCTCGGCAGCGTCGTTGCGTGCGCGCTTGTGCTCGAACGCGGAATCGGGCAGTGGTTCAGGCATGCCTCACCGTTTCCCAGCGCACGGGTCACCGACCATGCCCGGCGACGAATGCTTCCATGCGGAGGCGCTGGTCAGGCGTCCCGAAGAGGGAGGAGAACGCCGCCTGCTCCATGGAGTTGGCTGTCTCCGGGCCACGTCCGGAGCTTTGCGTGAGGATCCGCTTGGCTTCGGCGACAGCTGCCCGGCTCGCACCAGCAATCTGGGTGGCCATGCCTTGGCAGTGAGTGAGGAGCTCACCGCGGGGCACCACGTCGAGGACGATTCCGGTGGCCTTCGCTGACCGCGCGTCCAGAATCGCAGCGGTGTAAATCATCTGACAGGCCCGCTGGTAGCCAACACGCCGCACCAAACGCCAGGTGCCACCAAAGGCGGGCACGACCCCGCCGTTGACCTCTATCTGGCCGAAGGTCGCATCCTCCGTGCAGACGGCGAGGTCGCAACCGAGGACAAGCTCGCAGCCGCCGCCGAGCGCGGGCCCAGACACCGCAGCGATGACCGGAGCTGGAACGGCCTCGATGGCTCCCATCAGGTGCTGGCCTGCGCGGCTGTAGGACAGCGCGTCGGCGGCCGTCATGTGCGCCAGCTCGCCGACGTCGACGAGGAGTGCCTGCGGGTGCCCGGATGCGATGATGACTGCCCGGGCGTCTGCGTCTTGCGACAAGGCCTCGAAGGCAGCGGTGAGGTCGTGCTTCCCAGCCATGTCCAGACACTGGGCGCGGAGCAGCGTCAAGGTGACAACGGATCCGCCGTCGAGGCGCTGAACACTGAACGAAGAAGAATCTGTGCTGCCCACGTCAGCTGATCCTTCCGGGTCTCAGCAGCGCTGAACAGCTGGCGACGAACACCTCGTACCAGCCTGGGGCCGTCGCCGGGTCCATGATTGCCCATCGCTCCCGGGCGAGGTCTTCCAGGCCGACCGTTCGTGCTCCTGCAAGTCGATGGCCGGCCGCCAGACACGCGACCACTGGTTCACGTCCCAGCGTGCTCTGGCACAGGCCGGGGATCGCTGGCGCGTAGCACGCGAAACCTACCGTCGCGATGCCGCCCTCGACGAACTTGATGACGTCGGGCAGCGATCCGAGTTTGTGCCGGGTGCCTGGTCGCGGAACACGGTTCCCCAAGAAGCCCAAAAGCGTGGGGATGAAGCGAGCAGTAAGGCTCTGCGTGGATGCGGTCACAATATCGCCTTCATCGCCGGCGGCGATGGCACGCACCCTCGCGGTGGCCCGGGCAGCAGCAGACAGAAGAAGCCGCGCATCCTGCAGCAGCGCGCCCCCCGCCGCAGTGACGGCAATCGGCCTGTCCCGCACCAGCAGAGTGACTCCCAGGTCGCGCTCGAGCTGGCGGATCGCCTCACTGACCGCAGGCTGGGACACCCGCAGCCGCTGCGCGGCACGCGTGAAGCTCGCGTCCTCCGCCACCGCGACGAAATATCGCAGCCGGCGCAGATCTTCGAGTTCGCTCACAGCCTCAGCGCCCGGCGGACTTCGGCAATTGGCCAACAGGTCGGCCGCGAGAGACCTGCGGTGGCCAGATGCCGAGCAGGACCCGCTCGACCCAGCCTCTCGGGACAGTGCCTGTCCTGAGGTAGCAGGCATAGAAGGAACCGATGAGCATGTTAGCGGCAGCGTCCAAGTCTAGCGCCGCCGGGAGTTCGCCTGTCTTGACAGCTGCCGCGAACGTCCGATGCAGCGCGGCGCGGCGCGGCTCGACGAGATGCTGCCGGAAATGCGCCAGCAGTTCGGGATTACGCTGTTCCTCAGCCAAGATCGTGCCCACGGTGGCCATCCCGTGCAAGCGCAGCATGTTGACCTGGAAGTTGGTGAGGATTTCCGCTGCATCGATGCGAGGTGTTCCGCTTGGCTTCGGTAGCGGCTGCACGCGCAGCGAGTCGATGACAGCGGTGGCTAGCTGCAGCTTGGTTTGATACCGGCGCCGAAGGGTCGGCACCGTCGTTCCAGCGGCGGCGGCGACCGATTCGAGTGACATCCCGGCATAGCCGTACTCTCCGAGCTGGCGCTCGGCGGCGGCCAGGATGGCGGCGTCTACCGCCGGGTTCCGTGGGCGGCCAGGCGGCCGTGCCCGCGTCTCCTTGTCCGCCGCGTCCGCGCGTCCTGGTCTCAAGGGTTCCTGCGCCTGCCTCCTCGTCACAGGGGCTGTCGCGTCGTGGGCTTCCGGGCCGGGCACGGGACCTTCCCTCCAGTCTAATTACGTTCCGATAGACTATCGGAACGTAATTAGAACTGCAGGCGGGAGGCGTCAAATTGACCACCTCGATCCCAGGCATCGCCGTGATCCGCGTATCTCGCGGCAACTTCGATCCGGCCAACTTCACCGAGGTCGAGCACATGACCGGCAGGACGGGCACCTACCTGATCCCCGCCATCCGGCGACTAGACGGACTTCTCGCCTACTACGTAGGCGCCTCTCCCGACGGGTCGATGGTCCACGTAAGCATCTGGCAGAGCGAACAGCACGCCCAGCAAATGGGGAAGCTCAAGGAGATGATCGTCGACGCGCGCAGGGACGCCGAGGCGGCCGGCGTCGAGTTCACCCCGATCGTCAACTACTCAGTTTCGTGGCACATCTGAGATCCGCGTCATTTGCGCCGGCCGTCCGGTGGAACTCGCCGGAGACGGGCGGCACGGGATTGGTCATGGGCCGAAGACGTAGCTGGTCCCGACGGCGTTGGATACGAAGGCGCCGGGAAAGGCCATCGTCAGGTGCGTGGCGGCCTGGTGGCTGACGCAGTGCGCCGGGGCCAGTACGTCCGGGTTGAGCTGCCGTAGCTCTTCGATGACTTTCGGGAATGATGGTTCGCGACCGGTGAGGTGGAAGCCGCCCACAAGGGCGTGGATGTGGCCGAGGCCGGTGAGGCGCATGGCGTAGCGGGCAAGGTTGATCAGGCCGGCGTGGCCGCATCCGGTCAGCACCACCAGCCCGCGTCCGCGGACGTCGACGATGAGTGCCTGGTCGCCGCAGCCTGGCGGGCCGCCCCTGCTCGCGGTCGCGACCGGCCCGTACGCCGGGGAAGGATTTGACTGCCCCCCGCTGGACACCCTCTTCCTTGCCGCGCCCGTCGCGCAGAAGGGGAGCCTCCTTCAGTACGCCGGACGCATCCTCCGCCCCTATGACGGCAAGACCACCGCCGAGGTCCACGACTATCACGACGAACTCACCGGCGTCCTTGCCTCATCACTGGCCAAGCGCGCACCCGGCTACACCAGCCTCGGCTTCCCCGACCCCCGGAAACTTCCCTACACGCCCAGCGCCAAAACGGCGCGCTGAACGCAACCGGAGGGACCGCCGCCGTGGAGCGGATCGTGGTCAGGCTCAGCGGGATGTCCTTCGAGATAGACGACGACACGATCGCCATCGGCGAGCTCGTCCGAGTACCCGGCAGCGGCTCCTCCTTCAGCAAGGACAGCGCGATCGGGACCGTCATCGCGCTGTAGAGCTCTTACACCGGGCCATGCAATCGCGCCATCAGGGCCACGGGACTAGCTATAGCTAGGCGGACGGCGAACCATGCCTCCTTACAAAGTGTATTAATTTGACGTTGTATTAACTGCAGCTCATACTTGAAGAGTGATCGTCGATTGAACAGACGAGTTCGACCGCTGGCTCAGCCATGCGGAAGAGCAAGGCGGCCAGCTCCTGACCGTCGCGGTCGCGCTCCTGCAGGCGCTCAACGACCTTCCGGCCAAGCCGGAGGAAGAGTCCCCGACCTTCAAGCGGGTGCGACAGGCTCGCCGCCACGAGCTATGGCGGGCCGCCCACCCCTACGACCCGGACGTCGCCGTCCGGGTCATCTGCTGGTTCCCCGCCGATGACCACGTGATGATCGCACTGGTCGGGTTCGACAAGAAGGCGATCGGGGACGTTTTCTACGCGAGCGCCGCAGCACGCGGAGAGGCGCTAGCCGACGCATGGCTGCGCCAGAAGGGAAGCTCCGATGACAGAAGAAGTTAAGTTCATCCACGGCAACGACCGCATCAACCGGCTCGCCCAGCGGCCCGACATCGCAGCCGACGTCGCCCAGGTCCGCGCAGACATGGCCGAAGCTGACCGCACCTACGCAATGGGCCTGGCCGCGCTCCGCCAAGCCGCCGAGCTCACCCAGGTCGAGCTCGCCCGCCGCCTGGGCGTCACCCAGGCAGCCATCAGCCGCATGGAACAGCCACACGACCTGCTCCTGTCCACCCTCAACGCCTACCTCCAGGCCATCGGCGGCACCGCCCGCATGATCGTCCGCTTCGCCGACGGGCACGAAGCCACCCTCGACCTATCCCAGCTGGCTTAATCTCAGCGCCCCGCATCCGACCGCGAATGAACCGCGCGAGCACGTACAGGCAGCGCGGCTGCCTGCCCGGGAGCGATCCCGCGCGGAAGCGAGGTCGCCCCGGCGGCCTGGCGCCGACGGCACGGCCGCGTCCAGCCGTGCGGTCATCCTGCCCGTGACGTGCAGGAATCCGAGCAGCGAGCGCATCGCGGTCATCAGGTCCTGCATGTCGGCCGGGTTTCGCCGGCTAGCTCGGCAGACGGTGAAAGCGGCGATGTCGGCTGCGGTCACCGCGGCCAGGTCCGCCTCGCCGGTGATGCCCAGGCCGGTGATCAGTACGGCGACGTGAAGACTGGCAACGTCCGCTCGGTACCCGGACCAGGGGCGGCCTTGAACGGGGCGGCAAATGCGAACTCCGACCTGTAGCCGGCTCGCTTGGCGACGATGCTCAGCGGGCGCAACCGATCTTCCGAACTGGCTGTTCTGCGCGACCAGATCGGCGAAGGGACACGTTGCCACTGCGGGCGCGAGCTGCGGGCCGTCTGGGGCGGCGCCGTATTCGGCGCTGTAATCCAGGATGACGCCGTGGCCCGGATTGTGCGTACCCACCTGTCGGCATAAGCGTTCACCCTCGGACTCCGCGGCGGGATCTTCACCACCGCTCAAGCATGATCAAATGCGGCACGATGGGTAAGTTCCGGTCGGCCGGGTGAGGAAACCGGTATCGTGCGGTTGCATGCTGGACGGCGAGCTGATCTTCCTACCGAGCGAGATTCCCCGGCGGGGGATGTTCGCGCTCTGGGGTAATGGCTCGGGATCCGCCAAGCTAGAGCTTGTCTTCCCGGGTGGAACGTACGGCATACGCAAGCGCTTGGTCTCGGCGGAAATCATCCCGCTCGCCGAGGCTCTGCCGACGTTGCTCGCCGTTGATCCGGGCCACGCCGCCCAGCGGATACGGCGCAGTGTCCGAGTCTGGGCGGCCGCTGCGGCCGCGGGGGTGGGCCTGGTCGCGCGCGGCCGCCTGCTGCCGACCGTCGGCGCGGACGGCCTGGACATCTGGCGGGCCGGACCGCTCGATCCGGCCGACCTGACGTGGCTGCGCGAACTCACGGCCGCCTTCCCCCCGGCGGCGCATGCCCTGGGCGTTCCCGGCTCGCGCCCGATGCGGCTCCGCTCGCCGGAAGCGCTGGTCCGCGAACTCTGGGATGCGATCGCCGACACGATCGCGCGGTCGCCCGGCGCACCCCGGACCACCTCGTCACCGGCGTTCGCTGCGGCCGGCCCAACCAGGGTCAGCGATCTCGCAGAGTGGCTCGCCGATGCGCGCGACGGCCTTTCCGCCGGAGCGCGCCTGGGCCTGCGGATCGAGGCGGTCGCGGCATCGCCCACGGACCCGGCTGACGAGGAGCTAACCGGCGCGGATGCGGATAAGGAAGAACAGGCTCCCGACCCGGACACGCCCGCGTTCCGGCTGGTGCTGCAGCTGCGCAGCACCGCAGACCCGAGTCTGATCGTCGATGCCGCCGCCCTGTGGAACCAGCCGGAAACGGTGCTCGCCAGGTTCGGCCCGCAGGCGGAGGCGGATCTGCTGCTCGCCCTGCGGCGCGGCGCAGCGGTGTGGCCGCCGCTTGGTCAGGTCCTGCGACAGGCCAGCCCGTCGGTGATCGACCTCGACGACGATGCGCTCACCCGCCTGCTCGGGCCGGCCGCCGAAGAACTTGCCGGTGCTGGCATCGAGGTGCTGTGGCCGTCCAGCATGCTGGACGGCGGGCTGAAGTTGCGGGCGTTGGCCACGCCGGCCCCGGAGAAGCTCACCGATGCCGGGTTCGGGCTCGGCGCGCTGCTGGATTTCCGCTGGCAGCTCACGCTCGACGGTGCGCTGCTTGATGCGGACGAGATCACCGCGCTGGCCGAGGCCAAGCGGCCGCTGATCAGGCTGCGCGGCCGCTGGGTGATCCTTGATCCGGCCGTGCTTGAGCGGCTGCGGCGCCCGCCACAGACGCGGATGCGCACCTCCGAGGCCCTCGGCGCAGTACTCGCGGGCTCAGCCGAAATCGACGGCGAAACCGTGCCGGTCGTCGCCGAAGGCCCGCTCGCCGACCTCGCCCGCCAGGTCGCGAGCGTCGCGTCCGGCCCCGAACCGATCGAACCGCCACCCGGGCTCACGGCGACGCTGCGGCCGTACCAGCAGCGAGGCCTGGCCTGGCTGGCCGCGATGTGCAGCGCCGGGCTCGGCGGCTGCCTCGCCGACGACATGGGGCTCGGCAAGACGATCCAGGTGATCGCGCTGCACCTGCATCGGCGGGATTCGAAGGCCGGGCCGACGCTCGTTGTGTGCCCGGCTTCATTGCTCGGCACCTGGGAGCGCGAGGTGCGCCGATTCGCCCCCGATATCCCGGTACGCCGCTATCACGGAGGCGGCCGGCACCTGCAGGGCCTGGCCGTCGACGAGATCGTCCTGGCTACGTATGGCGTAGTGCTGCGTGACTCCGCGCGACTCGCCCAGATCAGCTGGGGTCTGGTCGTCGCCGACGAGGCTCAGCACGTGAAGAATCCGCTGTCGCGCATCGCACGTGAGCTGCGAGCCCTGCCCGCGCCCGCCCGGGTCGCGCTGACCGGGACGCCGGTGGAGAACCGGCTATCGGAGTTGTGGGCGATCCTGGACTGGACGACACCCGGCCTGCTCGGGCATCTGGAGTCGTTCACCCGCCGGGTGGCGGTACCGGTTGAGCGGTACCGCGACGCCGAAGCGACCGCGCGGTTCGCGGCTCTGATCCGGCCATTCCTGCTCCGGCGCCGGAAGACCGATCCCGGGATCGCCCCCGAACTGCCGCGCAAGACCGAGACCGACCGGTTCGTTCCGCTCACCGCCGAGCAGGTCACGCTCTACGAGGCGATCGTCCGCGAGACGATGGAGGCGATCGCCACGAAGGACGGCCTCGAGCGGGCCGGGCTGGTGTTCAAGCTCCTGACCGCTCTGAAGCAGATCTGCAATCACCCGGCTCAGTACCTCAAGCAGCGGGGACCACTGGCTGGCCGGTCCGGGAAGCTGGCCGCGTTCGACGAACTGGCCGACGTGATCCTGGCCAGCGGCGAAGCCATGCTTGTCTTCACGCAGTACACCCAGATGGCGACGCTGCTGCAGCAGCACCTTGACGGACGCGGAATCGGCTCGCTGTTCTTGCACGGCGGGGTTCCCGTGCGGCGCCGGGAGGAGATGGTGGCGGAGTTCCAGGCCGGTAAGGTTCCAGTGTTCTTGCTGTCCCTCAAGGCGGGCGGCACCGGCCTGACGCTGACCCGCGCCACCCACGTCATGCACTACGACCGATGGTGGAACCCCGCGGTGGAGGATCAGGCGACCGACCGCGCGTACCGGATCGGCCAGGACCGGCCCGTGCAAGTACACCGGCTCATCACCGAGGGGACCCTCGAAGACCGCATAGCAGCGCTACTGGAGAAGAAACGCGGCCTCGCCGAGGCCGTGATCGGCTCTGGTGAGGGCTGGATCGCCCAGCTTTCCGACGACCAACTCGCTGAACTCGTCAGCCTGCGAGCCACGACATGAATGACATGAGCGCCAGCCCGGCCAGGAAGAACGCCGGGCAACCGGAATTCGGCCGGACCTGGTGGGGCCGGGCATGGCTGGAAGCACTGGAGCAGCGGGCCCAGCTGGACCCCAACCGGCTGCCACGCGGCCGGGACTATGCGCGCGGTGATTCTGTGGGAGAGCTCATCATGGCGCCGGGCGAGGCGCGAGCTCAGGTGCAAGGCCGCAAGACGCGGCCGTACGAGGTCCGGATCCGGGTGCGGTGCTTCACCGATGCCGAATGGGACCAGGTCCTCACGGCCATCTCCGCCCGGCTTGGCCACGCTGCAGCACTGCTGGACGGCGAGCTGCCACCCGAGATCGCCGATGATGCGGCCCGCGCCGGGCTTGATCTTCTGCCCGGTGGCGGCGAGATCGGGCCGCGATGCAGTTGTCCGGACGACGCGGACCCGTGCAAGCATGCGGCGGCCGCCTGTTACCTCGTCACCGATGCCCTGGACGCCGACCCGTTCGTCCTGCTGCTGCTGCGCGGCCGGACCCGCGACCAGATCATGGCTGGAATCCGGGCCCGCCGTCGCGGCCGGGCTCCTGGCCGGGCGGCCGAGACAGGAGCTGCGGCAGCCGGTCACGTCGGCTCCGGCCCGCAGGCACTGACGCTGACTGCTCACGCCGCCGACGAAGGCGTTGATGCACGGGCAGCGTTCAGAGCGCCGCCGTCGGCACCGATCCCTGCCCCGCCCCTGCCGCCCTCACGTCCCGCGGCTCCCGCGGCGCTGCCCGTGGATCCGCCACCGTCCGCGGGCAGCCTTCGCGACGACCTGCTGGAGCTAGCCGCCGACGCGGCCGCGCGGGCCTGGGAAATGGCGGTGGGCCTCAGCACCGACGCCGGGCTGACCCTCGACCCGGATACTGACCTTGCCCGCCGGGCGGCCGGGGCATTGGGCACGCCGGCCTTCACCAGGCTCGTGGCTCGTTCCGGGGTCAGCGGACGTGAACTTGCCCGGCAGGCGCTCGCCTGGCGGCAGGGCGGCATCACCGGCTTGGAGGTGCTGAGCACCGAGTGGGACCCGGCCATGGAGGAGCCGGATTCCGCCGATCTGCTCAAGGCGGCCCGGGCGGCACTGCGCACCAAGGCCCATGCGGCGGAAAACATCCAGGGCAACCGCGTAACCGCCGGCCGACTTCAGCTCCGGCTCGGCCGTGATCTCCAGTGGTATCCATACACACGATCAGACGGGGACTGGGAACCCAGCGGAACGCCGGAGCCCGATCCGGCCAGAGCCGTCGCGAGCCTATGAAGGGACCGAGGACATCTGATGAACAGTACCGAGTTCCACCGCTACCCCCGCGATGAGTTCCTCGGCGCTTTCTTCCCCGGCCCGGCGGATAAGGCAATCGCGGCCGGGATGGAGCAGTTGCAATACTCGCGGATCAGGCCTGTGGGGAGAATGCCGGTCCCCCGGCTGACAGGCACCGGTGTCCGGCTTAAGGTCACGCCCTGCGGAAAGGATTTTCTATCGTGAGCACGCCGAAGCGGCGCCCGTTCTGGAGATCTTCCGATACCAGGCGTTCCGCGCCGACCTGGATGGCTGCCTGGACGATCAGCGCGTCCCAGAGGGAGAGGGTGTGCTCTTCTTGCCATGGGGGTTCAAGTCGGTCTCCCAGGAGAGCCCAGTCGCAGATCACGTCCCCCGCAGCCTGACATGGATGCATTTCTGCAGGTCAGATACATATAGTCCTAGCCAGCAGGCGCAAGCGCGCTACAGATCTATCTCAGCGCTGTGGCTTATAGAGCAATGTGGGGTAATGGGGTCGATCTCGGACACGTTGGGTTACCGACAGAACTGCTGGTCTCATACCGACAGAACTGGTCCGGTGACCGTTCCTGATTATGCCGGCAGGGTCTGGTATCTGGTTCTGGCCGCTGTCTGGCCTTGTTTACTGGGTGCTGGTGGGCGGGTTGCAGCGTTTTTGCGGGGTCTTGGGCGTGGCTGCCTGCTGGGTGAACCTGGCCTGGTGGTGGCGGTGGGTGCTGCAGGCGGTCAGCCGTCGGGGAGGTACTCGCGCAGGCTGGTGCGGCGCCGGCGTGCCCGGCGGGTGATGCGGGCCTTGTCGCGGGCGGTGAGGGCGCGCCAGGCGCGGATCTTGCGGATGTTCGCGGCCATCAGCAGCAGCGCGGTGAAGACCGGCTGGGCGGCGATGCCCCGGACGCGCCGTCTGGCGGGCTGGGCGAGGGCTTCGTGGGCGGGGTCTTTGGCGTAGCCGTTGAGGCCTTCGATGGTGTTGCGCAAGGTGGCGTAGGTCTTGTGCCAGGCCGGGCTGCCGTAGGGCAGGTCCTGGCGGTAACGGGCGCCGATGTCAGGGGCGATGGTGATCGCCGTCTGGCGGCAGATCCGTGGCGGTTCGGCCGGTGGCTGCAGGACTTTGGCGCGCCCGTCGCGTGGTGACAGCGGGGCCTGGCGCAGCGGGCAGATCAGCCCGGGGTGCTTGCCTGTGGCCGGGCAGGACAGCCGCTGGTAGCCCTCGGCGTCGGGGCCGTCTTTGCGTTTGAGCTGGTAAGGGCAGCGGGCGGTGATCTGCTAGTCGTAGAGGTCGTGGGTGATGGCGTGGTCGCGCAGGCCGGTGGTGGCGGTGATCAGTGGCCCGGGCAGGGCGGGACAGTACCAGGTTCCCTCGACCAGCAGCGCTCCCTGGCTGTTTGCCTGGATTCCGAGCTGGTCGTCGCGGTAGTCCATGACGGGGTGGTAGCCGAGCGCGCGGGCGGGGAGGTGGAAGCTGGGGCCCGATTTACGCGTTAGCTCCGACCGAGCCGGCCACGGTACGAGTTAGCGCCCTGCTGTGGCTCGACGGCTGAAACGCAGTCTGGCATGGGCGAACCCATTCTGGCCGGCCCCCAAAGCGGGCCATCAGGTCGATGCGGAGCGACTCTACGCCGGCATTGCCCTCTCCGCCGTCACCGCCATCATCTTCGCCACTACGAACACTCGTCTCACCGCCGTTCGCCCCGGCGCCTAGGAAACGACCCACACCGCCAGGCGAGACCTCGATTTAGACCGACTCGCCTGCGAGGCCTCCTGGATCGCAAGTGTGGGCTTGCCAGTTCGATCTACCAAGGCTAGGCTTTGTATATGCTTCAGGATCCGGATGTCAACGACGTTGCCGCCGCTCTGCAGATGAGCATCGGCTTGTGCATACGACAGCTGCGTCAGATGCCAGCGGAGGGCGACCTGAGCTTGCCGGAGGCCTCGGTCCTCAAGCGATTGGATCGAAGCGGTCCGAGCTCGGTGACCGAGTTGGCCAAGGCCGAGCAGATCAGCGTGCAGTCGATGGGAACGACGCTGGGGGCGCTAGAGGCACGTGGCCTCGTCCAGCGACATCCCCATCCGACCGACGGGCGGCGTTCCGTTCTTTCGATCACCAAGTCCGGCACACGGGTACTGAGCGACAAGCACAACGGGCGCGCCGAGCAGCTGGCAAAGGCCCTATCGACCGGGTTTAGCCCTGCTGAGCTTCGACAGCTGATGGTGGCCGCGCCCCTGATTGAGCGGCTGGCGCAGAGCCTGTGACCGCCGATCGTGACGCGCGGCGCCGTTCCGTGGTGCTGGCGACGTGTTGCCTGAGCGTGTTCATGGCGGGCCTCGACACTACGATCGTCAATGTCGCCCTGCCGTCGATCCAGCACGCACTGCACGCGTCGGTGAGCGGTCTGCAGTGGACGATCGATGCGTACACCCTTGTTATTGCGTGCCTGCTCATGCTGTCGGGCTCGCTCGCGGACCGCTTCGGCCGCCGCCGGGTCTTTCAGATCGGGCTGGCGGCGTTCTCGCTGGGTTCGTTGGCCTGCAGCCTGGCCCCATCGCTCGGGTGGCTGATCGCTTTCCGCGGGCTGCAGGCCGTCGGCGGGTCGATGCTCAACCCGGTGGCGATGTCGATCATCGCCAGCTCGTTCACCGGCCGCGCTGATCGCGCGAAGGCGATCGGCATGTGGGGATCGGTCGCCGGGCTCAGCCTCGCCAGCGGCCCGGTGCTCGGGGGCCTGCTGGTCAGCGGGATCGGGTGGCGTTCGATCTTCTGGATCAACATTCCCGTCGGCCTGATCGCGATCGCGCCCACGCAACGGTTCGTGCCCGAGTCGCGGGCCGAGCATCCCCG